>JABLTK010103582.1_pt1 | contig 10109 bp, 6 predicted proteins | sample 7160131 | NCBI WGS metagenome assembly JABLTK01 (sample SAMN14651221, study PRJNA627086) | human gut metagenome | isolation source: feces | host: Homo sapiens
TCCAACGGAGCTTTAGCGGAGTGCACGAGCCTTGCGTAAGCGAGGCTCAGACTTACCCTAGTCCCTTTGGTTGTCTCCCTCGTTCATAGTAGCAACATTATCAAATAGAATAGCGAACCCGAGAAGTGCTATCCTACAAACAGCACTATCGGTAGCCTGCTATCACTGTTAATTACTAAAGCAATATAATAGGAGCAAACTATACAAAAAAGTGAGCCTTACGCGCTATTTTTAGCGCTTCGACTCACCTTTCCTTTTTCGGGTTGCAACGCAACCCCTTATTAGTTAATACACTTATTTCTCACTCTCACGATCGTCTTTGTTGTACGAATAGAGCATTCTGGTCCTCTTGTGAGTTTCCTTGTCGACATACATCTTAGAATCTGCGGCATTTATATAGTAGTCGATGTGCATTTTTGTGCCTTTGGGCATTATACAGCCGCCGAAACTTCCGTGCACATTATAGGGCTTATTGCTTGAAAGATTGTATTTGTCAAGATATTCGTTGACTTTATCGATATACGCCGTCATTTCATATTCGCCTTTTCCCTTGCCGAATACTACATATTCATCGCCGCCGAAGCGTGCGCATATATCGTTCTCGTCTGCGGCGGACTTAAGTGCATTTGCCATAGTGAGAATAGCGTTGTCGCCCTCGTTGTGTCCGAAGTTGTCGTTTATCAGCTTCAGATTGTCAAGATCCACCGAAATGACCATGCAGTCATCCTTAACTCCGCCCTCGGCATAATCGTTATACGTTCTGAAAAAGCCTCTGCGGTTGTACAGCGAGGTGAGCGGGTCTGTAACATACAGCATATCTATCTTCTTTGCATAAGCGTACAGTTCATTTTGTCTGCGTACCGACTCCAGCAACTGTGATATAGCCATAGTGAGATAGTTCAGCAAATAGTTCATGCTGCTCCACGGATAGAAATTGAACGCAAGGTATCCCAGTGTGTTATCCCTTATGTGAATAGGCGTGTACAAAATGACCTTGCTTTTGTCGGACATTTCGTAGAAGTCGGGGAGCATTTCAGAAGTGGGAAATTCGGTTTTGCTCTGCGGCTTTTTATCTGCGTATCTTGCTATGCACTTCATAGTATCGCAGTAGCCGTGTCTGTGTACGGGACAGTTGTCTTCGATATCGTCGATTGAATCGTTTACAAGCGAACTTTCCATAAAGTCCTTGCAGATACATATACAGGAATTGCTGCACCATATTCTCGAAAGCGTCGCCGAAATACTCCTGCTTGCATCGTCAAATGTAGAGCAGTTTGCAAGCTCCTGCGCAATAGCCGCCGTTCTTATCGAAAAACGCCTTGCGTCATATAGTTCTTCGAACAGATCGTGCCTTTGCTTCGGCAGGAGATCAAGGGCGTTCTGCATATTCGTACAGCGGCAGGATATACCGTAAATTATGTTGGGCGGAGTTATGCCGAGCTTTGCAGGCTTCTTGCCTTTGAGAAGAAGATTAGCCACGATATTGGCGGCCTCCTCGCCGGCTTTGTCGGCGAGAATCTTTGCGGTCGTGATATATCCGTTGGCCTCGTCTGTACCGTCCATTCCGGTGACGGCAATTTCGCCCGGCATATCAAAGCCCAGCTCAGACAGCTTTATCATAACAGCCGATGCCATTGTATCGTTTGCACAGACAATTGCTCCGCAGTCAAGATTTCCGTCCTCGTTCATCTTTTCCACCTGCTGGATTGCAGGGGCGCTCCACAGATTGCCGTAATATATTCTTGACGGCTCTATCGGTATGTTGTGGCTTTTGAGTGCATCAAGGAAGCCCTCAAGACGTTCGTCACTGGTAAAGTGGTTCTTGTATCCTCCCAGAAAATTCAGCTTTCTTATGCCGTGTCTTTCTATAAGATGATTTGTTATCAGCTCTATCTGGCGACGGTAGTCCGGCATTATGCAGTAGCAGTTGGGGTAATCATACTGTTTTCCGATAGTGAGTACAGGCACGTTTTTCTCTACCGCACGTTCGATAGTATGCCGTATCACTTCTTCGCTGCTGCTTAGATAGAACGGTGCGATAATGAGCATATCGATAATATCATAATTAGGAAGATTGAAGATGTTGGTCTGACCTATATTGTGCGGTGCGCCATCATAGAAACAGGTACAGCAGTTGAAGATATGAACGTTTATCAGATTGTCGCCCAACACATTGCAAAAACCCTGCAATAACATTTTACTGCCTTCAAGATCGCCTACACAAAAGGCGACGTTTTTTCTTCCGCTTTTATTCTCCAATGATAAAGTCTCCCTTCGTCAGATTTTTTCTTGAAACGCTAAATGTTGTGAAATCGTTTAACCTTAGATATAGAATATAATCAGTATAGCACATTCGTTTTGAAAAATCAAGCAAAATTGCGCCGATTTGCCTATGTTTTCGCAGATTTGCGTTGTAATAGCTATGTGCCGCAAGACTTACATTTTAAACTTAGGAACATAATCTGCCGATACAACAAAAATCGGATAAATTTATTGCATTTTCAGACGATATGTGATACAATAAACCGTATAAAACTTCATCGAGGAGTGTTGAAATTTGGAAAACAGCAACAAAAATAACAATAATTATAAAAGCAATAAGCCGTCAAAGGATAACAGACCGTCTTTCCCGAAAAGAGCGGTGATAACAGGCGGTATGCCCTACGGCAATAAACAGCTTCATTTCGGCCATGTCGGCGGTGTGTTCGTCTTTGCCGATACCTATGCAAGATTTCTGCGTGACCGTATCGGTAAGGATAACGTGATTTTCGTATCCGGTACGGATTGCTATGGCTCACCCATAGCCGAAAGCTACAGAAAGCTCAGGGAAAGCGGAGAGTTTGATGGTACTATTGAAGATTTTGTCAGAAAGAACCATGAGAGCCAGGAAAAAACGCTCAGAGATTACGACATAAGCCTTGATCTTTTCGGCGCATCGGCACTTGACGAGCCTGCCAAGATACACAATACCGTGTCCGACCGGTTCATCAGAAGACTGTACGAAAACGGTCAGCTTGAAAAGATCACCACCTCACAGTTCTATGACGAAAAGGCAGGCGTTTTCTTGAACGGCAGACAGGTAATAGGCAAGTGCCCCGTTCTCGGCTGTCAGTCCGAAAAGGGCTATGCGGACGAGTGCGATCTCGGACATCAGTATATGCCGTCAAGCCTTATCGACCCCAAGAGCACGCTCACAGGCGAAACCCCCGTAATGCGTGACGTTGTGAACTGGTACTTCCGCCTTACCGAGTACACAAAGCTCCTCGGCGAATACGTTGACAGAATAAAGAAGATGCCTAACGTCCGTTCGCTTGTTTCAAAAACTATCGGTGAGTTCCTTGAACCGCCCGTTGTCCATATCAAAAAGGAACTGCGTGAAGACTATGAAAAGATAAAGGATCTTCTTGCACATCATACACTGACCGATGACCCCAAGAAGCCGTCATTCACGATATGCTTCGACACCCTTGATGAGCGCGATACCGCTACCGAGATAATGGCGCACCACGGCCTGCGTTTCAGAACAGGCAAGACGCTTGTTCCGTTCAGACTTACAGGTAACATTGAGTGGGGCGTAAAAGCACCCGACCTTGAAGATGAAAAGGGACTTACCGTATGGGTATGGCCTGAGTCGCTGTGGGCACCTATCTCATTCACCTGCGCTTATCTCAAGAGCAAGGGTATAGATATGGAGCACTACAAGGATTACTGGTGCTCAAAGGACGCACAGGTATATCAGTTCATCGGTTCGGATAACATCTACTTCTATGGCGTTGCCGAAATGGCAATGTTTATGGCACTGAAAAAGGGTGAGATAACCTCAGACCCCGAGGACGGCGAGATGCAGCTGCCTATCCTCGTTGCCAACAACCACATTCTGTTCCTTGACAAGAAGGCAAGCAGCAGCGGCTCTATAAAGCCTCCCATGGCGGCAGACCTGCTTAACTACTATACGGCAGAACAGCTCCGTATGCACTGGCTCGGACTTGGACTCGGCACAAGGAGCGTCAGCTTCCAGCCTAAGCCCTACAATCCCGATGCCAGACCTGAGGACAACGACCCCGTTGTAAAAGAGGGCTTCCTGCTTTCAAACGTATTCAACAGAGCGATCCGCTCCTGCTTCTATTACGCTCAGAAGTATTTTGACGGCAAGATGCCTGTAGGCACACCCGATGCCGATGTTATCGCCGAGTGTGAAAAGGCGATCCTCGAATATGAGCGTTATATGTATAAGTTTGAGTTCCATCAGGTGACTTATGTACTTGACTCGCTTGTAAGAAAGTCCAGCAAGGTATGGTCAAAGCTCAGCCGTGAGGCTGATGCGGCAGATGATAACGAGCTTCGTAAAAAGACGCTTATCAACGTGTTCCACTATATAAGAACAGCGGCACTTCTCCTGCACCCCCTCGCTCCCGAGGGTACAGAGATGCTCCGTGAGTACCTCGGCTTCGGTGAGGATTTCTGGAGCTGGGATCATGTCTTTGAAGGAATGGACTACTTCTGCAAGGGTGAGAGCGAGCACAAGCTTAAGTTCCTTGAGCCGAGAGTTGACTTCTTCAAAAAGCACCCCTCACAGCTTGCGGGAAACGAAGAAAAGTAAATTATTGCAACAGCACCGCCGCCGTGAAAAACACAGCGGCGGTAATTTGTAAAGGATAATATTATGGAAAGATTAGCAATAGCGATGAGCGGCGGAGTAGACAGCTCGGTAGCTCTGGTACTGTTAAAGGATAAATATGATGTCAGCGGCTACACGCTGAAGCTTCACGACAGCCGGGCGGCTGACGATACAGGACTTTGCGGTTCGGCAAGCGACATCAAGGACGCAAAGGCTATAGCGGCAAAGTTCGGCGTACCGCACTATCTGCTTGATATGAGGGATTTGTTTTCCGATACGGTACAGAAAAGTTTCGTACAGAGCTATCTGTCCGGCAGGACCCCGAACCCTTGCGTTGAATGTAACGAGATCATCAAGTTCGGTGCATTGCTTGACGCAGTAAAAAACCATGGTATAAACCACATTGCGACCGGTCATTATGTACGCAGCTGCTATGACGAAAAAAGCGGCAGATGGCTGTTAAAGAAAGCGATAAACGCTGACGGCACAAGCAACGCCAAGGATCAGTCGTATGTGCTGTATCGTTTAAGCCAGGAGCAGCTTGCCGCAAGTGTTTTCCCACTCGGCGAAATGACAAAGGACGAGATAAGACGCATAGCCGCCGACAGCGGGCTCATCAACAGCAACAAGCCCGACAGCCAGGATATCTGCTTCGTCCCCGACGGCGATTACGCCGGCTTTATCGGGCGCTATACAGGCAAGGCTTACCCCGACGGCGATTTCCTCGATGAAAACGGCAACGTTATAGGCAGGCACAAGGGTGTTATATTCTATACTATAGGGCAGAGAAGAGGCATAGGCACGGGCTTTGGAAAGCCGATGTATGTTATCGGGAAAAATGCCCATAATAATACCGTGACCCTCGGCGAAAACGAGCTTCTTTTCACCGATACCCTGTATGCAGACGATCTTAACTGGATATCGTTTGAATATCCCGAAAGCGGGTTTAAGTGCAAGGCAAAGACGCGCTACAGACAGACCGAACAGCCGTGCACGGTATATCCTCAGGATAACAATACGGTCAAAGTAGTGTTCGATGAAAGAATAAGAGCGGTAACGCCCGGTCAGCACGTTGTGTTCTATGACGGCGATACAGTGCTCGGCGGCGGTGTAATAATGTAGAATTGTGAAACTTTGACAAAAAACGAGTTCACTTTTCATCTAATTTACACAAAACTATTCTTTTAATTTCACGAACAAGCATTATTATATAACTACAGTCAGCGAGAGAGCAAAACGACAGCAAGAAGATCGGCTGAGGATAAGCGCTGACATTTATAATTGCTATCTTCGATTTTCATATATATTTCCCCAAAGCAAAGGACTCCGGTGTAACAGCCGGAGTTCTTTGTGTTTTATACAGGCTTTACGGTATTATTGCGTTGCAAATGTTTCGCTTGTCTTTCAATTGTCGACATACAATCACTAGCCAATGCCGTTGTTAAAATTGTACTAAGGTACATTGTAATATAGACAGTATAGCATTACAGAAAAAGAACAACAGTTTTTCGCAAATTCTGAAATAGCTTGCTTTTCCGCAAGCCATCACCTCCCCCCATACTCCATTAAATTATTTCCTCAACCCTATTGACAAACGCATAAATCCATGTTATTATACAACTGTACTAACTCAAACAGTACAGTTATCACGAAAGGCGGTGCAGTATGTTTTCTTTAAGACTTCAAGGCGGAATACCTTTGTCCGAACAGCTTGAAGCAAGGATAGCAGAGCTGATAATCGGAGGAAAAATGGTGGAAAATGAAAAGCTGCCGGCTGTGCGGGAAGTCGCAAAAGCGCTTACGATAAATCCGAACACTGTTCAGAAGACCTACAGACAGCTTGAACAGAGAGGGCTTATATATTCTCTTCCGGGAAAGGGCAGTTATGTTGCGGAGCGTTCACAATATTCTTCTGCCGTGTTGAAAAAAGCAGCAGAGGAATTTCGCCAGGCTGTGATCGATGCGAAAAAATCAGGGCTTACCGAAGAGATGATGACTGAAGTAATTAACGCCGTTTCAAATAAGGAGGGTGAAATATGATAAACGTAGAAAAGGTAACTAAGAAATTCGGCGATTTTCTTGCTCTTGACGATATGACGCTTAATGTAAAAAGCGGCAGTGCCTATGGACTGCTCGGCTCGAACGGTGCGGGAAAATCAACACTTCTGCGTATTCTTGCGGGAATATACAAGCAGGACAGCGGAAGTGCTACGGTCGATGGGGAAAAGATCTATGACAACGTGGCGGTAAAACAGAGGATATTCTATGTAAGCGACGATGTTGAGCAGTATGCTAATATGACCCCCGAGGATATGAGAAAAATGTACGAGGTATTCTATCCGACATTTTCAAAGGAGAAGTTCGACAGACTTATGACTGTTGTGGATCTGCCGCGCGGCAAGCGTATGTCTACATTCTCAAAAGGTATGAAGCGGCAGGCGGCGGTTATATGCGGACTTGCGGCATCTACCGATATCCTCCTGCTTGATGAAGCATTTGACGGACTTGACCCGACAATGAGAATAAATGTCAGAAAAATGCTTTTTGACGCTATGGCGGAGAATAACAGCACGGTTGTGATTTCTTCACACAACCTTACGGAAATTGAGGAGCTTTGCGACAGCGTGGGTCTTGTTCATAAAGGCAAGGTGGTATTTGACCGTGAGCTTGACTGCATAAAAGGCAATCTGCATAAGATACAGGTTTCGTTTGACGGCGTAAAGACAGCTGCTGATTTCCCGGAGCTTGAAATCCTGTCGGAAAATACGATAGGCAGTGTACAGAGCTTTATTGTTAAGGGTGAGCCTGAGAATGTCTGCCGTATAATGAGCGAAAAGGGTGCAAAATTCTGCGATGTGATACCGCTCACGCTGAACGAAATATTCATATATGAAATGGAGGGACTTGGTTATGACAGCTCAGAACTCGATAAGTAAAAAGAGCTACTTCGGCAGCTATTTCAGATACAAGCTGTTCAAAAACAAAAATCTGCTTATTCTTTCTTTGATATTCAGCATACTCGGTATACCGACATTTGCCGCCTGCGTTTCTGTTTGTACCGGAATACTCAACGACTTTATAAATGCAGGTGTATTCAATTTGGATAATATACAGGAAACTCTGGGCACTGTTGATACGATTTTGATGTCCGGTGTCATAGTATCGGTCGTGTCGGTCGTGATATTTCTGATAATGCCATTTGTGGTATCAAACGTCATATTCGGCTACAATCTTAAAAAGTGTGACGCAGATATGATTTTACCGCTTCCGCTCGGTACTACCCAAAGATTTTTTGCCGACCTGCTTTCGGGTTCTGTCATATGCATTCTTCCCACACTGCTGACAGGTGCGGTAAGCGCAGTGGTAACCTCTGCAAGTAAAATCGCGCTATCGGACAAGATAACGCAAATATATAACAACGGTAACTGCACTGCGGATATAGATGCGTTTTATCGTGCGACAAATTTGATAGTGTATAAGGATATTGCCGGTGTAGTGCTTTATTTGCTGATCTCAATTGTTATTGTTCAGGCGCTTATGTATGCTTTCTGCGTGATGATAAACGCCTGCGCCGGTAGAACGGCTGACAGCATTATCTATTCCGTACTCGGTATGGTGGTATTGTCAATGGCTGTTGTTTCGTTTGCCCGCATAATCATGGGCAGACTGACCAGTGTTTCAAGCGATGAACAGATTTTTTCACTGGCAATGTATGCCGCACCGCTCGGTCCTATTTTTTCGTTCATCGGTTCTTTCTTCAACTCATATAAGTATGTTGAATATCAGATGGAGGGAACGTTGTGGCAGAGCGATATGTTCTCGGTGTTCAGTGTGCGCAATATAACGGTACTTGCAGTACTGTTTGTAATTTATCTCGGTCTTGCTTATCTTGCAACAAGGCTGAGAAAAGCTGAAAAGACAGGCTCGCCGTTCGTGTTTGAACTGCCGTATCATATAATAACACTGGGTCTTGTTGTGACTGTTTTTGCAAATATAACAGGAACAACAGGCTTGCATGAAAATAACATAACGGCATATGTAGCATGCCTTGTAATAAGCATTGTTCTGTATCTTCTGGCGGAATTGACGCACGGCAGAAAAATACGCAAGCTGTGGCAGTCGTTTGTAAGATACGGCTGTGCGGTTGCAGGCTCGTTACTGCTGTGCTTTGTTATGAGGTCGTATGACATTTTCGGACTTGAACACTATGTACCGTCTACGTTTTTTGTAGACAACGTAAGCGTTTCAACGTCAAAGGCTTTCAATGAATTTTGCGGCGGCGGTATAGTCAACAACGGATTTCAGGAGTTTGACGATGAAAGATCGATCAAAGCGATAACCGATTATCATTCATTCATAGTCAATAACGGTTATGCGCGTGCAGGCGGCAACGGGGTCGTTCATTACATCAGTACGTCGGACGATCAATATACCGACTATACTACTGTGAGCTTTAAATATCGCCTCAAAGACGGAAGCATTGTGACGAGAACATTTAATGTCAATATCCAAAAGGATAAGAGCGCAGAATATGCGAAAAAGCTGTACGATATGAGATGCGCCATGTCCGAAAGTGACGGATATCAGTCATTTTTTGAGTATTTCGGAAGCGCAGGAAACGGTTGGGATATTATTTTCCACCGCGATGACGGTGAGCTGTACGGAAGAAAGCTTAAAACGGAGCTTAACGAAAAGCTGATTAAGGCGCTGAAAAATGATATGAAAGCGGGCAGAAACACAGGAAAGCTCGCTGCTGTGCTCGACTTTGTCCGCGCTGATGCAACTTATTCCTCAATGAGCGTTGAGATCAGAGAGAACTGCAAGGAATCGCTTGCCATACTGGAAAACAAGGATAATTCGACATCGCGCAGGGAAAAAATAATCGGTGCTTTAAGGACTGCTAAGTACGAATATGACAATACGGAAGCAGGCACAGAGTCCGGCAGCGACGAATACAACACAAGCGTAGGAGTGGAAACCGACTACAATATATATAAAATTGAAAAAATACTCTCGCCATACCAGGTTTCTTACAGCTCGGATTGGGTATATGCCATCAATGCAGAGATGGCCGCTGTTCCATACGGTCTTGCAGACAGCGAAGCGGTGACTGAATTTGAAAAGCTGTGCAAAATGTATGACTTCTACACGGACGGAGTGCTTTCCGATAAGAAATATGTGATGACCGAACCGTCTATGAACGCTTTCGGAGGAGCAATATATTATATACCCGATGAAAACGTGAGCCGTGCAGAAAAGCTTTATAAAACGATAATCGGCGAATATCAGGACAGTACCGTACAAAGCCCTGATAACGAATGATGAGCATAAAAATTCTCCTCATATAAACATAAAGAACACCCTTTGCCGTGCAGACGGTACAAGGGTGTTCTCAGACTGTAGAAAAACCTCTATCGTTGATAAAAATGGGGTGTCGCTTATTGCTTGCTCTGTTGGTTTTGCATCGTGCAAAACTTTTGGCAAGCAACCA
>JABLTK010151532.1_pt1 | contig 10093 bp, 10 predicted proteins | sample 7160131 | NCBI WGS metagenome assembly JABLTK01 (sample SAMN14651221, study PRJNA627086) | human gut metagenome | isolation source: feces | host: Homo sapiens
CAATTACTAGTACTACGAAAATTCAAACATTATCAACGATCTTTTGTAAACCGGCAATTTCCTCTTATTTGGCAGAAGATGAAGTATCCCAATCTCTATACGATGTGTCGACACATGATGTGATCGTCGAGAACTCTGAGTATCCATCAGCAACTACAATGGGAGATGTATTTATGTGCTCCAACAAACACACAGACACACTAAATGCTGTTGATGTCACCATCAACACATATCCTGATATTGACATTCTTGGAGTTACATCGAAACGGAAAATAAAACGGTCAGTGGATATTCCGCCATTTCCTGACGATTTACGTCATTTCCGGTATCTCCCAGTAAGTTTCATGTTTTTTGTTCTAATGAACAAGGTAATCCGAATTGCCCTCAAGATGCATGGTTTGGGTCAATATGTGAGACAAACAAACACATTGAAACTCCTGAAGATTCTTGGTGAATATGAGTTAAGCAAGACATCGTTCTCAGACGTACGAGTCATGTATCCTTATGAATGCTAGGTACGGGATGGAGGACTCATGTCATTGGCTGATTTGATGTTACTCGTGCCCTCGAGATGTGGTATTACAGAAGAGCCAAATCCTTCGATTCCATTCATTCTAGTGAATATAGGACAGAGTTCCGGACTTCCTGAAGATTTCGACAATGCCAAGAATTCGACGAATTTACTTCCTGATAATCCATCATCTGCTTCAGACAAATATCTATCGTTGTCAGAGTCAGTTGCGCCTCATGGGATTGACATTATCTCTCTGCAGCGATCTGGTTCTTGTAACACACAAATGATTTGTAATCAAACCATTCAGCGTGCTCACTGTATTGTGATCCACAATCGTGAGAGATGATTTCAACGGTCATCCGTAGAAACAGCATCAGGCCTTGACGAATTCAATTTTGAGTATAGTTTGAAATCAATGGTCGAAACAGAGTTGATGCAGTTGATGCCATCATCAACTTCCCAAGGTGTATTTTTCATGTCATCAGGACCGTATGTTGGTGAACTACGTAGTAGGAATCAGTTTTGGCTCTTTTTTGGTAGATGCCCAAATTTCTCATGATATTGGCAACTTAACTCGTTTGGTGCCTATTGCATGTTCACAACAACATATCAGTTCCGATCTTATCGATCATCTGGCTGTAGCAAGTCTGGCTCAACAGCCTCACAATGAAGACACTGTTCCTGCTATCGAAGAAGATTCATTTCTAACACCACTCCCGCGGGAATCAAATGATATCTCTCAATTGTGTAGTGAACGAGGAAAACAGATTCGAACATACTTAAGTCAACTGTATACGAATCCAGTGAATTGTAATCGTGTATTTGAACAACTGTTTGTCTCGGGGAATGTTCATGATGTATTTGTGCAACTGTGAACTAACTTACAGAGTGCTGCATGTCGAATCACAGCGACAAATGGAAGAATTCGAACGATTTCTGGAATATGCAATGTAGGAAGGAATTCTGTCTGTAATGGAAAGGTGTTTGTGATGGGCGATAGTGTTCCTGCAATTCATGTGTTATGTGCAACAGACTATTCCATGTCACGCAACTCAATTTCCGAGGTATTTCTGTCAATTGCAAATTAAGTTCAGATTTTCACTCAAGTCGTTCAAAACACTTTTCTCACTGTCTTCATTGATAAACACAATACTGTTGGGGCTCATGATGTATTCAGACTCCTCTGTACGAATGCTGACGATGAACCTCCAATCTTTCCTAATCCCACGTATTCTCAGGATTTCCCACGGTTATCCGATGCTGTGTATCGGATTTGTCGTCAGTTAGCTCTAAGTACAGCTCGTCGCATTCTCAACTTCAAACGTACAGTGGTGGTTTCAGTGAGTGGCGGAAATAGTTCCCGTTTCTGTCAGAATGTGAGTATTGGGATCTGTAATAGTCTCCTGTTCCGTCAGCAGTACTGTGTACATGTGTCGTGTTAGCTGTAGACTGGGTCAAAAGAATCCTCTCTTTCCGTGGGGTTTCATTCGGAGTATATTGATTGAACATGAAGTGAAGTTAGAGTGTGTGAGTGTGAGTGTGAATGGAGTGTTGGCAATAACGAATGGAAGTGTGGTGGGAGAGGAGAAGGTCCTGAGAAATGAATGTGAGAAGCGGGAAGTGCGGTAGTGATTCTATGTTGACTTGATGTTTAGGTTTGAGATTAGTGTGGGGAATGGGAAAGGACATAATGAGTGTGTAACAACAGAGTTGAATGAACGGATCATGAAACATTTCTACTCATTCTGTAATATAGAATCAACTGTTTACTATTCACACTTCCAACAAACATATCAATCCATTCGTTTACCCAATACACTCTCTAGATCCACATTTGTGATTGTTTCCTTCTCTAAAAGCATATTTGCGATTTGACTCATCTTTTCCTTATTCTTCTCGATTACTCTCATTGCATTCTCAAATGCTTCTTCAATCAATCGTTTCTTCTCATCTTCAATAACATGTAACAATGATTCACTTGTTGGCATGTTCTCATCGTTCCCAGCTGTATAACACACAGGTCCCACTTTATCACTAAAGCCATACTCCGTAACCATCTCATTCGCCACAGCTGAAGCCTTTTTCAAATCATCACGACTTCCAGTGGTCACATCTCCCAGACAGATCCGTTCAGCGGCTCGGCCTCCCATCAATACTTGCAACATTGCTTTAAGCTCTGCCTCTGAATACATTGCAAGCTCCTTCGGCAAATGTTGTGTGAAACCCAATGCACCATTCGTACGAGGAATGATAGTAACTTTCAAACATGGTTCACTGTGGGGTGTCAACCATCCTACTAATGCATGACCAGCTTCATGATAAGCAACACGCTCTATTTCCCGTGGAGTGAGTCCTCGCTTTTCCTTCTTCAATCCACACAATACACGATCACAAGCATTCAATAGATCTTCTTCGTATACTTCCACAGCTCCTCGTCGTACTGCCAAGAGAGCTCCTTCATTTACAATATTGCTTATATCAGCTCCTGTGAGACCAGGTGTGATCTCAGCAATCCGCTTTGCCATCTGTTCACGACCCTCATGCAAACGAATTCGTTTCAAATAGATTTGAGCAATGTCCATTCGACCCTGCAAATCAGGCAAATCAACACTGATTTGACGATCAAATCGACCAGCTCGTAACAAAGCTTTATCCAGCACATCAATTCGATTCGTACTTGCTAGGATGCATATGTTATCAGTAGGCTTAAATCCGTCCATCTCCACCAGCAACTGATTGAGTGTTTGTTCCCGCTCATCACTTGCACCACTGAATCTCTAATCCATGATCCACCCAATCATTCCTCACCCCAGCATTCCTCTTCTTTCCAATTGCATCAATTTCATCCACAAATATGATACAAGGGGCTTGTTTTCGGGCTTCAGCAAATAATTCTCGTACTCTCTTTGCACCAACACCAGCATACAACTCAACAAAGTCAGAACCACTTGCATACAGAAATGGTACACTGGCTTCACCCGCCGCTGCCTTTGCTAATAATGTCTTGCCAGTACCTGGAGGACCTGAAAGCAATGCTCCTTTTGGAACACGGGCACCAATTTCAAGATATTTTTCTTGGTTCTTCATGAAGTCAATGAATTCCATGATCTCCGTCTTTGCTTCGTTGATACCAGCAACATCATCAAATCGAACTCCTGTTTCCTTCACCACTTCCACCTTCTTTGAGGTACTGTTACCTAACATCTTTTGGATTTGGTCCATAAATCCTCCTTGTCCTGGGAAAATGAACTCAATAGGTTTCTGATAGGATGAGGAATCGTCTTCTGCTTTATTCTCGTTTGAACTACCTTCTTCATTCTGTTTCCTCGAAGTGTTTTCTTCCGATTTCTTATAACTGCTCCCAAGCTGAATTACCTCCTCTTCCTTTGATTCTTCTTTCTGTTCTTCTTCTTTGCTAATCTCTTTCCTCTTTTCTTCTTTTGAGTCCTCTTTAATTACAATAGGTTCCTCTGTACGTCTTCTCCGAGATGCAAATAGTCTTTCTCCCATCTTTACAATTTCTTCTCTCTGGTCTGGTGTCATATTCATTGCTTGTTTCATAGCCATCCCTGTCACTTCTGGAGGTACTTTCTTCATCAAGTCTTGGACTTCTCGTGAGTTCCACCTCAAATACCTACGCAACTCATCTAAATCCATCCCATCCTTCTTTCCATCTGTGCTAAACGAACGAGATCCAACAAAGCTCCTAGTAACAAGACACTTCACTGTTCCCCGAATCTATTCTATCAGTCTCCTGTTTTCAGTATCTACAGTATTTTGCGCTAGTCTTAACATTCGGTACAATAAAGAATGAATCTTGAACTCATTCCATTCTCTTCGAAACTCTTGTTTCTCATTAGTTCAACCCAATTTTGTCTAGGGATTCCCTTTACCAATTGTAGCATTGCGAATTGACGTCTGCTAGACGGTTTCATTGTTGAATAGGCGTTTCATTATTTCGTCATCTTCAAATATGCATTCGTCGGCATCTGAATATGATAGGTCTCATTATTCTTTTCTCTTATGAGCCATCTTCCAGATAAATTTCGTGCTGTTAATATTGATGATGTGGTGGAGATTCGACCTGATATTTCGGACGATACAGCCTATCCACAACTTGTAATCCCACGTGAATTTAAGCGGTTATGTGAGGAACGTGGAGATAAGACTGCTTTGGTGGCATGTACTGGAAAGACATATTCTTGGAAGGAATATTATGAAAACTCACACAATTTTGCCCGAGCACTGGTTACACTGGGAATCAAAGCTTTTGATGCTGTTACTATCATTGGCTTCAACTCTCCTGAATACATGTTTGCAGTCATGGGAGCAATTGAAGCTGGTGGTGTAGCTACAGGCATTTATGCCACAAATACTCCTGATGCTTGTTTCTATGTTATGGACCACTGCAAGAGTACTGTGATTGTAGTGGATGGTGCAACGCAACTAGGAAAGATCCTTGAAATTCGTCATAAACTCCCTTGTCTTCGTAAGATCATCGTATATAATGCTTCTAAAATACAGCTTCCAGCATCAGAGGAGGGTTATGCAGATGTATGTACATGGGAGAACTTCATTCAGACTGGATCCAGTTCAACGGACTCTGTGATCTCGCAACGGGTAGAATCTCAGAAGCCAGGACAATGCTTATCACTTATCTATACTTCCGGAACAACAGGAAATCCTAAGGCTGTAATGATTTCGCATGATAATGTTGGATTTGTATGTCAAGTGATTCGTGAAGATTTCAATTTGGGAGAAGGTGATCGCATTGTGAGTTTCCTTCCTCTCAGCCATATTGCTGCTCAGATGATTGATATCTTTGCTTCCTCGTTGTTGGGAATGACAGTTTATTATGCTCGTCCCGATGCACTGAAAGGAAGTCTGGTGAATACATTACGAGAAGCGAGACCAACAGTTTTCGTAACGGTCCCACGGGTATTTGAAAAAATGGCGGAGTCGGTGAGTGCGAAACTGTCTTCAGCTACTGGTATCAAACGATGGATTGCTTCGTTCTGTCGTCGTCGAGGCATCATTCACATGAATAATATTCAAGTTGGTTCGCGAAAACAAAGCTTATGGTTCTATGGACTAGCCAGAAAACTGCTATTGGATAAGGTGAAGGCTACATTGGGTTTGGACGCTGCTAAGATCCTTTTTAGTGCTGCTGCTCCTATTGATCTATCCACACTCCAATTCTTTGCTTCGTTTGATATTCCTGTTTTTGAAATCTTTGGAATGTCTGAGAGTACGGGTCCTGTAACCTTCCACACGGTTGGTCAGTGGCGTATTGGAACTACAGGACGAGCCATGCGTGGATCAATCGTGAAGGCAGTTCCTGGCACGCAAGAAATCATCGTTACAGGTCGGCATGTGTTTATGGGATATCTGAATATGCCTGAAGACACAAGACGAGCTATTGATGATGATGGTTACTTACATTCTGGAGACTGTGGTTCTGTGGATTCGGATGGATTCTGGAAGGTGACAGGTCGTCTGAAGGAGCTAATTGTTACTGCAGGAGGAGAGAACATCCCTCCTGTGTTAATTGAAGCAGAGCTAAAGAACTTGGCTCCAAGCCTATCAAATGTGGTATTGATTGGCGACAAGCGAAAGTACCTTACCGTGTTGCTGACGCTTCAATGTTCTCTTCCAGGTGATGGAAATGAAGAAGGAGTCTTGCTGGGGGCTTCGTTGGATCTAGCCAAGCAACTGAATTCCTCTGCTCGGACAGTCACAGAAGCCTCCAAAGATCCTCTGTTTCTCCAATATTTCACAGATGTGATCCAGCAATACAATGCTCATGCTTTCAGCAATGCTCAGAAGTAGGTTTCGATAGGTGAAATGACATATAGAATTCAAAAGTTCTCCATCTTGAAACGGGATTTCTCTTTGGCAACAGGAGAATTGACTCCAACTTTGAAGATGAAGCGTGGTTTTATTAGTTCTGCGTTTAAAGAGGAAATTGATAGCATGTATTCAAGTTAGTATTCTGTAGTTTGAAGGATGTTGGATACAAACACATCAATAAAACAATGAATTGTATTTCGATCCGCAATTATTCTCTCTTGTCCTCGATCTTAGGTCTCCACAGTTGCTTGATGGTAGCAGTCAAACCATCAGAAGTGGCATTCAGGTACAGAAGACCAAACATGGCAATCAGAGAGACGATGAGATCCGTAATCTTCAGAGCCTTTCCCAGGTGCTATCTATCAACATTCGTCCACAACCGTACAGGTCCACAGTAATCACTCCAGACGTGACTCATACCGATACAACCATGCAGAGGGTAAAGAACACACATGATGTAGTCAATAGGGACCTACATGTCAAAGTCGCTCCGAAGCACTCACACAAACGGCAGAGGGAGCAAGAATGAAAGAAATAGGGAAGAGAACAGCAGCAGTCAACTGGGAGTAGTGGAAAATCTTCTCGTGAAGATTGGTGGAATCACCTAGGACTAAGGGCATGTAAAGATACTAAAACAGTTCCAAAGACCAACCCAAAGGTTTGCAGGCTTAGCAGGAGAGGCGTAGTTGTAAGGAGTGTGAAATCTGGCAAAGACAGGGATCTGAGCTGCTGCATAGCAACTCACACTCTTGACAGACATCTGTCCAACACGGAGAGCTCTCATAGTCATCGACATGGTTTCTGCAGAGATTTGGAACAATTAGTGAAGGAGAAACATTAACCGAGAGAAGAGCGGGAATTCACAGAAAGTAGCAGAGATAATGAAATTGATTCACAAACAATTCAAACGATACTATTACATTTGAGAATGGTTTTCCTGACGTGACTGGTCCGCAAGCCCTTTGATAGCTCCACCAACAGAAGAAGCAACTTGTTTTACTCCGCTGATAACAGCTTTGGAGACACCATTTCGCTCATCCCATTCTTTCACTTGTTGTCCAAACTCTGCTGCTTTCTTTCGAATCTAGGAGTTAACATCGGTTGTTATCCTAACTTCATATTCACGATCTAACTCCTTGGCCTTTTCTGTGCATGTATGTGCGGCTTGTTTACATTTCTCACTCACTCCGTACTCTTGATCGAATTGTTTCACTTTGGCTCCCACTCCTAGTGCAGCATAACGGACATCATCCATCGACAGTCCGGGTTTATCGGTACTAGTGGGCTTATTCGGTAGACGAGGTGGTACAGTCGATTGCTGTTGATCCTCTCTTCTACCAGTTACATTCCGGATTGCTTCTGCTTCCTCGAATACCAGATTCAAATACTGAGAGTAGTAGTCAGCATACTGTGGATTCTGTTTTTGGAGTGTTATAAGATATTGAATGATTTGTTTATATCTAGGACTTAAACGAATGTAACAATTCGACAATGCAATGGCTTCTTCTCGTTGACCGTTGATGTCTAACATTCGAGCACGGTGAAGGTATATATCCATATAAGTAAGTTGCATTTGAATAATTATGATTACTAGTAGAATGGAAACTTGGTAGCCGAAATGTACAGTGGTTAGCCGTTTATGAAAGATCAAGAAAGATTCGTTTGTACACGAACAAAGCAGAATGATTCGTTATTGATTCATCTTTGACATAATCTTACTATACAGATTCATAAAATCAGGATCTGACATGTACTTGTTAATATTTCCAGGGTTCTTCATGATATCTTGGAAGATTCCCACCATCTTTGGGTTCTGCATTGCAGCAGCAACTTCAGGATCCTTTAATGCTTCCATCAAATTAGCTACAAATAAGAGAATGAAAGAAGGATGTACCAGGCATACCAGGCATTCCACCAGGCATTCCTCCCATACCACCAGGCATTCCTCCAGGCATTCCTCCAGGCATACCAGGCATTCCACCAGGCATTCCACCCATACCACCAGGCATACCTCCAGGCATTCCTCCAGGCATCTCATTAGGCATATTGGCGGCCTCTTCTTCTTCTCGCTTTCTTTCTTCTCTCTCACGCATCACACGTTCCCGATATGCCTGCGCTCTTCGCTCCTTCTCCTTCTCTTCAGCCTCTCTCTTCGCCTGATCTGCACGACGCTGTTGATCTTCAATTTCATGAGCCTTCACGTCTACCTCTTTACGCAGCGTATCCGTAGTTTCATCATAGTCAATAACACAAGCACGACGCAGATCCACAGCAGCTTCCATCCATTTCTTCATCATTCTACTCTTCATTTACTCCCTTCTGTAGTTACGCGTATGCCTTGCCACGAATCTTCAAAGCCTTTGCACTATCGGCATTTCGACTCAATACAGCATCACAATCATGGATACAGGCATTTGGACGAGGAGGATTCACCTTTAGAAGATACTCAGCTCGACGACACAGAGTGAGATTCGAGAATTGATTCCGAAGAGACTCTGTCAAAAGTTCAATCGCCTCTTCATAATTCTATTTATCAACTATGCCGCCCAATTCTACTCCACTCTCAGCAGCAGTAGCAGCTTGACTCTTTGCTAACTGAGCAGCTTCCATCAACGCATCCGAATACTATCGAATGACTCATATCCTCTTCATCTACTTCTTTTTCCTCTGGAATCTCCGGATATGGCTCCCCGTCAAATGAAGTCTCTTCTTCCATGGTATCTTAGGTTCAACAAAAATGGTGCTATATACTCTCAGGTTCTGGAGGAAGAGGAATACCCATGGATACCAAGAGTTCCTTGAAAGGTGCCAACTCCGCAACATGGATGTAAGTCATATCCTTTTTCAGAATCTAGAGTTTGATCATACAGTACTGATCTACATTAACGATCTCCGTGAATCCAAATAGATTCTCTCGAATCTTCTTCAATATTTGTTCGTCAAACATAACTGCAATATGATAGTAAGAAAAGAATAGTGAATGCTGTTCTATAGAAGTCGTATTCTTTCCATGGAAAATACCTTGGAAATGCGTTGTTCCATTAGTCCTGGATAATTATGCACGAATATTCTGTTTGCCAATAATATCTGTGATCTATATTTCATGCTCCAATCACTAGATTGACTGCTTTTCCTTTCATCGTTTGGTTGTACCTCAATAATATTGTAACCATTCTTATTACTAATTCATTTTGTAGATGGGCAAGGGTTCAAATCTCCAGAAGAAGCAGGCTGCTCGTGCTAGACACGAGAAGGATGCAGCTAAGCCTCAGGGAGGAGGTGGTCAGGCTGGAAAAGCTTCTCGTACCGGTGCTTTGGCTCCAAAGGTGGTGTGCATGATTTGTCGTGTATGATTTTGAAGGTGGGATTATGGAATAGACTGAATTCCTTGCATCCCAAAGTGATTCGCAGTTGAAGGGACATCAAGAAAACAAGCATCCTACTCGTACTTTTGCAGAGTGTTTCCCTGAGCGTGCTAAGCTTGCCCAATAAGTTTGAGTGTATTGCTAAGTGGAATGTGTTAATTGTTTGTTTATTTGTCAGTTTTGGATTGATAGGTGGCCTGTCTTCATGTCAAAGATGTCTGGTGACCTCTTTTGTCTTCTATTTGTGTGTTGTTTCCCTATAGGAAATTGTTTCTTTTCTTTCAATGAGCAAGCGTGACCGAGTGGTCCAAGGTGCTACGTTCAGGTCGTAGTGTGTTCGCACGCGTGGGTTCGAGTCCCACCG
>JABLTK010138358.1_pt1 | contig 10091 bp, 18 predicted proteins | sample 7160131 | NCBI WGS metagenome assembly JABLTK01 (sample SAMN14651221, study PRJNA627086) | human gut metagenome | isolation source: feces | host: Homo sapiens
AATGGAATCAATATTCTGAGTTCCTCCATCACTTCCATCCTTGTGGGATTGGGGTTAATTCATGTGTATCTTAAGTGGATATGTTTGTTGATGAGCGAATTCCAGAAATGGACCCTATTTCTGTAGATTCTCTTTGTCTTTGTAGAGAGTTAGATACTGATTGGCATAGCATTTGAATATGGTATAGTGACGGAAATGATATCAATCTGTAGAAAGGCTTTTTCTTTGTTCTTCTTGCAGCCGTAGTGACTGCAACGCAGCTCTCGTTTCCTATTCACCGTATGATTCAGCTTCAACGAAAGAACGTACCTTATGGATCACAGACAAATAATGGTGAACTCCGTTTTGCTTCCTTGTCTTCAATTTTGAGTCTTGGAGACGACGATCGAATTAAGGCTGACCACTATACTGCCCTCGTCATGATGAACGAACTCACCGAGTTGGTGATTCAGGAGCTCGTTGATAACAGAGGAGTGGGTGGAATGGTTGTTATTATTCCCAATTCGGTATGTGGTTATTCTGATCAACATTATGTTCGTAGAATAATGACGAAATTGTTAGCAAATGCAAGGTTGTAGAATCGATCATGTTGAAGAGATCATTCCCCTGTCCTGTTTATTTTGTTGAAGAGGATACTGAAGTTCGTAAGGTTTATCTGAAGCTTCAGTCCAAATCAACAGTATTAAGTGTAAGATTGTTGCTACGATTACAACTAGCCATCGAACATTTACACAATGAGTGTAAGTTTCCCTTCGAACAAGAAACCAATCACTATCCCTGAGATTCGTACTATTGAAAGTGTGTTGGAAGGCTTCAAAGATGGTACTCCCATTGCTTCCCTGCCGACTATTCTGGTGACGGCCAGTTACGACGCCTTCTCTGTATCTCCTTCTCTTTCTCATGGAGCTAATGATGGAGCCTCTGCTACAGTCACTTTGCTGACACTCCTTCGCTTGTTCTGTCGTTTATACGATGCCCAACAGACTGTTGGTGTGTAAGAGTTTCACATTCCTTCTATTGTAGAACCAATTTAATGTTCCTTCTGAGTAGTGGGAGCCATTTGGATTATGAAGGCTATCGTCAGTGGATGATCCGAAGCTCACCTGAACTCTTTGATAGTATTCGATTTGTATTGTGTTTGGATGATCTCGCGTAAGAATGTATCATCTCCTTGACCTTAGTTCTTCCAATGAGTTGATTCTGCGTGTCTCTCGTCATGCTCATAATGATGATTTGCAGCGTCTTTACTCCTCCTTTGAGGCTGTTGCCAAGGAGATGGAAGTTCCTCTTGAAGTATCATTTTCTTACTGAGTTCATGTTTAGATTGTTGCTGAGACTGTGAATATTATGGAGGAACATCGCACATACCCTCATGAACGCTTTGCTCTACGTCGTCTCACGGCAGGTACCCTAACCTCACAGCGAGAGAGTATGTGTTGATCTAGTCTCCGATTTCTAGAGACCAGTGGATATTTGAATGGATCACTCATTCCTGTTTCTGTTGATAGCACAGTGCTCGCTCGCAACATCCAACTCATCGCTGAATCTTTGGCTCGCTACATGTTCAACCTTGCTGACAGTGGCCTTGTCGTTGTATTGCTCTCTTCTCATTACTAGATCTTTACCAACGCTATGGCTGTTGATACTAGCTATGTAGACCACTGGATGACTGTGATGACGTCAGCACAACGACACACCTTCTTCATTGATAAGGAGAGTTCTTTGGTGAAGGCATTGGAAGCTGAGATGTCTCTTTATGCTACACACACTCGCACCGTGGATACAGAGATGGATATGAAGGATGATATAAAGGTATTTGGTGACAATTCTGTAAGCCTGAGGAGTGATTATGAGTTTAGGGAGTAATTCCTGTATTCATATCCAAGACGCCTCTGTTTGACGTGTATACATTCTTGGCTGTTATAGTCTATTTGGGAGTATTTTATGTTGTTGTGTCAGTAATGCATGATGTGAGTATTGAGAACATGATTGTGAGTATAGGGACGAGATGTAGTATCGAGAGAAATCCGTCGGTTCATGAAGAATACTTTCGGTATTGGAAACAAGGTGAAGGAGAATTAGTGGGTTTGACTGTTTGTTATCATAGCGTCATTCAGTTCATGGATAGAGTATATGAAACAAAACTGTTACCACCAATCCATCTTCTTCAGTTCTTTGCGAATTGCTCTTTCCTCTTCCATTTGGACTTTGAGTCCATTCCAATCAGCAGTCAGTAGCTTATGTACAGCCTGTCCACGAGTCTCTTCCAGATTTGTCTGCATTTCATTCATCTCTCATTCTCCTACCAACAGCGACTCCAATGTTACTTCCTCAGGTTCTTCCACAACAACCTCCTCTTCCACCTCCTTAACTTCTTCTATCTTCTCCTCTGCCTTCTCCTCTGCCTTCTCCTCTGCCTTCTCTTCCTCTTTCTCTTCCTCTTTCTCTTCTTCATCCATCTTATCATCAAAGAGAGCTTCATTCACCTTCACTTCCACGTAATCATCAACATAGAAATAGAACTATTCTCAGCATCCTTCTCTCTTCTCCTACCTTCTTTGCTTTCTGTTGACGTTCCACAATAGCCATCAACTTGACAAAGTCATAAATACCCATTCTCAACTCAGGATCAGCCTTCAAATAATCCAAAATAGGAGTCTTCGTGATAGATCGATCTTCTGATGAGAAGAGTTTATTCGCAAAATTAGGAATAAATGCTGAAGTGTAATAAGTTTCCTTGGTCTTTTCTTGAAGTGTCTGAATGAAGTCAATCACAGCACCAACAGGGATATAAAACTCTTCTGTTCATCAGTCAATCCATCATTCATTACTGCCACTCTTCTTACGCTGAGAATCAAACAGACGTGAAGCTGCTTGAGCCATGTAATCAGTCATAGGAGATACTCCGAAGTAACGTTCACCCTTCATATCAATGACATTCTAAATAGGTACAATGATATAAACATTGAACATATTCTCTTGTTTACTGAATTCAGAGAACATCTCCACTAGTGCTTCATCTGTCACAGGACCCTTTCCATCAATATCAACTCCAAGTGTAGTAAACCACTATGGTTGATCGATGAATCTACATATACCTGTCCGAAGAAGGAAATAACATCTTCCATCGTTTTGAAATTATGGGGATTCTCTGAGTGGTAAGAAAACGAATAAATCCCATACTGTGAAGAATCTCATAAATCAGTCTGTCAACGTAGGTATTGAACATGTAGTTATCATACTATAAATTATGATTTAACGAGAAAAGACAGACCTTCGATTCGAGATCCTTAGGAACCAGATAAAGAGTCTGGAGTAGATCCGATCCGTTTCCTCCCTTAGCTCCATTAATACAGGCAAGATGATCGTTGTTGGTGTGGTAACGATACAAACCACCAGCACCTAGCAATACCACAAGCGAACCAACTACAATCTTTGTTCCCTTTCCACTCTACTCATAAATAATCCTATTTGAATTCACCTTCTTTGGACCATTGGGAGCCTTAGGAGTAGGAGCAGCCTTAGGAGCAGAAGCAGCCTTCGAGGCTGTAGACTGAGCAGTCTTCGCAGCTGTAGCTTCAGCTGCCACTTTCTTGCCGACATTAGCAGCATCAGCAGAGGATTTGTCGGCAGCAGCTTTCGCTTCAGTTGTCATGAAGCGCTATCACGTAATTTCATTTGCATACTCATTACACAAAGATATCGCGAAGAACGTCTCAACGTATTTACAGCAAGTCTTTGCATCCGTACTAGATATAACTCAAGGAAGCATATACAGATCACATTAAAAAAGAAACAAGAAACTGTTATCTGTTTCAAAACTGAAAAATGGAGATTCTCCAACAAACACATAGCAAGTACATACAACAACTAAAGAGAAGATATGCCTCCAATGTATCAATTACGACTTGATGAAGGAGGACAAAGAGGATAACACTTAACGGACATACTAGCTTTTCTTCCCACAAACTCTCCAGGGCATGGAAACATGGGTTTAGATCGAAGTACAGGTTGATCACGAGGATACTCTTTCTTCTGAGCTAAACCTCAGTTCTATTCCACATCCATACAACTACAGGACTGTGAAGACGATCGACGAATTAAATTCATGTTGTTCCGTAGAAGTGTCCCAGGAGGCGGATCAACAACAGCACACTGAAGGACGGGACACATAGAAATGGGTACGTTTGGAAGAACCTGGTAACATGGATTGCATTGGGTGGGAGGGTAAGAACATTTACAACACCTCTGAAGACAAATGTTGACACGAATACCCCCTAGAGACGGATCTTGTTTGCCATAACTTGTCAATGGAATAAGAAAACCTATTCTTCAACTATGTGGAGAAAGAAAACGATGATCACCAGAAGGTATCCTTTCACAATCGATTACAGCTTCTCCTATATACTTTTCGCTAAAGAGCCTCTGGTCAAAACTAATCCTCATGAACCACAAAGGCACCAACACTTCGATCTTAATGATGTTGCAGTTCCCAGAGAAACAGAGAGAACAATTCCAAACTATTGTCGACGAAAGTAACTACCACATACTAGGATTATGTCCACTATCATGAATAACAGAAGTTTTATAACTGTTGCTACCATAATTGATCCTTGCGAAAGCATCCATCTTCCCAAGTGTACTAACATCATGCAGATTCTGTGCTCCAATGATTACTAATCTGATCTGGTAGAGGTACAGAGTCATATCAATAACTAGGAGCCAATCAATACCACATTCAAAAAAAGTGTTCCATACGACACACGATATGGAAAGAGAACGGTTCTTAATCTGTACTAACTATGCATTCCATATTCTGCCGTGTTTCTTTCTTTTTCTTCAGTTTTGGTTAAGGCTTGCTATGGTCGTTCTCTGATGTCGTGTTAGAGCCACGTCATTGTGAGGTTTAGCGACTAGGGAAATTCCCCGGACCATCATGGCAGAGAGTGCCGTTCTGAAAGGAATACTAGTAGCAGTGGGTTCATGGCGATGACATCTGGAGTCTACGTATCAACTGCTGCGAATTGGTCATGATCAAAGTTATGCAGGCAACCTTGTGACTAACAACGTATTGGTCACAGGGCGAACTCAATGGGGCTTACTCTTTCCAAAACTCAACGTTAGGTGTTTGTTTCAAACAGGTTAAGGACCCATCATATTCTTGAACATGTCCATATTAGAGCTCATGCTCTTCATCATGTTCATCATATTCTTTGCGCCACCAATCTTTGCTAGCTACCAATTATGCTCTCAAAACAAAGTCACCATTTGTGGATTCATCGACTTTTGTAGCTGCTGCATTACTCTACGCATTACAGTGACACTATACAAGTACGCTTGAGGATTGCGCTGCATCTGTTGCATCATTTTCTCATCTAGAGTAATCAATCCCTCCTTTCATGTACCTCGTAACAGTGGAGACTTTCCCATCTTTCCGATCATTCCCTCCATTTGCTTGTAGTAATTCATGAACATCGCTCCTTCCTCAGGCAAGAGTCCTGCACCAATGCAACATCGTCGTAATCGCTTCTCATCGAACTCTACCTCTATGCATTACTTCCCTCTTCTGCTATCACCTCCATCCAATTCAGCATCGGTCATCGAGTTCATTAGAATCATCATTCGCTTCATTTGCTCACTTCCCTGTTTCTCGCTTCCCTGAGGGATCATTCCCTGTGGGATTCCAGGCAGCATGGAAAGTACTCGATCTAGAGGTCCTAGCTTCATAATATTCTGAAGTTGTTCACCCATATCACGCATCGTGAACTGACCCTTCTGAATACGCTTCATTGTATCCTCCTTCACATTCAACACACCTCCTTCTTTCATCTCCTTCACCAAACCTCGCACGTCACCCATTCCCAATAATCGACTCACGAAACTGTGAGCCTCAAATGGTTCCAGATCTTCAAACCCTTCTCCACTACCAGTAAATACAATCGGTGCTCCTGTTGCAGCGACTGCTGAAATGGCACCACCTCCCTTTGCATTACCATCCAATTTGGTCATAATCACACTACCGATAGGAACAGCCGTCTTGAAGGCACTAGCTTGATCGAAAGCAGCTTGACCAATTGTTGAATCTAATACAAATACAATGTTGTCGGGATTGATTGCTTCTTGAACTTGCTTCATCTCCTCAAATAACCCCTCCTCCTGCTTGTGACGACCTGAAGTATCCACAATGATGATCTCGAACTTCTCTTTTCGGAATTGCTCTACTCCTTGTTGGGCAATTACCACAGGGTCAGCTTCTGTGTACGAACCATAGAAGGGAACCTTCACTTTCACTGCATTCTGCTTCAACTGATCAAAAGCTCCAGCTCGGAAGGTATCAGCGCATACCATACACGTTTTCCATCCCTTCTTTTTGTAGTAGGCTGCAAACTTACCGATTGTTGTTGTTTTACCAGATCCCTATCACTCAATCCCAGAATGAGTCCTTACCTGAAGACCAACAAACATAATGACATTACTTTTTCCTTTGGTGGGTTTGAATGGCTCCACATCTACGGGAGACAACATATTCACGAGTTCTTCATATACGGCACGTTGGATAATTCTACGCTTGTTGACGCCAGAACCCGAGGACTCTATTGCAATACGGTTTTTAATAGTCTCACGCAGCTTCATCACGATACGAAGATTCACATCCGACTACGATTCACTGTGGTCAACGAAATAATACATGAAGGAGAGCGTTTGAGACCTCTTTAATCACATCGTTAACCACGTTATCATCGATCACAGTGGTTGTCTGTAACTTCGCTAAAGCAGATGTCAAGCCCTTTCCTAGTTCAGCTAACACCATTGTCTTTCCAAATGACAATCCCTATGGAACGAAACAATAACCGTGATTCCTCAAATGGACATGAAAAGCGTTCCTGCAACAAACAACTCAGACACGACGTTTATTTTCGTATCGAATCTTAGGACCCGTGAAGGAAATTGAGCCCGTTTTCCGTTTCATCTTGAGTATGGCCATGCGTTTCATACGTCTCTCCTTGGCCTTTCTCTTGATGTCAGATCTCAGGAATTCCTCCAAGTAGTCATTTAAGTTTCCCTTTGGAGCCAATGACACTTCAAAAGCAGCAACAGGAGGCAACTCCAACTCAGGCATATCTCGTGAACTCACATCCACTGAATATGATTCAAGAGGAGAGGTTGTCGAAGAAATCAGGGTTGGACTGTCCTGCGTACTGTAGGAGTAACCACTGGGATCCATAACATCTTGACCCAGGGAAAATGCAACTTCACCAGGAGTCTCAGATACAGGCAGGAGAAGACTGTCTTCAGGTTGATCCTGAAGACACAAAACGCTAGGGCTGCGACCATCCTATTTCATCGCCGAAGCGATTATCCAGCCACAAACTATTGTGACTGGCTAATTCGTTGAAACCCTGATTGTCGGGAGTGGCGTTGTTATAGAAAAAATCGTCAAAGCAAAACATCTCAGGTCCACAAAGTTAGTAGTCACAAAAAAAGAATGATTAGTGAATGAAGAATGTGCCGTCGTTGCTAATAAAACTATCGCACTCATTGCGTTTATCTCGTTTCTCGCTCCCTCGGTTTGCTTTTGAAGCAAAATGCTGGTAGACCAAAAGGATATTCTTCTAGTATATCACTAGTTCGTTAAAAGTGAATCGTGATAATGACATACCTCGTTTCCGCCATACTGCTAATGTCTTCAGTATAGGGACAATGTAAGTGGTTTTGACAAGAGAGCTAAGTTTTCAATAACTATATCAGATAACGAAAGCTGTCGGTTATTCTTCAAAGGATACCTCAGTATTTGTTTATGAAAACATGCAGTACTGTTCAAAAGTACTGATGATCCTCATCGTTGATCAAAGGTTGGAATGAAATTGTTTGTTCTATATCACAAAATCCATAACAAGTAGATTCACACAGAAAATAGCCTAAAGAACTGAAAAGAACTAATCATATCAAATCTTCAAATGGATCTGATACAAGCATACCAGGATGAGGACAGTGATTCAAAGAAAATGGAGGGATCTGATGAACTGCCTCAGCCTGTCTTGAAGAAGATGCATGTGAATGTGGCTCCAGAAGTGTCAGTGAAAAGCCAGGTTCATTGTTATTCAGTTACATAATAATTAGCCCGATTATACAATGACTGTGGGAAAAAGCAAGAATGTACTCAAATACAATCCAACTGTCGATAAAATGTATGCCCCTACTGTTGTATGTAGTTTCAATAGTATATTAATGGGTAGGGACCGGAAGCTCCTTTCTTTGCTAATCCACTGGCTTCAGGAGAAGCCAATGTTACAACTGGGTATGTTGAGGTAAGTTGTACCAATTATTGATGAGATTAGAGTGCCAATATCGAAGGATTCAATTTCAAAGAACAATTTCAAACATTTAACAATTTCGGCTACGCGACGGCTCCTGATGGCTCTGGCGCTGTCGTTGGTAATAAATGGCTCCATGAGAAGTTTGGAGGTAAAACTGTATTTGACACACGTCGTTCAGAGTTTGCAAAGGACTTGAAACGACGAAGAGAACCGACAGGGGATGGTAAGTGCGTTTCGTTCATCTTCACAAGTAGCTTCAGATGTGGATAATTGGAAGGGTCCTTGGGCAGGATATGAGGGAGAAAAAGTTGACCGAATGACTTCTGAAGAGAAAGTGCGAATTGTTAAGAATATGTGATTCTAGGGAGAAATGACAGAGTGGCAACGTGTATGGCTTCAACGGAACAAGGATAAGAAGATTCGAGAAGTTTTTGTTGTAACATGGTTTGATGAATAGTGGATTCGCACAGGAAAAGTGGAAGAGAATCCAGAGGAGGAAGGTCGCCCTGTGGATCCCTTTGAGCCTGAAGGAACAGGAATTCCGATTGATCAGACAAGGACCAAGTTCCATGGTAAGGAAGAGAAAGATTATCAGGGCCGTTCGTGGATTGTGGCTCCAAGTGACGTCAAACCTGTGGATAATCCTCACTCATATCTTCCTAAGAAAACAATCCATAAATGGTATTCCAGAAATAGTTCCGTTATTTGTAGGACAGGTCATACAGGTCCTGTGCAATGTATTGAGTTCTTCCCAGTCACAGGTCATTTGTTGATCTCTGGAGGTAATGACACGAAGGTGAAGATTTGGGATGTGTTCAACAAGAGAAATGTGAAGCGAACGTGAGTGTGAAGACGGAATATGATGACTAGGTATATGGGTCATACAGCTGAGGTTCGTTGGGTTGCTTTCAGCAGTGACGGTACGACATTCTTATCAGCTTCTTTTGATCGGAATATCAAGTTGTGGGACACAGAGACAGGCAAGTGTATTGGAAACTACTCCAAAGGGTCGATTCCGTTCCAGTCAGTATGGGCTCCTACCGATCCTAATGCATTTTTGGCTCCTTGTCAGGATTCGTGTACACATCAGTTCGATATTCGTACTGGAGAGGTAGGAGTAGATTCCCATGGTTATGGATAGTGTACAATGTCATATAATTATCATGAAGCAGCAGTCAATGCAGTTTGTTTCTATGAGCATGGAAGGAAGTTTGTGTCAACATCAGATGATCGTAAGATGTTGTGTTGGGACTATGGTTACAACCCTCCAACTCGATATATTCAAGAGACGTATATGTCTTCAATGCCTGCATTGAAGCTGCATCCCTCAGGTGACTATATCCTGTGTAGTGCGTTGAATAATCAGATTGCTGTGTACAAGTGTATGGATACTGTGGTACATCATCCAAGAAAACGGTTTAATGGACATAAGGTGGGAGGATTTGCATTACAGCCAACATGTTCACCTGATGGAGAGTTTGTTGGGTGTGGTGATTGTGAAGGCAATTTGTGGTTCTGGAGCTGGAAGACATGCAAGGTGTTGAACAAAATGCCTGGTCATGTGGGTGCTGTTGCTTGTGTAGACTGGCATCCTGTAGAAAGTAGTTATGTGGCTAGTAGTGGTTGGGATGGAGTCATCAAATTGTGGGATTTGTGTGTTTGTTTCAAATACTCCAACTCTTCAACAAACAATCTCCAAAATCGACATACCATTGATCATTGATCTGCTTAAGGTTCAATACGTCCACGCACACGTCCAGTACGACGAGCAGC
>JABLTK010026528.1_pt1 | contig 10090 bp, 10 predicted proteins | sample 7160131 | NCBI WGS metagenome assembly JABLTK01 (sample SAMN14651221, study PRJNA627086) | human gut metagenome | isolation source: feces | host: Homo sapiens
AATACTCCGTGTAAGGGTCGGTCTGCGCCAACATAGCATCAATACCATATTTTATCACTTTCTCAGGATCAATAGTATCAACATAAAACATATCCAATTCCTTGAATATCGCATTGAAGATATCCAAGTTTTTTGCTATTTGGAAATTACGGTCATCACCTTTATTAAAACTAAACAAAGCGCCACCTGCCAGGCCCACGCAAATCATTAACAATATTTTCTTACTATTCCACTTCATCACTTTATGTATTTGTGAACCGCAAATTATTTCAGAGAAATCGACGGAATCTCGGCTAATTATTGATTGCCAAGAAAACGGGAATCGGCTAAAATATTTTTCGCATAGCAAGTTATTACACCAAATTTTTTTGGAGGGTTATTTATGTCCTTGACCACGAACAAAGCCGTCCTGCAGTTTGTTCAGGACGCCGAAGCGCTGGCCTGCCCCGATCGGGTCGTCTGGATCGACGGCAGCGAGGAACAGCTGGAAGGTCTGCGCCGGGAGGCCATGGCCACCGGAGAACTGATCAAGCTGAACGAGGAGAAGCTCCCGGGCTGCTACTATCACCGTTCTGCGCTGAACGATGTGGCCCGCGTGGAAGGCCGCACCTTTATCTGCACCCGCGATCAGGCGGACTGCGGCCCCACCAACAACTGGATGGATCCCCAGGAGGCTTATCAGGTGGCTTCCGATGTGCTGCGCGGCTCCATGAAGGGGCGGACCATGTATGTGATCCCCTTCTGCATGGGCCCGGTGGCTTCCCGCTTTGCCAAGGTGGGCATCGAGATCACCGATTCCATCTATGTGGTCGTCAGCATGGCCATCATGACCCGCGTGGGCCAGAAAGTCCTGGACAAGCTGGGCGATTCCGATGATTTCGTCCGCGGTCTCCACGGCAAGTGCACGCTGGACGCCGACAAGCGCTATATCCTCCAGTTCCCCGAGGACAACGCCATCTGGTCCGTCAACTCCGGCTACGGCGGAAATGTCCTGCTGGGCAAGAAGTGCTTCGCGCTGCGCATCGCGTCCTTTCAGGGCAAGAACGAAGGCTGGATGGCGGAGCATATGCTGATCCTCTGCATCGAATATCCCGACGGAAAGAAGAAATATGTGGCGGCGGCCTTCCCCTCTGCCTGCGGCAAGACCAATCTGGCCATGATGTTCCCCCCGGATTATTACGCCAAGCAGGGCTATCATGTCTGGACGCTGGGCGACGATATCGCCTGGCTGCGCGTGGGCAAGGACGGCCAGCTCTATGCCGTCAACCCGGAGGCCGGCTTCTTCGGCGTTGCCCCCGGCACCAATGCCCACAGCAACCCCAATGCCCTGGCCTGCACCAGAAGCAATACGATCTTCACCAATGTGGCGCTGGATCCCGTGGAGAAGACCGTCTGGTGGGAGGGCCTCACCAAGCAGCCGCCCAAGGGCCTGCTGGACTGGACCGGCGAGCCGCATGATTACAGCTCCAACACCAAGATCGCCCATCCCAATTCCCGCTTCACCGCTCCCGCGAAAAACTGCCCCTGCATCGCGGACAACTGGGAAGATCCCGACGGCGTGCCCCTGTCTGCCATTATCTTCGGCGGCCGCCGCGCCAAGTGCGCGCCCCTGGTCTATCAGTCCCGCGACTGGGACCACGGCGTGTTCGTAGGCTCCATCATGGCCTCTGAGACCACCGCTGCCGCCACCGGCGCCGTGGGCGTGGTCCGCCGCGATCCCATGGCCATGCGGCCCTTCATCGGCTATCATGTGGGTGACTATTTCCAGCACTGGATCGACATGGGCAAGAAGATGAGCAAGGCCCCCAAGATCTTCCATGTGAACTGGTTCCGTACCGATGCAGACGGTGACTTTATGTGGCCCGGCTTTGGCGACAACTTCCGCGTTCTGGACTGGATCATCAAGCGCTGCGAGGGCGCCGTGGATGCGGAGGAGACCGCCATCGGCTTCGTTCCCAAGGCGGAGGACATCTGCCTGGAGGATCTGCACTACGATATTTCTCCCGCCCGCAAGTTTGATATCTTCGCCCTGCGGGAGTTGCTGACCATCGACAAGGACGCCTGGAAGGCGGACCTGCCCAGCATCGAGGAGTTCTACGGCACCATCGGCGACCGTCTGCCCCGGGAGCTGCGCCAGAACCTGGACATTCTGGAGAAGAATCTGGACGCCTGAAGCAAGTGCTCCGTCTTTATCTGCTCCTGATCAACAGCGCGGCCTTTGTGCTCTGCCTTGCGGACAAGCGCCGGGCAAGGCAGAGACAGTGGCGCGTTCCGGAAGCGACGCTTCTGCTCCTTTCCGCTTTGGGCGGAAGCTGCGGGATGCTGCTGGGAATGCTGCTGTTTCGCCACAAGACCCGGCATCTGAAATTCATGCTGGGCGTTCCGCTGATGCTGCTGGCCCAGCTGGCCCTGCTGTATCATTACTGCGCTTGAGCGATTTTCTCTGCTCTGCAGGCGAGCTTGCCTGCAGAGCTTTTTTGTGCCAAAAAGTTGCAAAAACCGTCGGATCGTGGTATGATGATCAGGGTAAGGGGGCTTTTACCGTGGCAGAGCAGGAAACCGTCCGCCTTTATTCGCGGCAGAACGAAAAAACGCTGGCCCAGCTGGAGCGGGATGGGCGCATCATTAACAGCCGGACCTATGTGCGGCTGCATTTTGGCGATATGGCGCAGCACTATCTGGAAAGCTATGACTGGTTTACGGAGGAGGCTTCCCGGCGGGTGCCCCGGCCGGCAGATGTGCAGGCCTCCATCTGGTGTTCCATCAGTGTGGAGAATTGTCTCCGACCTATTCCGGGGACGGTGGTCTATGTACTGGAGGTCCCGCGGGATCAGGTGATTTATTTTGATGAAGAAAAGTGGGATTATGTGCTCAACCGGGTCTATATCCCCAAGGACGAGGCCGACCGGGCCGCCTATCGGGAGCATCTTCGCGCCATGGGCATCCAGAGCGGCTTTGAGATCCTGCAGGGGCGCTGGCGCGGGCAATATCCCCAGGAGGAGCAGCGCATCCGGGAGAGCTGGAAGCGGGTCTTTGAGATCGACAACTGGACGATCTTCAATGTCTGCGGAAATATCTGGGAGATCCGGAAGGAATGGATCCAACGAATCGTCCGCCCGGGAGAGGATCTGCTGGCGCTGGAAAAGGGCGCCGCGGGGCAGACGCCGCAGCCATGAGCTTTTAGAAACAAAGAAGAATCGAGGGACCCTGCGTGGAAAAGATCCGGAGTAAAGAGAAATTATCCATCCACAACCCCCAGCGCCTGGCGGCGCTGATCGCATGCTTACTGCTGGCAGCAGGTGCAGTCATCCTGCTGGTAAAGCATGGACAGACCAGCCCCACCGCAGCAGAGCTGCCGCTGATCCCGCAGCTTCAACAGCTGGAGCTTCCGAAAATAAGCACATCGGTTACCGTAAAACCAAGACCGCAGCTTCCGAAACGGGCGGCGCCGGAGGTCTCGCCGGAGGAAAGCGCCGTAACGCCGGAAAAATATCAGCAGCTTTCCAGGCTGCATAAGCTGGAAGACGATTCGGAGGAGACCTGGTCGCTGCAGCTGGTGAACCGGGATTATCCCCTGCAGCAGCAGCCGACGCCGGAGCTGACGAAGCTGGGCGGAGGACACGCTGTGGACAGCCGGATCTATCCCGCACTGACGCAAATGCTTTCCGATATGCAGGAGGCCGGACTTTCACCCAAGATCCGCTCCTCCTACCGGACGCACCAGACCCAGACCACGCTCTTTCAGCGCAAGGTGCGCTATTACCGCGGGCTTGGCTATTCCACCGCCAGAGCAGAAGCCGAAGCGGAGCAGTGGGTCGCCCGGCCGGGCACCTCCGAGCATGAGCTGGGCCTTGCGCTGGATATCGTCTCCACGAGCTACCAGACGCTGGATACGCGGCAGGAGAATACCAAGGAGCAGAAATGGCTGATGGAGCACTGCTGGGATTATGGCTTCATCCTGCGCTATCCCAACGGAAAGAGCGACATCACCGGCATTCATTATGAGCCCTGGCATTATCGCTATGTGGGCCAGAAGGCCGCGCTGGAGATCCGGCAGATGGGCGTCTGCCTGGAGGAATATCTGGCGCAGCTCCGCAAGGTCATTGACCCGGATCTTATCGCATAAACCAAAAAGAGGCCACCCGTGTAAAGCGGGTGGCCTTAACAGTTATTTGTCCGGCGCTCAGAGCCGGAAGGCGTTTTCGTCCTTAATCGTGCGAAGCTCCGCGCCGGAGGCCGGCTTGCGCCGCAGAGGATCGTAAACATAGCGGGAGCAGTGATCCTGCGGATCTACCGGCCCCTTCTTGCTGCAGAGGATGGCGTCTTCGCCGTAATCCTGCCCATACAGGCAAAAGGCGCAGATCTTGGGAATATCCTTATCAAAAAGCATGGGATCACCTCCGGACGCATCGTTTTCTTTATTATAATCCCATTTTCTGCGCTTGGCAAGGGAAAATCAAAGCCGGGCCAGCAGAAATGCGATCCCGGCCGCCAGCGCCCCCTGCAGCAGCTTAAAGACCACATGATCCCGGCAGGGCAGACCGGCCTCCAGCAGCAGCGACGCCGACTGCAGCGTTACCGAAAGCCCGCCAAAGCCCGCCAGAAAGGCGCAGCAGGGCAGAAGCAGCTGCCGCGGCAGGGGGAGCGCAGCCAGCGACGAAAGTCCGCCGGTGACCTCCAGCAGGCCGGAGAGCAGCGCGGAGGGCAGCCCGCCTTGCCGCAAAAGCGGCAGCTGAAACAGCAGCCGCTTCATTACAGAAAAGAATAAAACGAAGGCGCAGACATTCTGAAAGGCCGCGAAGGCGCTGCGCACCGTCTCCAAAAGGGCGGAAAGGGAAAACGCCGGCTGGCTTTCCGCTGTAATGCAATCGGGCTTTACAGCGCTGCTTTTTCTGCGGAATAAGACGCCGATCAGCAGGGCGGAGAGCACCTGCGCCCCATAGAGCAGCGCGCCGGCCCGGGGATCGCCCAGCATTCCGCAGCCAAGGGCGCTGATGAGAAACGCGGGGCCGGCATTGTTGCAGAACCGCAGCAGATACAGCGCATCCTCCCGGGAGCACTGGCCCGCCCGATAGAGCTGGACCGCCGCATTCGTCCCCACGGGATAGCCGCCCACCAGACCCAGCAGAAGCGCCGGCGCACAGGCCCCTGACAAGTGGAAGAGCTTTCCCATGGGCCTTTGCAGAAGGGGCGCAAGCGCCGCCGCGCTGCCCGAGGCCGCCAGCCAACTGGAAAGCACAAAAAACGGAAACAGCGCCGGAAGCAGCACCTGGGTGCATAGCGTCAGGCTCTCCACTACCGCGGCAGACACCTCCCGTCCGCACAGGAGAAGCCCCGCCGCAAACAGCAGGAGCCAAAGCAAAAACCCCGCCCGCCGGATGGAAAACGCCGCGTCTGAACCAGTCATGGGATCCCTCTTTTCCTGATATACTGCTGTAGGATATTCCGGGAAAGGAGCCCTCATGATGGAACAAAAGCAAAAAGAAACGGCACGGCTGCGGCAGCGGCTGAGAGCGGCCATGGCCCTGCCCCAGCAGCTGGACGAAGCGGCCCCGCAGCTGACTCTGGACGGCGACCGCCAGCTGACGATCCAGCGGCATCAAGGCCTTTTGGAATATGGCGAAGCAAGGATCCGCGTTGCGGCAAAGCCCTTTGAGATCTGCGTCACCGGCGACCGAATGCTGCTGCGCGCCATGGACAGCGACTGCATCTGCATCGGCGGACAGATCTTTTCCGTGGAATATCAATATCGGGAGCGGACAGAATGAGATGGGAAGAGGATCTGCGGGGGAGCCTGCTCATTCAGGTCCGAAGCGCCGCGGGAGAGCGCTTTTTTACGCTGTGCGCCCGGCAGGGCGTAGTCTTTCGAAGGGTGCAGGCGCTGGATGCGGACCTGTTTCAGGCCTGGATCTCCGCGGGAGATTTTTTCGCCCTGCGCCGCTGCGCCTTCCGGACCTCCAGCCGCATCCGGATCCTGCGCAGGCGCGGGCTGCCCTTTGCCGCCAAAAAGCTCACGGGACGGTGGATGCTGATGCTGGGGGCGGCTTTGTCGGCGGCGGTGGTGCTCTGGCTCACGGGCTGCGTCTGGACCATCCGGGTGGATGGCTGCCGGGAGACCACGCAGGGGGAGATCCTCCAGCTTTTGGAGCAGGCCGGGCTGAAAACCGGGACCAGAAGGGCCGGCCTCTCCGTGCGGGAGCTGCGAAACCATGTGATCGGAGGCTGTGACAAGCTTTCTTACCTTACGATCAATTTCCGCGGTACCCAGGCGCTGATCCAGGTCTGGGAGCGGAAGGAGACCCCAGAGCCCATCCCCCAGGAGGAGCCCTGCGACATCCTTTCCGATAAGACCGGTGTGATCCTGCGGCTGAGAGTGCGGCAGGGGACGGCCTGCGTTCAGGTGGGCGATGCCATCCAGCCGGGCGACCGGATCGCCGAGGGCCGGATCCTGGGCGCGGCGGGGGAGCTTCGGAAGGTCCATGCCATGGCGGAAGCGGACCTCCGGACCTGTTACACCATCCGCACCGCCATCCCCGCAGAGCTTCAGACCTTCTCCGTTTTGGAGGAGCTGCGGCCGGAACGCTGGCTTCTGTTCGGAAGCCGCAGATTTCCCCTGCAGAAGATTGAAAAAGCGCCGGAGCTGTGGTATGATAAACAAATCGAGACGCAGCTGCTGCAGCTGCAGGAGGAGTTTCGCTTTCCCATGGGGATCGAGACGGAACGCCGCTTCCGCGGCACGCCAGACGGGCAGACGCCGGAGCGGGATGCCCTTTCCGCCCTGCTGGAGGAGCGGATGCTGCGCAGGCTGCTGGCGGCAAAGCCGGAAGCGGAGCTTTGCGGCCATACATTTTCTTTGGAGAAGACCGACGGGGGCGCTTATCTGGGCGTGCTGCGGGCAGAGCTTATCGAGACCTGCGGCGTGGAGGCCCCGGCAGAATAAGGAGAGAAAAAGCAATGACAGAACAGATCATCAATGTAGGGCGCGTGGAGCATATCATCAACCTGTTCGGCTCCTTTGATGAAAACATCAAGCTGCTGGAAAAGGAATACGGCGTCAGCATCGTGTTTCGGGATACGGAGCTGAAGATCTGCGGCGAGCCGGAGGCCGTCATTTCCGCAAAGGCTGCGGTGGAGGCGCTGCTGCAGCTGGCCGTCCGCGGCGAGCAGATCGGCCCGCAGAATGTGAATTATGTGATCTCGCTGGTGCGGGACGGGCAGGAGGATAAGATCGCCCAGATGGGCAAGGATGTGATCTGCGTCACCATCCGCGGCCGGCAGGTCAAGGCAAAGACCGTGGGCCAGCAGAAATATGTGGACGCGATCCAGAAAAACATCGTCACGCTGGGCATCGGCCCGGCAGGAACGGGCAAGACCTATCTGGCGGTGGCCTGCGCCGTGGCGGCGTTTCGGGAGAAGACGGTGAACCGCATCATCCTCACCCGGCCGGCGGTGGAAGCGGGGGAGAAGCTGGGCTTTTTGCCCGGCGACCTGCAGAACAAGGTGGATCCCTATCTGCGGCCCCTTTACGATGCGCTGTTCGATATGCTGGGGCCGGAGGCCTACCAGCGGTATCTGGAGCGGGGCAATATCGAGGTGGCGCCGCTGGCCTATATGCGCGGGCGGACGCTGGACGACGCCTTCATCATTCTGGACGAGGCCCAGAACACCACGCCGGAGCAGATGAAGATGTTTCTGACCCGGATCGGCTTCGGCTCCCGGGCGGTGATCACCGGCGATGTGACCCAGGTGGACCTGCCCGACGGCAAGCGCTCCGGCCTGAAGGAGGCCGTTCAGGTGGTGCAGGGTCTGCAGGACATCGCGGTCTGCACGCTGGATCACAAGGATGTGGTGCGGCATGAGCTGGTGAGCCGGATCATCAAGGCCTATGAAAAATATGACGAGCAGAAGCAGAAAAACGGGCCAAAGGACAAGGAAAAGAGGAAATATCATGTCAAAACTAAAGGTTGAGCTTTTGGGCGAGGCAGCGGGCGGCGCGGCGAAGCTGATCCGTCTGGCGGCGAAGGCGGCCTTTTCCGCCTTTGATTACGGCTTTGACGGTCAGGTGACCGTCACCGTTACCGACGACGAGGGCATCCGGGCCTATAACCGGGACTATCGGCAGGTGGATCGCAGCACGGATGTGCTGTCCTTTCCCCTGAACGATTTTCACCGGGGCGAGCCCCGGGAGCCGCTGGAGGAGCTGCTGGATCCCGTCACGGGGCTGGTGCCGCTGGGGGACATGATCCTTTCGCTGGAGCACGCCCGGGCCCAAGCGGCGGAATACGGCCATGGGCTGGCGCGGGAATGCGCCTATCTGACGGTACACAGCATGCTCCATCTGCTGGGCTATGACCATTTGGACGAGGGCGAGGAAAAGGCCGCCATGCGGGCGAAGGAGGAGGAGATCCTGGCCCGGCTGAGCCTGACCCGCCAGACGGCGGAGCAAGCGGAGAAAGGAACGGAAGCATGATCACGAAAACCGGTATTTTTTCGGTGGTGGGCCGGCCCAATGTGGGCAAATCCACGCTGACCAACGCCCTCTGCGGCACCAAGGTCGCCATCGTCTCGGACAAGCCCCAGACCACCCGCACCCGGATCACCGGCGTCCTCAATGAAGACGGCTGCCAGATGATCTTTCTGGACACGCCGGGCCTGCACAAGCCCAAGACCCGGCTGGGCGACTATATGGTAAAGATCATCAACGACACCGTCACCGATGTGGACACGGTGCTGCTGTTGGTGGAGCCTGTTGCCCGGATCGGCATCCCGGAGCAGCTGCTCATCGACAAGCTGAAGGAATATGCGCTGCCGGCGGTGCTGGTGATCAACAAGATCGATTCTGTGGAGAAGGAAACGCTGCTGGCGGTGATGGCGGCCTATTCGGCGGCCTACGATTTTGCCGCCGTGGTGCCCGTCAGCGCCCGGCAGGGCGACGGGCTGGATGTGCTGAAGGAGGAGCTGAAGAAGCTCTGCTTCGAATCGCCCCAGCTGTTTCCCGACGGCATGGTCTCCGACCAGCCGGAGCGGCAGCTCATCGCAGAGATCATCCGGGAAAAGCTGCTGCAGAATCTGGACAAGGAGGTTCCCCATGGCACGGCAGTAGAGATCGAGGCCATGAAGGAAGAAAACGGCGTGGAGCATATCTCCGCCGTCATCTACTGTGAACGCAAGACCCATAAGGGCATTATCATTGGCAAAAACGGCGCCATGCTGAAGAAGGTGGGCGCTTCCGCCCGGCCGGAGATCGAAGCGCTGCTGGACTGCCGGGTGTTTCTTCAGCTCTGGGTCAAGGTCAAGGAGGATTGGCGCAACAATCCCGCCCAGATCCGCAATTTCGGCTATTCGGAGGACCGATAAGGCAGGGGATATTTTCCTGCGGAAAGCAGCGCGTTTCTGCCCATCCTAAAGGGTGAGGTGATAGGATGCGTGATGCCATGTGGGAGCTTTTTGTCCGGACCGGCTTGCCTCAGGTCTATAACTACTACGCCCAGTGCAGACGGAGGGATGGGCATGTTTCAAACCGTGAGCGGACTGACCCTCCGCAGCGTGAACTATAAAGAGGCGGATCAGATCTTGACCGTCCTGACGGACAGCCGAGGCTGCCTCACCGTCAAGGCCAGAGGCGCCAGCCGGAAGGGGAGCCGCCTGCGAGCGGCTTCCCAGCTTTTTACATTTTCGCAGATGACCATTTATGAGAGCCGGGGCCGGCTCACCCTGCAGGAAGCAGAGGTGCAGCAGCAGTTTTCCGGCCTGCAGAGCCGGCTTTCCGCCCTTGCGCTGGCTTCTTATCTGGCGGAGGTCCTGGCCACGGAAGCGGAGGACGCCCCCGGCGGGGAGCAGCTTCTGCGTCTGGCGCTGAACTGTCTTTACGCCCTCTCCCACGGGCTTGCGCCGGAAAAGATCGTCAAGGCCGCCTTTGAGCTGCGGTATATGGCGCTTGCCGGCTATGCGCCGGAGCTTTCCGGCTGCGCAGTCTGCGGCAGGGCAGAGCCGGTGCGGCCTGTGGCAGTGCTGGAGGCCGGCGTGATCCGCTGCAGGGCCTGTTCGCTGCCCGGGACTTCCGGCCGGCAGACGGAGCTGACGCCCGGCG
>JABLTK010151132.1_pt1 | contig 10086 bp, 10 predicted proteins | sample 7160131 | NCBI WGS metagenome assembly JABLTK01 (sample SAMN14651221, study PRJNA627086) | human gut metagenome | isolation source: feces | host: Homo sapiens
CGGTTACCCCCGCAACAAGGTGTTTATGGAGCCGGGGTTCGATTCCCCGCTTCGGAGATTTCTTTTTCACTATGGAATGTTGGATCCTAACAAACAGTTCAATTACTGTTTGTTGCAACTGAGCTATTTAAACTACTGACCGGATACCGTGAACAAATCGGATGCAGTATCTTTTTCCCCAAAGAACGCTTTCTAATCTTTTGCATGTAATAATAATTAGTCATATAGCTTATTGAGGCTCTGTTATTTACATGCTGTTTCTGGAATCGCGAACTACGACTCAAGTACGAAGTACAAACCAACGGATAATGTGGTAAATCAAAAGCAAAGAAATTACCTCCAACAACAAAGCGATATCCATCCAGTCGTAGTGTTTCGATATACGAGATTTTATTGAATCCATAATTCACAAATCCTTCATAGAATTGTGTAATAGAATCATTTCGATACACAATCACATAAGGTTCTTGATATGGATTCTTCCAACATGTAATATTGTAATAAGATTTCACATTATTCTTTCGTTTATCAGAGATCCACTTCCAAGGAACATACAACTATCAATGAAATAAGTTAAAGAAACATACATGAGTAAAGAGATGCTTCTTCATATAAGAACACTTTCCTTTTGTTTGACACTGGATAAGCTCTTTCATGGTGAATGGAATACGATGAATAACACTACTTGTAAGAATAGACATCGATTGATACGAATTAACTTGTTCATCAAGGGTTCCATTGAAGATATCCCAACCAGTATGGAAAAATGCAGGAATAATAACAGCTGTTCGAGGATCCGATTGAATCTCAAGTGGAAGTGATAAGATAGCTTCATAAGACTTCTCTATATGTAAAAAAAGTAACTCGACTGTACCACTCATCCACATATCCATATCTAATACGGCAAAATGGTTCGTTCGGACATGTCGAATTCCCAGATTCCGAAGAATATTAATAGGATAATTGTCATAAAAGAAAGCACCTTTCCTAACAACATATGTGATGATTTGAATTCGATTTCGACAAAGAATGGACGAATTCTCTTGTTTTAAGAATGATCGGAAGGGTATTACTTCCTTTTCCTTTAAATGCATAACAAAGACAATTGGACTATGGATGATGGAAAAGAAACTAGAATACCCATTCCAACGACTAGCAAAAATGGGCATAATAAAATCACGATTCTTGCTTCCTGTAGTCACTAGGGTGACATCAAACTTGGAATCATCAAATTCTACAGCTATACATCAAAATGAGTTGAGGATCCCACATTCCATTTTTGATATTTTTCTTGACGCTGAGCAGTTTTTGTATTCAAAAATAACAACGCCATCCTCTTTGTTATGCTTTGGCTTCTTGATCCCTGATTGAGATGCAAGTTTCAATTCAGAAATGGTCTTAGGATACGAAATAGACAGATTCTTCGTTGGAATCCCATAAGAAGAAGCGTCCATTGTATCACTATCTATAATAGATCCGCCCATCTTTATAATAAGATCTTCAACAGAAAAATCACTCTGAAATGGTTCTATCCTCATTAATCAACCATCATTCAAACGATTAGCATCCAGCGCTTGACAACGTATTGAACCACTATTTGAAACCTTCTGAACACGAATCCGGGATGATAACTGAGCATCAAAATCCTAGTAATAAAAATAATATATTAATAAGTACAAAGATTCCAGTGTGTTTAACACGGCTCTCCAAGAGAATGTAACAACTAAATATTATACCCTCAGAAGTCAGTACAGAACTATTCCTAGAACTACAGTAGTTCCAGGAGAATAGTTTTTCATGTTTCAAACACTCTCTATTCGGAGAAAACAGAAATAGAAAAGATTATCAAATTAGGTATGAATATTCACATTCCAGTATTTTCTATTATTCTCGAATACGGTAATGAGATGACAGCCTGCCGCATTGGGTCACCGAAAGACGAAAACTGGAAAGCAGAGAATAACAAAAATGAATTCAAAGAGATCAAATCAAGCATCAAAGAGAGAACTCATTGGTGTAATCTTCATAGAGTCATTTTGAGAATAGGATGATGATGATCGCATTGCTTTGGAGAGATCTCGCTTACTTTTGGAACAGGAAAATGAGAATCGTCTTCTCGAACTACGAAATAAGATGTCTTCTTTGAAGAGTGTTCGTCTTTTTGTATTAATTAATGTCTAGATCGCTGTAGATATTGATGGTGAAGTTAAACAGCAGAATCGGTATCTTGATGGAATGGTAGGACTGTACATGTTTTGTTATTGATAGGGGAATGATATGTCGAATGTGGCAAATGGAATGCAGAAGGCGCTAAATAAAGTGAGTAAGTTGCTTTCTAATGCTGATCAACCTACTCTTATTGTCATTATTCTTGGAATTGTACTGGTATTTATTGTGATATGGAAGCTATTTACTCGAAAGTAATATGTTTGACTCCAAACAAGTATATTCCTTCTTTCCCTTTTTCGTTTGATTCCGTTTGTTCTTTCGGTACACTTTGGCATTATCTGTGGCTACTGGTATCTTTGGAGTAGGTACTTCAACTTCGGTAGTCTTATCTCCACTACAATCACAATTATATACAATTAATACTCTTTAAATATGTTTTTAAATGCACGAACAGGTCCGTTCCGTGACTTGGGAGTTGGAGCAACAGGAGCTGATTTAATTGGTTCAGCCTGACGTGGAATCACTCCTGAAACTATAAATGATGATTGCATAGAAATAGAACCTCGTAGAAGCGACCGTAAGGAGGATTGGGCATCAGTTGGTGGCTTATTGGCTCCCTTATTTGTTTCTTCTTCAGAAGAATCATCCGATGAGCTACTAGATGAGCCGTCAGACGAACTATCTGAATCTTCAGAGTCAGACGAACTATCTGAATCTTCAGACAATGATGAATCCACTTTTTCAATCACCCTTGCTTTGGACTCTATCGTAGTTTTGATCTCAGAAGTAGTTACTTTTGTGGAAGACTCATCATCACTTGATGATTCACCGTCAGATTCTGAGAAGACTGTCGTATTATCGAGCTTCTTTTCAGCTTCTGATTCCTTTTCAGATTTTACAGGAACTATATTTTCTTCCTTGTCACGATCTGTTCCTGATTCTGAGGAAGATGAGGAAGATGAATCAGACGAACTTGATGAATCGGACCAACCCTCCGAATCAAAGGTTACTACAAAGGGCTTCGGTGTATCATTTTCTTTACTTGTATTTTCAGCTTCTGCTGTCTCCACTTCAGTAGTTACCTTCTTTTCAGTTTCTGCCTCCTCCATTGGAACAGCTACCGTCTCCTCAACTCCATTCTCTTTCTTCACCTCATCTCCATTGTCCTTTGAAGTGATATCACTATTGGATGTAACTTCTGTAATAGTAGGGTGAACAACTGTTGTCTCACTCTTTCCAATAGGAGATGAGTGAATATCTTCCTTTATTCTCTGAAAATTATTCTAGTAATCAATACAAACCTTTTCAGGCTCTCGAACAATATCAGAAAGCGACTCTCGCTTACACGACTCCACAAGACCACTAGTCAAAGCTACCGATCATCTTCTATTTCAACTAGTACACTGATCGATGGATTCACACGGAGAAAAGTAATAATGATCAACAGATGGTAGAACCGGCATATCTAGAGAAACGAAATAGTGTCGACTCTATCATATCATTCAGTAATATTGTTGCAAACATCATTATCGGAAAACTCAACAGCTACAAGAATATCGTCAGGACCCATTCCATCAGCCGATACAACATGCCTATAGGCTTAGATAATGTACCGAATACCAACAATAAGACTAACTGATGCAAAGCACTCATCACCACCTCCCGCATAGTTTGATAGCTGGAGTCAATGGGAAACAAGAAATGAGATAACTCACCACTCCTTAATGCATACGACCCTTTGGCAAGGAGCATGAGAATTCAAATGAACGGTAATACTCTACGAAATTGACATCAACATCCTCTCAAATAGTGATTAGCATTTTATTATAGTGGAAACAATAACCATATCCAGATTCGACAATAAACACCTGTTATTGTTCTTAAAACTACTTAGTTCATTTATGGACCTATCCAAAACGAAAGCAACCATTCCTCTCCTTCTCTTCCTTCAAAACTGTTTCTATTCATTGAATTCATTCATTATCTATGGGAAGAAGCACTTTGAAACAGTAACACCAAAGAAATCATCCAGAGAAAGAAGTACCAACCAAGGGACCACAATTGAACTAGGGAGAAATGCCCAGATTTCCGTATTACCTTCTCTTATTTAACCACCCATTTTGGTAGTTCTGTCCCATTTCAACCCACGGGGATTCCAGGAACTTTCTTCAACAACCAAAAAAGCCTTTCCAGAACTCTGAATCATATCTCTTAAGTTGCAATGAGTGTTCCTACTGGTAAGTTGATGCAGTGAGGTATTTATTTCTTACCATTTGTAGAAACTAGAGTGATCACGAACTTTGGAGACACATGTATTGACAGAGACGTGAAGAAGGGTCAATTGGTTCTTGCTGACGGTACTGTATTTGAAGGGTATGTGTATACGTCGTTTTTGGTAAGAAGTCAGATATTCGTTTGGAGAAGAAACATCTCGATCTGGAGAAGTCGTATTCAATACTGGAATGGTGGGATACCCTGAATCTCTAACCGATCCTTCTTATCGAGGACAGATTCTGGTTTTCACCTTCCCCATGGTGGGAAACTATGGTATTCCAGGTGATGAATTGGACGAATATGGTCTTCCTAAGTGGTTCGAATCGGATTCGATTCATGTTGCTGGAGTTATTGTTGCTGATTACTCGTTTGAATACAGTCATTGGGCTGCAAAGAAATCATTGAGTGAATGGTTGAAGGTATGTGTGTGTTTTGAGTGTTGTCCACACCTCAGTCAGGATCTGACAGTATAACCTGTCTGGTCTGTTACAGGAGTGGTAGAGAAATGTGGATTCGTCCTATTCCTCGTTTTGAGGGATATTGAATCCCTGAACTGTGTTTGAGTTGTCGGATGTTGCTTCGGCAGTCTCCACATCCGTCTTAGTTCCCGGTTCCATACTCACAATTTGTAGGAGAATCACATCCCTGCTCTGTATGGTATTGACACGCGAATGCTGACAAAGAAGATTCGTGAGACTGGAGTGATGCTAGGTAAGATCGAGTTCCCTGGTCAACATGTGGAGATCGAGGATCCGAATCTACGGAATCTGGTGGCTGAGGTATCGATTAAGAGTCCTCGTGTGTTCAATCAAGGAATGTCTCCTCGTGTGGTGGCTGTGGATTGTGGTATTAAAAATAATATCATTCGTTGTCTGTGTGCGAGACATGTTCAAGTCACAGTAGTTCCTTTTGACTATGACTTGAAGGCTCATCGTGATGAATATGATGGTATCTTCCTGAGTAATGGTCCTGGTAATCCTGAGATGGCACAAGCTACCATTGAGCAACTGAAATGGGCTATCACGACAGATATTCCGATCTTTGGTATCTGTCTTGGTAATCAGTTGTTGGCTTTGGCTGCTGGAGCTCAGACATATAAAATGAAGTTTGGAAATCGAGCAGCGAATGTCCCTTGTGTGGATCTACTTACTGGCAACTGTTTTATCACCTCTCAGAATCATGGTTTTGCTGTTGATGAGAAGACATTGCCTGAGGATTGGCAACCTCTCTTCTTCAATGCAAATGACTATTCAAATGAAGGTATTGTTCATCGTACTAAGAAAATCTTCTCTTCTCAATTCCATCCTGAAGCTTGTGCTGGTCCTTTGGATACTCGATTCCTCTTTGATCGATTTGTGAACAACATTCGTGGATATGAATCACCACTCAACCAGCCTCTGAATACCAACTTCTTCCGACTCCAGAAGTACCGAAAGGTACTGATTCTGGGTTCAGGAGGTTTGAGTATCGGTCAGGCAGGAGAATTTGATTACAGCGGATCACAAGCTATCAAAGCAATGCGTGAAGAAGGATTGGAAGTAGTACTTATGAATCCAAACATCGCAACTGTTCAAACCAGTAAGAATCTAGCCAATAAGGTGTACTTCCTACCTGTTACGGCAGATTTTGTGAAGCGTGTGTTGGATAAGGAACATCCTGACTGTCTTCTGGTATCGATGGGAGGTCAGACTGCTCTGAATGTGGGTATCAGTCTGTATGAATCAGGTGAACTGACTCGTCGTCATGTTCATGTGTTGGGAACTCCTATCAAGACAGTTATTGATACTGAGGACCGTGAGTTGTTCAAGGAACGTTTGGATGAGATCAATGAGAAACTTGCTCTGTCTTATCCTGCAACCACTGTGGAGGAGGCGATTGAAGTGGCTGAGAAGATTGGATACCCTGTATTGGTGCGTTCGGCTTTTGCTCTGGGAGGTTTGGGTTCTGGTTTTGCTGAGACTCGTGAGGAGTTGGTGGAGTTGGTATCTCGTTCGTTCACTTGCAGCGAGCAGTTGCTCATTGATAAGGATCTACGTGGTTGGAAGGAGATCGAATATGAAGTGGTGCGTGATTGCTATGACAACTGTGTGACTGTGTGTAACATGGAGAACTTCGATCCTTTGGGTATTCACACAGGTGATTCGATTGTAGTGGCTCCGTCACAAACTCTGAATAACCGTGAATATATGATGCTTCGTGATACAGCTATTAAGGTAGTCCGTCATTTGGGAGTGATTGGTGAATGTAACATTCAGTATGCTTTGAATCCTGATAGTGAGGAATACTGTATCATTGAAGTGAATGCCAGACTATCTCGTTCCTCAGCTCTGGCATCAAAAGCCACTGGATATCCTTTGGCTTATGTAGCAGCGAAACTGGCTCTGGGTAACAATTTGATTCAGATCAGTAATCGTGTGACTGGAACTACGACTGCTTGTTTCGAGCCATCTCTGGATTACTGTGTAGTGAAGGTGCCTCGTTGGGATCTGAAGAAGTTCCACCGTGTGTCTCCTCTTTTAGGATCCTGTATGAAGTCTGTAGGAGAGGTTATGTCGATTGGTCGTCGATTTGAAGAAGCATTACAGAAAGCGGTTCGTATGGTGAATCCATTAGTACAAGGATTTGATCTGCCTGATGCAGACTGGTCAGAAGAACAGTATTTACAATTATTACGTCATCCTGATGATCGACGTATTCATGCCATTGCTTTGGCTCTAGAACGTGGTTATAGTGTTCAGAGAGTTCATGATATTACAAAGATTGATAACTGGTTCCTTTACAAACTGGATCACATTCATCAAACACGTGTTTGGCTAAGAGGACGATGTCTGAAGGATCTGACAACAGATCGTATGAAGACACTCAAGTGTCTTGGCTTCAGTGATATGCAAATTGGTATGTTACTAGATTTCTCTGAAGAGGAGAAAGGTCATATGCTAACACGTCGTGAGAAAGAATCATTGGTTCGAGATCTTCGTAAGAAGGAAGGAGTACTTCCTGTGGTGAAACAAGTGGATACACTGGCTGCAGAGTTCCCAGCAATGACAAACTATTTGTATGTGACATACAGTGGCTGTGAGCATGACATCACTTTTAATGATCATGGTGTCATGGTACTGGGTTGTGGTCCTTATGCTATTGGCTCCTCAGTAGAGTTTGATTGGGCTGCTGTATCTTGTGTACGTGCTTTGAAAGAATCAGGAAAGAAGACTATTGTGGTGAATTTCAATCCTGAGACAGTTTCAACAGACTATGATGAGAGTGATCGTTTGTACTTTGAAGAGTTGTCATTAGAGCGTATTCTGGATATTTATGAAGTTGAGAAATCTGAAGGTGTTATTATCAGTGTGGGAGGTCAGATTCCTAACAATCTCTCACTTCCTCTTGCTCACAATAATGTGAGAATCTTTGGAACTTCACCTGCCATGATTGAATGTGCTGAGGATCGAAGTAAGTTTAGTAATCTCTTGGACAGTCTGGGGATTGATCAGCCTGAGTGGATGCCTGTAACTTCAGCAGCAAAGGCTTTTGAGTTTGTGGATCAAGTCGGCTATCCTGTGTTGGTGCGACCTTCCTTTGTCTTAAGTGGAGCTGCAATGAGTGTTTGCATGAACAATGATCAATTGACTCAGTGTCTGGGTCGAGCTGCAATGATTAGTTCAGACTATCCTGTGGTTGTGAGTAAATTCATTCTTGGAGCGAAGGAGATCGAATTTGATGCAGTGGCTGATGAGGGTGAGATCATTAACTATGCCATCTCTGAACACATTGAAAATGCAGGTGTTCATTCAGGTGATGCCACTCTGTTGTTACCAAGTATGAAACTGTACACAGAAACAGAGCGTCGAATTCGACAGATTGCACGTGCTGTGGCGAAGTCTCTTCAGATCACAGGTCCTTTCAACATTCAATTGTTAGCAAAGAACAATGATGTGAAAGTGATTGAATGCAATCTGCGAGCTTCACGTACATTCCCGTTCATTTCGAAGACATTTGATTTCAACTTCATTGAGTTGGCTACTCGTGTGATGGTAGGTCTCCCATACAAGAGAGGAAACATTGTATTGCGGGATCTGAATTATGTCGGTTGTAAGGCACCTATGTTCTCATTCACACGTTTGAGTGGTGCCGATCCTACGACAGGAGTAGAAATGGCATCTACTGGAGAAGTGGCTTGTTATGGTGAGACTGTGAGTGAAGCATTCTTGAAGGCTTTGTTGTCCACCAACTTCCATTTCCAATTCTTCTCAAAGGAAGATTCACGTCCTCGCAACTTCCTTATCAGTATTCCTGAGGATGACTTTAATCAGTTCAAAGAGGGACTGGAGTTGTTACAGAATATGAATATTCATTTCTTTGCAACCAAGGGAACCTTTGCTCGTTTGGAAGCATTCGGTATTCCAAAGGAACGTTTGCATCGTGTGTACAAAGAGAGTGAAGGAAAGAAGGAGGATCTGGCTGTGGACTATATACGTCACCAGACTATTCATCTGGCAATTGTAGTACCGAAGAACAATACAGAGCAAGCGATTACAGATGGATATAAGATTCGTCGTATGGCAGTGGATTTCAATGTCCCTCTGCTTGTGAATATCAAGTGTGCTATTGAGTTTGTGAGAGCCTTTGAGAAGTTGACAGTAGGATTGGAAGAGGAATCTAATGAATAGATACAGGGAGAAGAGTTCTTGAAGATTAAATGCATGCAGGAGTATTATGATGGTAATCAGTGAGAACATCGATCTTATTCATTTATTCTAGTTTCATAGAGTGTTTGTTAAGATTGAAACAAGTCAATTGAATGGATTAGGCTTTTCGAGTTCCTTACAGATGTCCTGTTCAATGGAGAGAGGAGAAGTGGTTGGACTATAACGCTTGGCAGGTTGACCATCTCTTCCAATAAGAAACTTGGTGAAGTTCCACTTGACTCTTCTATGAATCACTCAAGGTTCAAGAGAGAACGAGCCAAGGAACCCAGAGAGGGAGTGTTTTAGATATGAGAACACTTCATTGGTATTAGAGCCATTCACCTATTGGTTATGGGAGTCAAAGAGAGTCACATCACTCTTCGCCATCACAGGAAACGTAATTCCATACTGTTCTTTCACGAATTTCTGAATGTCCTCACTGGTTCCAGACTCCTGAGATAGGAATTGATTACAAGGAAAGGCAATCACTGTGAATCCCTTCTCTTTGTATTTCTCATAAAGTGTCTCTAACTCTTTGTATTGAGGAGTAAAACCACAGGATGAAGCAGTATTAACAATCAGAAGTACATTTCCCTTGAAGCGAGAGAAGGCACATGGATTTCCTGTGATACTATCTCTGAAGGAGAATCCTAGATACTACTCTTGAACAACAAAGTCAAAGATGGATTTCATCATAGTATGAATAGGTGGTTGTATCCCGAAGAAACTAGCTTCAGAGACTGAGGGATATTAACGAATTGAATCCTCCGTATTTGATAACAAACAATCACTTTCAACAGTTTTCACAAAAACTAGTCGATTATTCCTCAGCATCCTCCTTCTCATCCTCCTTGTCTTCCTTCTCGTCATCTTCCTCACCTTCCTTCTTCTCAGGAAGCAACTCCGAGTGTACGAAAGGCATCACACCTCCAGAAGCAATTGTGACGTTTCCAAGAAG
>JABLTK010131613.1_pt1 | contig 10079 bp, 11 predicted proteins | sample 7160131 | NCBI WGS metagenome assembly JABLTK01 (sample SAMN14651221, study PRJNA627086) | human gut metagenome | isolation source: feces | host: Homo sapiens
CGCTCTTCCTCATCGTCAGTATCGTGCTGAGTCAAAGAAGTTCAAGTCAACGTTCCTGGCTAAGAAACCTTGCACTTTCCGTGGATAAGCTTGAAATGTTCTGTACAGGCACACTATCTTGTTTGTAAGAAACACTTGAGTCCATGGGATCTTCTTCCATTTTGTTATTCAAATCAAGCATTTCTTGCATGCTCATTGGTTCCCACTTCACCTCCTCCCCATTCGTTCGTACAAAGGCCACATCATCGTCAATGAAAAACTGAACAATTCCAAACAGATAGAGTTTCTTTCCATCATGTGTCCGATTTTCAATCTGTTTCAATTCTATATTACACTTCTCTCCCCACAAATCCAAAGCATCTCGCAACGACATCGTCGAGCTCTCTCTCTGTTCTTGCCGAAGTTTCTAGATATCACATCTACTGCCTATACTTACATCGCGCATTCGATCCGTTTTCTCTTGGATAAGTCGATTCTGAAGGACATGCCGATATGTGATTGGCTGACGATACACAGAAGGATCAATCTGATTTCCTCCCTCCAATACTTCATTGATAATGTCCCAAGCTCGATTAAACTGAAGAATTATGTATCGATTCTCGAGAACAGAATTGGGAAATAGAGATCTCCATCCTTCTATCCATCCACACACCTCCTTCAGAACCACACCCGATTGATGTGACCAATCATAGAGAATGTCCAACCATTGTGGAAAGAACTCTCCTTCAAGTATCGCTGAGAATGTATCTGAATCAAACCACTCAGACCACTCCATCACATCAGTAAAGTATTCAATGTGTTCTTGATTACCAGGATTCACTTCCAGTTGACGAAGTGAAGATGCCAGTTTGGGTAGAACAGCGTTCTGAAGAATAGATGAGAGAGACTTTCGAGCTGCCTGAAATTGAGCATCTGGAGTGATGTGTGGAGTAAGAAAAGGTATCATATCTGTGAGAAAATGAAGTGCTGTAGAGAGTGAGGGAAGCGAAGAGATGAAGGAAGTTATTGTGTAATTCAGGGTTGGGAATCTTCATGTTAAGTCATTCTATCAATCCAACATATCCACTTTAAATCCAGGAAGAACTGTTTGATAGCGAAGAATTGAACCAAAAAACTCCACTTGATTGACCGATGATTTGGAAGACCAATCAGACAACTAGGAATGAACAAATATAATATTTCCAACGCAATGTTTCAATTTGTGAACGATTGGAGTTGTGATAAAATCAAAAATCGTGGAATTGTCCCAGATGTCTCTAGAAGCATTCAGTAATTTTGCATAATTTGTGAAATGCTTCGTACTAAACACATTAAATGATTTGTCCAATTTATCGCGAATCGATTTCAACATCGTATTTGTGAAGATTGTCGTAACAAGATATCGACTCTCATCATTCTTCTTCTTAGAAGGTAATTCCAACCAATTGTAGTCAAACAGATGAGATTCTTCTTCCTCTTCTTCTTCTACAAGAATCACATCCTTCACATGTTGGACAAGTTCAACAAACGAATCTGCATTCTAAATATCAAATAGATGAACATGTCATACCTCTAACGGATTCCAATCTTTAAACTCCTGTTCAATCGATGGCTGAAGTGTCCATGGAAGCAGTTGAAATACTTTGTATCGATAGTATTCTACAGGGAAGTCGATTTGCATCTCCTCGAAGAATGAGAGAACATCAAGGGGATGTGGTGGCAACAATTTGGACTCTTCCAAAAATCGTTGAATTCGCTGAACCAACTCAGTTAAACTCATCATGTTGGCAGAATCAGTTTCCATCTTTACTTTCAGTTGATCCAATAATTGCTGCAAATCAATTTCTGTCCATTTTCTTACTAGTTTCTCCTGCTTCATCGATTCTTGACGTCGATTCTTACTTCCATACTGAAGAATACGGTTTTCTTCTTGAGCTGTTAGACTCTCCAGATTATAAATCATCTGTCCATCATATCCCTTACAAAACCACACCTCAAATCCAATAGCATTTCTGTCTACCTGAATTGGATTCAGTCCAGCACCAACAATCCTTGTTGTATCCTCTTTTCCTGTATGGTCGGTAAAGACAAGTGGTTTAACCTCCTGATCTTCTTCTCCTTGCTCTTGAAGGAGTTGTTCAAGGGTTTTGAATCTAGAATAATTACTTTCATTTGGTACCTACACTCTTCGGGTCTTTACTGGTCGAGAAGGCTGAGAAAATGAATCGCTATCACTTGCAGATAACTCATCTTCCTCAGAAGAAGAGTCTTCTTCCTCAGAATCCTTCCACCAATCCTTTTTCACTTTTTTGTCCTCCTCTTCCACACCTAGTTGCTACATCTCATTCCAACTCCTCATATTTGCTACTTTGCTATACTGTTTTGCGATTTCGCGATTGACCTTAAGACTTGTTGCTTCCTTAAATCCATCTGCTCCTAAACCCAGTCCTTCAGGTCGTTTCTATAAGAAATTACTATATCAGAGAATTCCTTACCTTTGTAGCAATAGGCTGAGCAATTCCTTGACCATCTTTGCCGAGACGACCGTCAAAGCCGAGTTTCCTCATGAACTTCTCTCCAAATCCCGTTGTATACTACATACATTCACTAAATTCATCACTCCATACCTTCTGCCAAGCACCAACATTCGACGGAAGAGACTTCTCCTTCGGCTTTTCAGGATCAACTTTCTTCTCGAATAATGGTATTTGGCTCATTCTTACCTTTGAGTTGATCGATTCTATAGTGATGACAATATACGATATTAACGAACCACTGAACAGATCATTCAAACTCAGATTACAAGCACGGACAATGAATACCTTGATGGCCTTTGGTCAATCAGTCGAGAGTGAGCTTAACTGTTCGGTGGTCTCACTCCATAATCCTCAATTGTAGTGTTGGTGGATAGTGGTTCATCGAATAGAGTGGGTACTCTTCAGTTGTCAGAAAATGGAAAGAAGATGCGAACTGTCTATGCTGTCTTGAAGAACAATATCTTATTCTATTACAAGGATGAAACAGTAGGATATTGCATTGATATGTCATAGAAAGGCAAGAACACCTATGGGAACGATTTGTATTGATGATGCAAGTTGTGATGTATCTATTCATATCCTATTTAATCACTAGGAGGCTCACGTCGATCAGCCATATGCATTTGAGTTGGTAACATCGACAGGTAGGAAGTTCCTGTTTGCAGCAGAGAGGTCGTAGTTGAGTGTATCACTAATCTCTAGAGAAGAGGATCGTTCTCGCTGGATGTACTCAATAAAGGAGAATTCGTATACAACACTTAAAGAGACCATCAAGTCGATGGAAGAGGGTCTACGTAATATGGCTATGGTTGAAGTATGGTTACATTCTGTTTGTGAATGTAGACAAGCAAAATTGATGAGAAGAATCGAGAGAAACAAGAGAAACTGCGAGAATATGCTGAGCATGACCGTCAATTAGCAGTAATGCGTGTATCTCGTGTGGTAAAAGCATTGGATAAATCGTATCATTGCTGGATATGTGTAATATAGTCTAAAGATGATGACTTTCATGTTGTGGCATCGTGTTGCTAGTGAGGAAAAGGAGAAGGTTATGAAGGATCAGTTGGAGAACACTACAACTGAATTACAGTCAACTAAAGAAGAGAAAGTGAGGGAGTTACAAGAGAAGCAGCGTGAATGTGATCGAAAGGTCGCCATTACAGCGCTCTCAGCAATGCTCACAGCTACTCGACATCGCCTTCTGATACAAGCTATGAATTGCTGGAACTGTGAGGCCGAGAGAATTCGAGTCACTGTGATGAAGGATGAGGAATGTAAGATGGCAGTGAAAGTGGTGGAGGATGCTAAGATGAAGGCTCTAACAGAGGCTAAGGCCAGTCATGAAGCTGAAATAATCCAGTTGAAAGAGAAGCATCAATCATTACTACGTTCTCGTGCTGTGTTGGCTTTGCAGGAGTTACGATTAAAACCCCGTCTGGTCCTTCTTTCAGCTGCGTTCTCTCGTTGGCAACTTCAATCAGCACAATTACAAGCGATGGAGCAAGAGAACAAAACCATTGCATCGTTACAGAAACAGCATGAAGATGAACGTGAAGCATTACGTGTTGATCTGACAAATCAGTTGGAGAAGAGTAGGAAGGAAGTGAGTTCTGATAGAGAATATGACTTATAGACGGAGTCGGTGATCGAACAGAAGGATACAGTTACATCTCAGTTGAATGAAGTGAAGAAGGAATTAGAACAAACTCTCTTAAAGAAGAAGGAACTGGAAACGGCTTTGTCAGAGGCTGAAACTCAGATTACTACTCATGAGAAGCGAATTCATGAATTGGAAGAGGCTTTGAGAGTGAGTAAGGAGTCAGATGAACAGTGTCACGAGGAATTGAAGAGTCGGGAAAAAGAATTGGAAGAGACAAAGACAGAGCTAGCATCTACACAGTCGAATCTCCAGGAGACACAATCAACGCTGGATACTACTAAGAAGGATCTACAGACAATGACAGATAAGCAGGCAGCAACTGCATCTTCTCTGACTGCTACACAGGATGAGTTGAAGGCACTTCAAGCATCCTCTTCTGCTGAGCTTGCTGAGAAAGAAAAGAAAATCGCGGGACTGGAGAAGAAAGTGGCCGAAGTACAGGCATCGCTGGATTCGACTACTCTATCGTTGAACCAACTCACTGAGGTATCGGCAGCACAAATTGCAGAGTTGACATCCTCTCTATCGACAGCAGAGAAATCTCTGACAGCACTGCGAGAAGAGATTGATCAAGTAAGGAACCAGGCTTCGGAAGACAAGAAGAATCGGGAAGAGAGAATTGCCGCTCTTGAGAATGAACTCGATAACACAATCAAGAGCTTGGATAGCAAGTCCAGTGAACTTCAGAAAACAATTGAAGAGCAGGAGAAGTTGAGAAGCACATCCTCCGAGAAGATTCAGGAGCTGGAGAAGGCATTGGAAACTATGAATCAGCGAGCGAACGGATTGGATGAGAAACTAAAGCAAAGTCAGGAGAAAGTGGAGTCTTTGACTCAACAGTTGAAGGCAGCTGAAGAATCGATTGAAGAATGGAAAGAGAAGGCCAAGGAAACAGAGAAGGCTCGTGCAGATGCTCAGAAGAATGCAGATGAGCAGACAAGCGCCTTAGAAGCTTGTCAAGAAGCTTTAGTAGCGACAAACAGTCAATTATCATCTCTACAGCATCAGTTTGATGAAACGAACTCAACTCTGGAATCAACACAGAAGAAACTTCAGAGTAGTGAGGAACAAACGAGTAAGCTGAGTAATGATCTTGAGAAGACTATGGCGAAACTAACTGCAACAAAGGAACAGGCTTCAAAGCAGAAGAGTGAAGATGGAGCTCAGATCAGTGAATTGAAAGGAGAAGTAACTCGCTTGACGGCGATCGCAGAGGAGAAGGTCAAGCTTGAGAAGACACTGAGCTGCACTCAGAAGGAGTTAGAGACGTCGAAGCAACAAAGCGAGGCTCTACAGGAGCAGTTGGAGGAAGTGACGGAAGCTAAACAGAAGGAGGCAGAAATAGCTCTGGAAAAGGAAAAAGCAGCACAGAAACGCGAAGCAGAGTCGAAGAAGGTCCAGGAGGAGTTGGAATCAGCTCAACGCCTACTACAGGAACAAGTAACCGGATTGAATGAAGCGTTGGAGAATAGCAGACGCAACACGCAGAAGCAACAAGAGAGAGGAGATGAATTGGAGGAAACTCTGAAGACTGTGAAGGAACGGATGGAAGCAGATGCGGCGAAGGCAGGAGCAGTGTTAGCTGAAAGAACTGCTGAGCTGGATTCAGCCAAGAACAAGACAAAGGAGATAAAGAAGGAGTTGGACATAATGGCAGCATCTCTGAAGGAACGAGAACAGGAATTATCACGAGAACGTGAGGCAAAGGCAGGTGTTGAATCGGAATTGGAGGATCTGAAGAGATTGCATTCACTTCTGGAGTCAAATTCGCAGCAGAAGGAAGAAGAAGCGAAGACAACAATCACTCAGTTGAAAGGATCAGTTGAAGAATTGAAGGCTCAAATCTTGTCAGCAGAAGCAAGTCTTGCTAGCAAATCAAAAGAATATGAAGAGATACGACGTAGCGAATCAGTGTACAAGCAGGAATGTGAGAACTACAAAGCCAAATTCGCTTCGTATCTGGATTCATCACCTGATGACATTATCAACAATGTGAAGAAGGAAGTGGTATCACTTCAAGAGCAGCTTGAAGAAGAACGGAAGATAACTGCTCATCTGAAGAAGGTAGAAGGTGAATTAGAAACGACACAATTGAGAGAAAAGAAACTGGAGGAAGAAATAACAGAACAGAAGAAAGAAAGAGAGAAGGAAGCAACGAGTGCAGCAGCTGCAATAGCTGAGTTGAATGGAGTGGTAACAACCATGAAGGCAGAGAAGGCTGAAGTGAGTAAGGCCCGGGATGAGGCGATACGTCGAGTGAAAGAGTTGGAGAACCTATCTGTGGAACTGGAAGCAAGTCAGAAGCGTTTATCATCGCTTACAGAGGAATTGGACCAGGTGAAGGAGGATTCAGCAAAAGCTCAGATGGATGCAAAGATGGAGAAGGAGAAGTTAAAGCAGGATCTGGAGACAACTCGATCGGAACAGTCATTGACTAAGAAGAAGTTAGAGAAGACACTAGAACGTGTAACGGTGTTGGAGACATCTGAGAAGAGTCTTCAGAGTAAGCTGGACACGAGTCAGAGTAGCGAAGAAGCCTTGAAGAAACGACTGGAGAGTCTTCAGGAGTCTCTCTCTGGTGACAATGCGAAGGCTCAGAAACAGATCGAGACACTGACAGAGACGCTAACGCAGCAGAAGACGGAGTTGAAGGGATTGAAGAAGGAGGCAGAGGAGTTGAAACGACAACTAACTCATATGGAGGAGGTGGAGAGTGAGTTGGCTACTAGCAAGCAACATGTAACAGAGTTGACAGCATCCCTTGAGAAGACGCAGCAAGAGGCTGCTTCAGCCCAAGATCAATTGACCGAACAACTATCGGAAGAGAAGGAAAAACTGGCAGAGAGTCAAACAGAGACTGCTGCTGTGACGAAGAAACTGCAGACAGTCGAAGCGGAGTTGCAGGAGGTTCAGAGTCAGTTGTCCAAGGCTCAAGCAGAAGAGGCTTCATTACGGAAGTTGATGGATCAGACAAAGCAGACATTGCAGGGAGATGCTACGAAGGCTCAGAACCAGTTGGATGAGCAAATGAAACTCATTGTTTCATTACGTGAAGAACGTGAGAAGATAGGATCAGAGTTAACAGAAACGAAGAAGGCACTAGAAGCAATGGAAACTCGAATGACGGAGATGGATGCTCAGCGAACAGTCGAAGTAACAGAATTGAAAGAGAAGCATGAGGCAGAGACGGTGTCGATGAAGGAGAAGCTCCAAGCTGTAGAACAAGCACGTAGTGAGTTGCAGTCAAAAGTGGATACTCTCCAGTCAAGTGTGGCAAATTCATCCTCTCAAGAACAAGAATTGGTGGCTGTTCGTGAAGAAGTGAAGAGTCTGAAGGAGCAGCTACAGCAAGTGACAGCAAAGAGTGAAGCGGAGTTAGCTGATAAGAATCGTATCATTGATACTCTCTCGCAACAGGCAACTACGTTGACGGAGACAATGACTCAGGAGACAGAAATGAGACAGAAGGAAGAGAAGACTTTGAAGCAAGCGTTGTTGGAGAAGGAAGAAGAATTGAAGAGTGTCAAGCAATCTTTGTTGGCAAAGGAAGGAGAGTTAGCTTCAGTACAACACTCTCTCTCTGTGAAGGAAGAGGAACTGCTGAGTCTTTCACAGAAGCAACCTTCAGAAGAAGAGAAGGCTGCTGTATCCCAAGAACTAGGAAAGTTGCGTGCTTTGTTGCATGAGCGAGAAATGCAAGTATCTGCTTTGGAACAAGAGAAGGTTAAGACAAAGGCCACTACAGAGGCTACCGAAAAGACTCTTCAGACTCGTATTGCTTCTCTGGAGCAGACAGTTAAGACAAGCGAAGTGGAGAAGCAAGCTGTTGAGCAGGATCTGAAGAATGCAATGGCAGAGGCGAAGGAGCAAGTTAGTACTCTTGAGAATCGTTTGAAGGAATCAGAACTAACAAGTGGAAAGCTAATGCGAGAGAATGATGATCTGAAGACAACTCGTAAGAATTATGAGGCCCAAATTCAACAGATGACAGAGGAGTTTGTGCGTATGAATGAGGAGATTGCACGATTGGAGAGTCAGGTAGAGGCAGCAAAGGCTTCGACTCCTCTGGAAAGCAGCGAGCCACCAAGTGAGGCACTTCATCCAGAGAAGGAAGAAAAGAAGAAACTTAATGTTGCTGGTTCGTTCATGTCTGGCTTTAACAAACTGAAGAAGATGGCTACCAAGGAGACAGAGGCTGCTCCTCTTCCTTCTGCTCCTGCAGAAGATCTCTTTAGTTCTCTCCAAACGGCTCCTTCTCAAGATCCTTCTGAGGACCTTTTCAGTGGATTATCTTCGACTCCTCAAGCTGAGAATACTGATCTTTTTGGAGGTCTGTCATCCACTCCCAATGAGCCTGTTGAACCAGCTGAAGAGGATCTATTGAATCTGGATGCTTTAGCTACAGAAGACAAGAAATCACGTTGGGGTCTGTCATTTGGACGGAAGGGAGGTGCTCCAAAGGAAGAGAAGAAGAAGAGTGGATTTGGACTTGGTTCATTGATTAAGGGAATTGGAGGCAAGTCTTCTGACTCGTTCCCTCCAACTGAAGTAGGAATGGAAGTGAGGTTTAATTGAAAGGAATTAGACTTGAGTCAAGGTATGAATAGTGAGGCGGTTAACACGCTGTTTGATCAGTGGAAGTATCCCGAGAACCACAAAAGGAGAATCCGTGAGTGGATAACTGAGGTTGTGAATGGTCAACCTATTACCGATCTGCACAAAAAGGGATTTAACCTTAGTAATGTGAATGGTTATGTTGCTGGAGGATTCTGTAACTGTTTGGTCCCCTTGATGAAAGCCCGATCTGATGTCGATGTATTGTTCCAAATGAGTCAGCCGAAGTCGGATGGCTATTCAATCCGTATGCAGGTGTTTGCTAAGGATATGTAGTCTATTTGTTTGATCACTCAAAACCGCGGGAATTACACTTTTGTTTATTTCACATTGTCTAGTCATCCAAACATGTCTCAGATAAGAAAACTCAAATATCATGAGCAGAAGCTCTTGAAGAAGACAAATTTTCTCGAATGGAAGAAGGATGACACCGTTCGTGAAGCAGCCATTCTTCGTCGATATCATATTACCAGAAGGGAGGACTATCAATAGTAGGAGTGTACTATCTGATGAATATGTCAGTTATAATCGCCTGGTGGGAAAACTACAGCAGTTTGCAAAGAAACTGGCGGAACTTCCTCCTGATGACGAATTTCGGATTCAAACAACAGAAAAACTTGTAAAGAAGTTATATGACATGGGGATTCTTCTATCCGAAGGTTCCTTGGCTGCTGTTGAAACAATCCATGCATCTGCCTTTTGCAAGTCGATTTGTGCGGTTCATTTGATCAATAGACGTCGTCTCGGAGTTATGCTTATTCACATGAAAATGGCCCATAACTTGGAAGAAGCCGACAATCTAATTCGGCATGTAGGGAATAAAATGGATTTGTGAAGTATAGGGACATGTACGAGTTGGAACCGATCTCGTTACAGATCCAGCATATTTAGTTACAAGAAATATGGAAGATTATGTAACTTGGGTAGATACATCCAAGATTAAGAGACATGTTATGAAATATAATGAGAAACTTGATGATTTCGATCTTTTAGGCGAGTAATAGGTTTAGTTCTGTTTCTTTCGTAATCCCCCTTTTCGCTTTCTCTTTTCTCCACAGACGAATAGTCGATCATTCAACGCTACGATATACCAATTCTCACCTTGGTTTCCACATTTCCACGATTCATGTAACAACAGAATCGTTCCGTATCAATATTACGTTGGTTTGAAAGTGTAGTGAGATGGAAGTTACTTCTTGTGGAGACTTGAATACCTTCAACATGGACCACGGTTACAATGAGGCCCTTATCCGTGGTTACAAATCGGGATTCCTGACAGAGAGTGAATA
>JABLTK010020133.1_pt1 | contig 10078 bp, 8 predicted proteins | sample 7160131 | NCBI WGS metagenome assembly JABLTK01 (sample SAMN14651221, study PRJNA627086) | human gut metagenome | isolation source: feces | host: Homo sapiens
AAATTACAACTCCTTATTTTGCGGTTGATTATGAATTTCAAAGTGCACTTATTGCAGCAAGTAAAAGAGGTGTTAAAATCAAAATAATAGTTCCGCACATTCCTGATAAAAAATATGTTTTTAGAGTTACGCAATCATACTACAAACCATTATTAAAAGAAGGTTTGCAATTTTATGAATATACCCCTGGTTTCATTCATTCTAAAATGTTGCTTTGTGATGATAAAATTGCAACCGTTGGAACAATCAACTTCGATTACCGAAGCTTTTATCATAACTATGAATGCGGTGTTTGGCTTTACAACACAGATTCAATTATAGATATAAAAAATGATTTTGTAGATATCTTAAACAAAAGCACTGAAGTTACTGGAGAATACATTAAAAACAATATAGGCCTATTCAATTCATTTTTAGGTGGAATTTTAAAATTGTTTGCACCTCTATTTTAAGATTAGTTTGCAAAACAATTATAATGCTTTAAATCACAAAAAAGTCGAGAAAGATTTGCAATGGCAAATTTCTCGACTTTTGTTATATTAGCATATTAAACTTCCATTCTTATATTCAGTTGGCACAACTTTTAATATCACTGGTGCACCTTCTATCTTCTTTTTTGATTCAACTTTTATATAGTTCGTTGTATGCCCTTCCGTTTCATTTTCAAACAAAACATTAATTTCTTTTCCAATATATTGTTTAGCAAATTTTTCTTCATTTTTGTCAGATAGTGCTATTAATATATCACTTCTTTTATTTTTAGTTATGCCGTCTACTTGATTTTTGAATCCAGCAGCCTTCGTTCCCTTTCTTGGAGAATATTTAAACACATGCATTTTTGAAAAAGCTATTTCTTTCAAGAAGTCATATGTTTCGTTAAATTCTTCTTCTGTCTCTCCAGGGAAACCAACAATTATATCAGTTGTTAATGCAACTTCAGGTATATTTTTTCTTAGTATACTAACTATTTTTCTAAAATCATCTGTTGTATATCTTCTGTTCATTCTCTCTAACGTCGCATTGCAACCACTTTGAAGTGATAAATGAAAATGGTTGCATATCTTTGGAAGTTTCTTTAATCTTTCAACAAAATCCTCTGTTATTATAAGTGGTTCTAATGAACCTAATCTTATTCTTTCTATTCCTTGCACTTCATGTATTTTTTCTAGTAAATCTATAAGAGTAAGCTTTGGATTTAAGTCTTTTCCATATGATGAAATATGAATTCCTGTTATTACTATTTCTTTTATTCCGCTTTCAGCAATTTTAGATACTTCTTCGTAAACTTCTTCTAAATCTCTACTACGAACAGGACCTCTTGCATATGGAATTAAGCAATATGTACAATATCTATCGCAACCATCTTGTACTTTTATTTCAGCCCTTGCTTTATCTGTATAAGCAATTCCGCCCCATTCTAAGTACTTTCTTTGAGCCATTATATCGCTAACTTCTTGAATTTTCTTCTTACTATTTATGAAATTTTCTACACATTCAACAATATTAGCTCTATCGTTTGTTCCAAGAACTATGTCTATCTCCTTCATTTTAGAAAGCTCGTCTTTTGCTACTTGTGCATAACATCCAACAACACAAAGAATACTTTTTGGATTTAATTCTTTTGCTCTTCTCAAAATTTGTCTTGATTTTCTTTCACTCATATTAGTTACTGTACAAGTATTTATAATATATATATCCGCTTTTTCTTCAAAATCAACACTTTCGTAACCATTTTCTTTAAACAATTCTATCATTTTATTACTCTCGTATTGATTGACCTTACACCCGTAATGTGTATATAGCTACTGTTTTTTTATTCATTATTATCACCTTATTTATTCTTTAAAGTTATTACATTTATTTCTGGTCTATTAAAAAATCTAAATCCCCTAACACCTTTTCCTAAGCCTCTACTTACTATCAGTTGTTTTCCTGAAACTTCATACAATCCGTGAATCGTACTTTGGAAATAGCAATGTGTCTGGTGAAAATACTCCGCCGATAAATGGTATTCTAACCATTCCACCATGTATATGTCCAGATAGAGTTAGGTCAGCTCCCCACGCAGCGTAGCTTTCTATAAAATTAGGGTTATGTGCAAGAAGTATGTTGTATTCATCATCATTTATTTTGGTATTAGCCATTATCTTTTCTATTGTTTCTAATGTAAATTCTTCTTTTTCGCCTTCAGCTTTTGCTGAATAATATCTTAAATTACACCACAATCCATATAAATTTATTTTTTCATCTTCCTTTACAAGCTCAACTTTTTCATTATCTAAAACTTTAACACCATTCGCTTCTAGAAAATCTATTATTACATTCTTATTTACTTTCTTCATGTTTTGTTCATGATTTCCAACAATATAATATATATCGTATTTTTTGACTAGAACTTTTACTAGTTCAAAAAAGTTATCGAAATTGGTATCGTTGCAATTTACCATGTCGCCAGTCATAACTATTATATCTGGATTAATTTCACTTATTTTTTCAATAAGTTTTTCATTTTTGTTTCCAAAACTCTTGCTATGTAAATCTGATAAATGCAATATTTTATATCCATCAAATTTACTTGGAATTTTCTTGTTTTTAATGCAAAACTCAGATATTGTCAAAACATTGCTATCTATGTATAACTCAACAAAAAAGAACGCTATTGCTAATAAAACTATTCTTCTTAATATCTTCATTTGTACCCCTTTCAAATGTAATCTCAACTTTTATAGTATACCATAATCGCCATATCTATGCAAGAAAAAGGGAATGACATACGTCACTCCCTCTGATAATTTCATTCTTCCTCTTTTTCGATTTCCTCAAGAACACATTTCATGTTGTATTCCTCAAGAACATCTCCAAAGAAGTTGCTCACTTCCACTTCTTCCAAAGGCTTTATGGATTCATTAGAAAGCTCATATGCCTCATAAAGCATAGGAATATGAACACCCATTTCGAATGTTTCAACAATCTCCTTTTCCAGTTTTTCCTTCACTTCCCACTCTCCATGATTAAGAATTACTTCTCTCATAGCTGGGTACATGAAGAATTTTTCAAAGACCTCTGACCAATAGCCATGCGAAGAGAAACCGTGAAGCTGAATTGTTTCACAATTTTTCTTATACCTCGAGTAACCAAAATCGACAATCTGACCAGACTCGGTATTAAGTAAAATGTTGCTTGGACTCTCAGGATATATCCAGCCACAAAATACGAAAACAGCATCAGACTCTTGAATGAGTCTGTCGAAGAAATCAACAACTCTTCCGCCATTTCCATTAGCAGAAGAGGTAACAATCACCTTCGGTCCGGGAGTATTAAGAAGCTGTGTGTGTTCAGACATCTTAGTGATAACCTCAAAGTTTTCAAGACTGAAAGGATCCTTTCCAAGGTCCTTAAACCAGAGGTCATCCGTGTTATCTGAATTCATTCTCTTTTCATACTCCTGCTTGTAAAAGTTCTGATAACAAACCAGCTCACTAAATGCGAGCGGAGCATCAAAGTACGCCTTAAATCTCGCACCTTTAGCATACATTTTGTTTATCAGATATACAATCATCGCATCCCTGTCCAAAGAAAAACCCGAGAGTACGATTGTTTTGCCCTTTTTGATTGACTTCTTGATAAGCTTTTCAAGGATGCTAATCGAATCTTCCAGAGTTTCTTTTGGGCACTCGACACCATGGAGAGATTCAATTACACCATATTCAATATCGGTATTAATGTATCCATCCTTACTTTCGTAAAGAAGCGAGTTGGCCGGTCCGATATCTCCTGTGAATAAGACACCTAGCCTTTCATTATTCTCCTTATAATACAATTCGAACTGTATTGCGCCGTTTTGGTGAGTTGTAGGAATGAACCTTCCAAATACCTTGCCATCAAATATGGTAAAAAGCTGGTTAGGCTTAATAACATCATAAAGTGGTGTTAATCCATTTACATCCTCCAACGAGTACAAAACAGAGGCTATGATGTCATCCAACTGAGAGATTGCAACATCATAATTCTTGACGTCTCTACACGTTACCGCCTTTTTCCTTTCTTTTTCATACTTTCTTTTCTCAGTCTTGAGCTTTGTTCCTCCACATTTGCTATACTCGGAGTTTCGAAGATTGATATTTGCTGCGTCCTGAAGTATAAGCTTTCCTTGAGCTCTTGCTTGCTCCGTTATATACACTTTGCCAGCAAAACCGTCCTTGTAAAGCTTAGGAAGCAATCCGATGTGGTCATAGTGTGCGTGCGTTATCACGACAAATTCAATCTTTGTCGCATCAACTGGAAAATATGCGTTGCGATTGTCTGTTCCTTGATAGCCTCCAACATCTATCAAGCCGTACCGGTTCTTGCCATCGATTTCTATCGAAACCAACGTTGAAGAACCCGTGACATCATCACCAACGCCTCCCAAAAACATAAGCTTAACTGTAGGTTTCTTGCCAGATTCTGACTTTGTCATATCAAAGCCTCCCTTTAAAGTTTTAAAAGTATACACTAAACCTAAATTCCAAAGTTATTTTATTATATTTCATATCAAAAATCAACACAATTCGTATCGAATGTAAATATTATTTTATTAGTTATAGGTCAACTAAACTTTTCTTCCGAATTAATGCTATTCTTGATTCAATTACAAAATATTTACAATTGAAAGACGTTCTCTTTTTATTAAATCATCTAAACCCGATATAACCTTTTGCTTTTCTAGGTCAAAATCTTCTTTCTTCATATTTTTATAGTAATGAAAGCATTCATATAAATTTTCCTCTATATCTCCAACTAAATCGTGAGATTGAAAAATTATAAGAGTACCTTCGTTTGAAAGCCAAATATTCTCAAGGTCAGTTATCATCTGTTCATTAAAAAAATTGTCTTCAAGTTCTTTTGACATTTCAGTCAATTTCTCATCAAACTCACTTTTTATATCTTCATAATATTTATAAGTAAAATAACTTCCTGATATTATTAATCCTACAATTACAGTTATAATAATTAAATCTCTCATACATTACCCTCTTCTTTTTTGGCAGTATATATTGCCTTTTTCATCTGCAATAAGCACTAGTATTTTATTGAGCGTTAATTTTATTTCTCTTATCCTATCATTTAGCCACTTATCATCTTTTTTTATAGCCAAAATATTATTTTCTATTATCTTTCCCTCCAAAATCAGCACTCTTGGATACCCTGTATATTCTGCTTGTATATTCATGTCTCCAACTGTAACTTGATTCTTCTCTCTTTTGGGTATTACGCTTATTTGTCCACTAGTCTCTAAGATGGCATAATCAACATCTCTAATGTCTGGGTATCCAGCAACTCTTATTTGCTCTAGTAAACCTTCAAGCGAATACCTTTGCTTTTTTAAATTATTTTCTAGTATTTTTCCTTTTTCAATTAGTATTGTTGATTTACCTGTAAATAACTTATGAAAGAGCGGAATCTTTATGTTTAAATACGAAAATGTAAGTTGTCCAACTAGCAATGATACTATTGGAATTAAACCTTGTAATAACGGAATATTTATATCCTGCATTGGAACACTAGCAACATCTGCAATCATTATTATAACCACTAATTCGAATGGTTGTAACTGTCCAATTTCTCTTTTGCCCATTAGTCTAACGGCTATTAAAACTAAGATAAAAACAATTAATGTTCTTAAAAATATGGTTGCCATTTCGCACCTCCCACTTAATTCGTATTTTTAACCAAAATGGAAATTTTATGCATAAACTATGCATCGTGGCAAATAATATCTAATAAGTAACATTTTAAATTTTAGGAGGTTTTTATATGAGTAATAATATTAGAAGTGCCACAAACTCTATGACAATAGGAGGCGTAATTTTAAGATTTATAACGTCTGCCGTTGTTCTTGCTATAACAGCATTCTTCACACCTGGTTTTCAAATAGCATCATTTTTAACACTACTCTTATCAGCAGTTCTTCTAGCAATACTTGATTACTTAGCAAATGCTATACTTGGAATTAATGCCACACCTTTTGGAAGAGGCATAATTGGATTTGTAGTCTCTGCAATTGTACTTTATGCAACCCAATTCTTTGTATCTGGTTATTCAATCACTTGGATTTCAGCAATAATTGGTGCACTAATATATGGAATAGTTGCATCAATAATTCCAGGAAAACAAGCAATGTAAATTTAAAAATTAACACAAAAAATGCGTGAAGTTTTTCACGCATTTTTAAATTTTATTTATTTTATAACTTCAACTATCTGCTTCTCAAGTTCACTTAATCTTTCCATCTTCTTTGCAATTTCTTCATCAGTTGTCTCTTTCTTCAAATCTGCATTTAAGTAAGTCGTCATATCATCCAACTCGTCTCTCAAGTTTTCTAACTTTTGTAGTAATTCTAATCTAATAAACTTGTATTCATTTGGTGACTTCAATTCTCCAACTTTGCTTATTCTGTAATCAGATACTTCATATACATCACCACGCATTGGAATATCGACAGGAATATTAAACTCTTCTCCAATTTTTCCAGCTAAAACATTTTGTGCCTCTTCATCGCCATGAACTAAATATATTTGCATAGGTCTCTTTTTAAATGATTCAACAAACTTCAAAAGTCCTCTTTGATCAGCATGCCCTGAAAAAGCTTCAATATATTTTACCTGTGCATTTACACCAATTTCTTCGCCAAATATTTTTACTGTTTTAGCTCCATCAACAATCTTTCTACCAAGTGTACCAATAGCTTGATATCCGACAAACAAAATAGTACTTTCAGGTCTCCATAAATTATGTTTTAAATGATGTTTTATTCTTCCAACCTCGCACATTCCACTTGCTGAAATTATAATCGATCTGTTAGCGGTTTCATTTAGTAATTTAGATTCTTCAACAGATTGTGTAAATCTTAAACCAGGGAAATCTAATGGTTTAATTCCATCTTTAATATCTTCTTGAACAAATTCATCTAAGCAATCTAAATTCTTTAAAAACACTTCTGTTGCTGAAGTTGCAAGCGGACTATCCACGTAAACAGGAGCACTCATTATCTCATCATACTCACGCCTGAACTCTTCGTTTTCGCTTTGCTTGCTCTTTTGTAGTTCATACAATATTTCTTGTGTTCTACCAACAGCAAATGATGGAATAACTACATTTCCGCCTCTTTCTAAAGTTTCAGAAACAGTCTTTAAGAATTCTGATGCTTTATCTTCTTTTTTCTCATGAAGTCTATCACCATATGTTGATTCCATTATAAGTATATCAGCGTCATCAATCATCGTTGGCTCTCTAAGAAGAGGAATATCATTATTTCCTAAGTCTCCTGTGAAAACTATTTTCTTTTCCTTTCCATCCTCTGTTATCCAAAGCTCTATAATACTAGAACCAAGCATATGTCCTGCATCTTTAAAACGAACTCTAATATTTTGATCTATTTGAATAGTCTCATCATATTGAACTCTCTCAAATAATACCAAAGAATCAATTGCATCTTGATAAGTGTATAGAGGTGGAACCTCATGCTTACCTTCTCTTTTTCTTTTTCTGTTTAACCATTCAATTTCTGATTCTTGAATGTAACCACTGTCAGGAAGCATTATTTCGCACAAATCGCATGTTGCTTTAGTTGCATATATTGGTCCTCTAAAGCCCTCTACATATAGCTTTGGAATTCTTCCTGAATGGTCTATATGTGCATGTGATAAAAGCATAAAATCAATCTCAGATGGTTTAAATAAAAAATCATCTGTATTTAATGCTATCTCCTTTTGTTGTCCCTGGTATAATCCACAGTCTAAAAGAAATTTTTTATCTTTTGTCTCGATTAGCACATTAGAACCTGTAACTGTTCTCGTTGCGCCCAAAAAAGTAATTTTCATCTTCTTCCTCCTTTGTAATTTTTATTACTACTCATTTGAAGCAGAATCAAAGCTTTCTTCGCCTTGCTCTTGCATCTCTTCCCATTCTTCTTTAGAAATTAAAACTTGTCTTGGTTTAGAACCTTCATGTCCTGAAATTATGCCTCTTTCCTCCATTTGGTCAACTATTCTTCCTGCTCTAGCATAACCAACTTTAAATTTTCTTTGTATCATTGAAGCTGAAACTTGTCCCATATTAACTGCAAGCTCAATAGCCTCCATCAATAACTCATCGCAATCATCTTCATCAGAATTTGTAACTTGTGGTGCACCTGCTTTTTCTAATGTTTCAATAACGTTTTCGTTGTATTTAACTTCATTATGTTCTTTTATAAAATCAACTACACTCTCTATTTCAGAATCCGAAACAAATGAACCTTGGACTCTCACTGGTTTCGATTCGCCAATTGGGTTGTATAGCATATCACCTCTACCTAGAAGTTTCTCTGCTCCACCCATATCTAAAATAGTTCTCGAGTCTACTTGTGATGAAACAGTGAACGCTATTCTTGAAGGGATGTTTGCTTTAATAATACCTGTGATTACATCGACTGAAGGTCTTTGTGTTGCAATAATCAAATGCATACCAGCAGCACGAGCCATCTGGGCTAATCTACAGATTGCATCTTCAACTTCGTTTGGTGCAACCATCATTAGATCTGCAAGCTCATCTATAATTATAACTATTTGAGGTAGAACTCCTTCTTCGCCCTCGTTTTGCAATAGCTCGTTGTACCCTTTAATATCTCTTACACCTTTGCTTGCAAATAAATTATATCTGTTTACCATTTCTTGAACTGCCCAGTTAAGCGCTCCTGCAGCTTTCTTAGGATCTGTAACAACTGGAATTAAAAGATGCGGGATTCCGTTATATACTCCAAGCTCAACAACCTTTGGATCTACTAATATAAGCTTAACTTCGCTTGGATTTGCTTTATATAAAATACTCATTATTATAGAATTTATACATACACTCTTACCAGAACCTGTACTACCTGCAATTAACATGTGTGGCATCTTTGCTATATTTGCTATTACTGGTTCTCCATCTATTCCTTTACCAAGTCCAAATGAAACTTTAGATGTAGCATCTTGGAATGCATCAGATTCTATTATCTCACGAAGTGAAACTGTATCTGTAACTTTATTTGGAACTTCTATACCTACTGCAGATTTACCTGGTATTGGGGCTTCAATTCTTATTGATTTTGCTGCTAAGTTAAGTGCTATATCATCTGCAAGTCTTAGTATCTTACTAACTTTAACGCCAACACTAGGTTGTAATTCATATCTTGTAACTGTTGGTCCCCTTGTAACATTTGTAACCTTTGCTTCTACACCAAAGCTTGCAAGAGTTTTTTGAAGTTTAATTGCTATTTCTTTTAGTTCTTTATTGCTATAATCTTTTCCTGCGGCTTTTGATTGATTTAACAAATCAATTGGTGGAAATTCGTATTCTTCGTATTCTTCAACTGTATTGTGTTCCAAGTCTAATTCTTCATTAGCTTCTTCTTCGCCTTCTGTTTCCTCTTGTTCTTCTTCCTCTTCTACTTGTTTCTTTTTCTTTGAGAACAATTCTTTTATGTTATTTTTAGTTTTAGCTTTTTCTTTTTTTAGTTCTTCTAATTCATCTTCTTCTGTTTCTTCTTCCTCTTCTTCGCCATCTCCAGTATCATCTAAATCGAAGTTCAATTGCTCTGCTGCTTCTACAACTTCTGTTTGATCAACTATATCTTTAAATTTTTGACTATTTCTAGTTTTTCCTGAGCCTACATTATTTTGAGCCTTTCTAAATTCTATAACATTATTGGCATACTCTTTTTTGGTAGCATCCATCATTTCTGCAAATAGCTCTTGAATTGCAACAACGATAGCAGATATTGTTATGCCAGTTATTATCATTGTTGAAAATGTTGCAAGTCCCCATAGTATAACTTTTGCAACTAAATCATTAAACCATCCTGAAATAGGAATAGCCATTATTCCGCCTATAACACCTCCGCCAATCATCGCTGGTGACATTGAAGCTCCAGATGTGTAAAATGCTTTTATACATTCAAATACACCTTGAGGGGCATTTTGCAAAATCGTTCCTTTTGAATATATTGAAAATAATCCTGCAACAGAAAGACATAAAATTACATATAAAATGACATTTTATGCGGACACAATAAATT
>JABLTK010089649.1_pt1 | contig 10078 bp, 13 predicted proteins | sample 7160131 | NCBI WGS metagenome assembly JABLTK01 (sample SAMN14651221, study PRJNA627086) | human gut metagenome | isolation source: feces | host: Homo sapiens
GAGCTGAAGCTGAACAAGGACCGTCAGAACATCCTTGAGCGCAAGGCTGCTCACAAGGCTGCTGGAAAGTACACTGAGAAGGACGTCAATCTCGACTAAGTGTTGATTGTCCAATGAAGTGGTATATTACTGGAATTGTTTGTTAGAACAAGAGCAGATAAAACTCAAAGGCAAGAAGTACTGCTGACAAAAGAAGTAGGACATTCGTAATCAAAGTTACAAATGGTTTATGATGTTTGTTTCCTACTGGAATGGATAGAGTAATTCCTTGAGAGGGATGACGGATCCATCTAGTATCATTCTATCTTTCAATCGAGAAACCGGTCATTACATTCTCTCTTGTAAACAAGAATATGGGATTGATATGAGCCTGATGAAAAGGAACTTTGTCACTTGGATAGGCATATCGCATATGAACGGGAAGAGTACAATCGATTGGTGAAGTAGTATTCCCAAAGAGAAATAGGATTTGAGGATGGGACTCTTCTGCTATCGTTTCTACATCTGAATAGGGGGTTGTTGTAACATAGAGAGGGAGCTGATTACGACGATACAGGTTCTGCAATTCATACTTATCCACATAGACTTCTTTAGGTAAATATATCGCAATTCCATGGTCGTAAGTAGTATTTGCAACAATATGAAGTTGATGGTGAAATCCAGAAGGATGTGTTACACGAATCTGAAGTGTATTTTCTATGACTGGAGGCTCCAATGTGTGAGTCTGAATGATCCACTGATCCTCCTTCCACATCGTTATTCTCCAATGAGGTGCTGTTGAACAGGATTCATATTGAATTGAATGACCGGGATTAAGTAAAACAGATGAACGATAAAATGGAGTTCCTTTAGGAAGAGGAATGACATCCAAAAGGTCATAATCATATTCTTCGGAATCTGGAATACACTGTTTGATTCGAACACAAGGAAGAATATTCAAGAATAGTGGACACAGTTCACTCCAATCAACAGGATCTTGTAGATTCAAAATCAACTCTCCTCCGACTCCTGATCCGATCTGTTTTGGGTCATAATAAGTGAACTGGAGGAATTGAAGAGCAGAAGGCACAAGATCTGGTTTATCCAAAATGCGGAACGCATTTCTACTGATTAGGACCTAATAATGCGAATACAACGTATTCTCCAAAGATGTTGCTTGAATACCTCCTACAACCAGCATTCCAATACAAAAACACCAGTAATAAAGCATTCGAAATCGAAATGAACATTCTTGTCAAACTCATGTCTTTAAGAACAACAAAGACGATAAGATACACAAACTATTCACTCATACTGGCATGTCGTGAGCGGTCACGAGCTCCAACAATACTGTTTGAACGCGATCTTGCCGAAGAGATGCTTCCTGTACGTAGACGCGTTGTTGGGTCATCTAATGCCACTCCTCCAATGTAGGTGGGCATGGGAGGAAGCGAATCATAGGGATCGACGTTTCCAGAGAGCGCCTTCTCCATTCCATTTACCACATGTAGCAATTCTTTCATTTTCCGTTCTCCCTATTCGTGATAAACCAATTTCAGACTAACCTCGATCATCATGTCCTGAGGTCCACGAAGAGGGGACGAAGGCATCACTAATGTACCAGAAGACGGAGCCAATTTTGGAGAAGAACTTAGGGGTTGCAGACGTTTCCGTACTTCCTCCATTTCAGCAGGTACATCAATAGGATGAGGCCTAGAATTAATATTGATCCATACAACTACTCTAAGGCAGGAGTTGCAGATGCACTACGAGCCATCTGAAGAAGATCAATGCTCTGTTGAATGGTTCGTAACAAGACCTGGGTATCATCACGCAAACGATTTCGGAGCTCCCTAGAATGAATTCAAAACAATAAGCCAACGTCTTTTCACGATGAATCGCCTGGATCTGTCGTTGAAGACGATTCACCATGCATTCCTGTTCATATTCCAATTTCTGCTCCAAGGTAGCTTTTTCCTTCTGTAACTATCCATCACAACAAGAATCAACTCCCTACAGCATCAAGTTTCTTTAATAAGGTATTTGTGATGTGGTCTTCCTCTACATCGACTTGCTTCATAAGATCTTCTTTCTCTTTCTTCAACTCATTCATTCGCCGCATTAACTAAGAATTAGATCCATATATCCTGTTTTTGTTACCTTTAGAGTAATAGCCTCTTCTTCTGCTTCGGATTTGGTGCTCTAGGAATCAATTCCTCCTTAAACACATACAAGATCGATAATCCGCTGTTTCAACTCTACAATCTTTTGTTCTAAGACAGTATTTCTTTCTTTTTCCGTTGCAAGCTGATTCTACTCTTGTTCTCATACTTCATATCCTACTTCGAGTTCTGTTATACGCGCATCTTTTGCATTTCCGTCAGATAGTTCCATGATTGTGATTCTTCTTTTTCTGATAACGGGGAAGAAAGACTTGCTTTGATTGGATGCACTAATTCTATAAATCTTCGTTGTTTTAGTAAACAGATTACACGCTCTTATTGAATACCTACAGCAGCAGATTCTCCACGTGGCTCTGTAGCTAATTTACTTAGACGTAGCTTTGATTCACGATAGGAGGGTTTCAGCTCCAAGGATTTCTGATAGCACTTCTTTGCATTCTCAATATCTTCTTTATACTCGTAACACATACCCATATTATGCCAAGTAACGTGATGATCAGCACAGTTGGCATTTGAATCAGAAAACAGTTTGATAGCTGTATCATATTCCTATATATCACACTTATCTCATTCACTTACTTTAATTCCCATATGAATACGAGCCAATTCAAAACACACATCATAAGTAGATTTGATGGGATAGTATTGACTGCGTACGCCACTCAAATCAAATAAAATATCCTTTCTTGTAGCAGGAGAAGAACCAGCATATCCACCACGCTCAATCAACACTTGTTTGAACTTCATGAACACATCTGTATCAAATCTCGCTAAACGCAATACAGATATAACAGCTGCAACAGAAGGTGAAGGACTACTCTCTTCTTTCAAACATTTTTGCGTAATGTTGAATGATTCTGGAATGAATGTGGAGAAGGCATGATGAATCATCCATCGCATAGTAGGGAGTGTTTTGGGATCAATTCCCATAATATACACTGTATTCTAAGCATAAAACCGCAATTGAGACAAATACATTAAATCCCTCCAGATAAGGAGAACTGAAGACATGACCATTATGATTCTCGACAAAAGCATCAATTGCATGAAAGTTTGTAGGCATTGAGAAGGAACCATGGATATTGATATATGGATTCTGAGGTGCAGCAATCTTTGTAATCATGCGGCTTCCCTAATCGTAAGGATAACAGACAGATAATACAATATCACCACAAAGGACAACCAAACGCTGATTGCTAATAGTGAGACATTTTTTCAGGAAAGCCAGAACTGTGATAGGAAGTAATACAGTTCCATTCTAATTTATAAACACATATACAGGACTACAGGAATCTCAGTTCGATAACGCTGAATGACCGCTTGTAAATCAGGATCGTATTGATTCATATCACTATCTGCTAATTCAGTGTACTTCCAAATAAATCTAGCTGTAAGTTCAGATAGAAAGAACAACTGGAGATGAGGGATAATGTTCACCATGTCCGGATTATCTTGCGGGCAAAGAAGGGAAAGAAGACCATGGAGTACACTCGAATTTTCGATTCGTATCGCATCGTTGCGAAGATTGCTAAAAACATAATTCGCGACGAGGAAAAGAGGGTTTTTAACCGTATCAGGAGTGAGTTTCTTGTTAGCTAACTCCAGAGTGATCTATATTACAGAAAGCGGAAAGGTAATACCACATCGGAAGACTCGCAATCGACAACTGCAAAATCAACCACTCCTTGCGCTATATATTCGGCGTACCATGGATGCTGTTTCATTTTTAAAATGGATTCCGTTGTGTAGTCCGAAATCACGTATCTACACTCAACAGACACAATTAAATATACACAAATGGGAGCTTCACTCCTTCGGGATAGAATTTTTGCATTTTGGTTAGCTTCTTCAAGATCAGATACGCTAAACGGCCTTGGCCTGCTCCAACTTCCAAAATATATACAGGTTCGGACTTATCCGCTGCAGGATTCCTGTACCAATCACTAAGGAACTTCAGAATTACGTTGGCATAGCTCTAGCGAATGAGAGCAGTTGGGGCAAAATTTCCTACATCAGCAATATAGCTACTGTTCGAAATGAAAGTAGGAGTCTCCGGGTTCGCATTGAACACAGCATTGTTGCGTTTGTAGTAATCGCGTAGATACGACCAGATTTTTGATTCCATTAGCGGCACTTCCTGTTCTAATGCAGGGATCGTAGATTCTACTGGAGGCCCATCCTGGATCGTAGGTTCGGCCTGAACAGGTTCCTAAGATATAACAACCTTCTGGATGGCAAGTACAGCAGTGGAGCAATCTAAAACGTTTCCCATTTAGCAATGTACACAATAATAGTCGAGAAAATGGTCGAAGAAGTTTGCGCATTGAAACTCCCATTCAAAATGGATCTTGCGCCATAATATTTAAAATCCGGATTGCTATTATCTCGAAACTAGGATTAGGTCAAATGGAAACAGTTTACGATTTCATCAGTGGAGCTAAATCCTGGCTAAAAGTAAGAACAGATTATTTACCTTCTCAGGATTAGGCAGGTTATATGATGTCTTATTCCTCGAATGAAGTTCATCTCGTATTCTTTATGGTATCTTTCAGTTAGTATTACCAACCTATCATTATCCACGAAATAGACTGGAATAGCGTGTTCTTTCAACATCAGCTTGTTTCACGTGAGACATCTGTATTGGTATTTTTGAATAAGAATGTCCATGTCAATAAATTAAAGACTGCATAGCATTGAGGTTTGATCACCCAATCACAGGACCTACTTTTGACAAGACCATAAATAGAAGCTCTATATCAAAAATGATTCTCTGATGAATCCATTCCAGTCAGTTTCAACGCAGTCGCCTGCTTTGCTAACTAAACCACTTCTTATTTATTCTTCCTCGCCATCTCATTTTTTAAAAGATACTGTTGATCATGACTATGCTATCAGTGTACAGTGCAACCCCAAATTTATTGCTATGCGTGAACGGAACTATTGTCAAATGCTTACAGTAAGGCGTGTATTGTAGCATCGAATATAGAGCGAATCTACCTCCAGTTTGCCGCACACCGCGATCTACAAGACACAGCACCTTGTAGACCTTTTTCTGTCCAGAGTGTGTATAGACTCCGCTTGGTATCCGTTATTATCGAGACTTTGTCTCTATCTAGTTACCTCGTATAATTTGTGTGTAGAAGATTGTAAGACGAATCCTTCAACTGGTTCTTTTGTCAGAGTACATCAAGTTGATGATCTCTAGACAAGTCTATTAAGACTAGTTGAGGAGAAATACAACAAGTCAAAAGTTTGGCTTGATTATACGCTTTGCTATATTTTATCTGTTACTGGATCTGGGATTACATGTGAATGTCCCTACACAATAAGTTATCGTTTACTGAAACAGATAAAATTTGAATGTTTTGAATCATATGCTCAAATAATAATTGATAATGTTTGTACTCGTAAAGATCATTCTCTTCACTTCATTCATTAGGATATGTATCTCTTTCATTATCTCCACATACAATAGCTTATTATTCTGTCTTAGTTTCAATGAGATTCTATTATGGTGATTGTCAGGGATACACGATTGTTCCTGAACAGTCAATCCCTGAACGTGAAACTAGTCTCTGCTTATGTTTGATTGGGAGTTTGTATAAGTTCCTTCATCCCATTTGTCTGAATATTTCGAATAGTCAGACTCCTAGTATTTTGGAAGAGACGGTTCAACTTAGTTCATCCACCTATCCAAGCTCTACAGCGGAACATGAAAATGTTCCACCTTAAGGAATACTAATAGCGCGTTTGGTACTGTGTGGACCTAGCTGTTGTTTGTTGGGCGATCATCTCGAAAGACAGTCGTCACACCGAAGTATGGTAAGAAGTTTTTTAGTCAGTATCCAGTCAACCCAGGACGCTCCTTCACTGTCAACCTCACTACTGCCGGGATCTCCATCAGTATATGGAGTTACAATAGCGTTTCGGTATTGCGTCCTATGCGTCATGACCATAATTCGGACCGTAAAAAACCAACTTGTCCACTTTTCTTTGACACAATTCATGAATCAGCATCAAGAACAATTTGATCTCAATCGCACACTATATCCTCCTAGTCCTTACTACAACTCATCATGGTCTGCAATGACTCACCCTGATGGCTTTGTAGTTCCCTGTGGTAATCCCTTAACGACAGAAAGTCAGACATCAACAATATTCGTTCCTTCACCCTCATATAAGGAGGTTCGGGATGTATTGTCAATGAAAGTGAATAATCTGAGTCGTAAGGAGAAGAGAAAGCTAATAAAAAATAAAAGGAAACGGATACGACGGAAAGAGGTAACTCTATTAGCTAATTCGTTGATTAAGGAAGTAAAGGCTTGGAAGGCTAATCAATTCTAGAGTCAAGAGGTTGAAGTAGATGAAAGTGAAATGAAATGGCATGAAGAACAAGAAAGGAAATGGGAAGAGCGAAATCGAATGATAGAGGTAGATTCTCTGTGATCTTGATTAGGATAGGAAGACCAATATTCTCGAGAACTAAAAGCCCAATTGGAGTGGGAAAGGAAACAAGCAGAACGAAAAGAACGGGCACTCATGAGAGAGATTGCGTAGGAGTTTTTGTATCCATACTGATAATAGAAAACGAGTAGCAGAGCATGATTCAGTCGCTCCAAAGCCACCTGTGTCTAAAACGACCACAGAAAAAACAGAATATTGTCTATCATATCTGCGAACTGGTTGTTGTCGATTTGGCGAAACCTGTAAACTACAACATGTCATCCCTCGACGGAGTCGTGGTGTTTTGATTCATGTTGATCTCAAATCGAAATTGTGATAAGTAGAATATGTATTCTAATCCAAGAGTCCGAGATCACGAAGATTCGCTCTCAGCCTATCTAGAAGTAGATAATAATTGAGTGACTTTATGCTAGTACACTGATGAAGAGGTTCAAAACGACTACAATGAGTTCTTTTATGATCTTATTTCTGAACTCCAAAAATTTGGCCAATTATTATATGTTCATGTTTGCAGTAATAGTATTCCCCATTTGCGAGGTAATGTATATGCTGTTTGGGAGACACGAGAAGAAGGTGCAAATGCCTTAAATGGACTTCAAGGACGTTATTATGCTGGAATGCAGTTGAAAGTCGAGTATCTCCCAGAATCAGTGATTTGTTGGACAAATGGAATATGTACTGATTATTTATGTGGTAAATGTGCTCGTGAAAATGAGTGTTCCTTCTTTCATTTCTTTTCGTGGGTTTATAAGTCGTGGTTGATGAATAGGAATCCAAAGGGTTTGTATATGATGAAGGAATCTGTTGTTTGTTCCATAAACATTAAACGAACGTATATATTACAAACTAGCAGGAATCAAATGAATCGTTGCATTATCATACAATTGATCAATATCTGTGATACGAACTAATTGATCTGGAATCGAAGGGTGTTCGATGCACACTTTCACCACTGGTAAATACAAAAAGTTGCTGTTAATGACATTCTTCAAGTCCTCTAGAGAAGTCCCAGAAAATAGGATGCTTTTTGATACACTATGCTAATTTACACTCTTTCGATTCATACGTATTAAATACCAATGTTAAATGAAGACTCTGAACATGATTAATACTTGGGTGACGTAATAGCTTTGGAGACAACGTATCTGAAGACCGTGCACGACGGCTAAACATCACAGCCCACACAAATACATACAGTGGTGGTGTTAGTTGTGGAAAACTAATCAAATGACTATTTGGGTATGGAGGAAGATTATTCTCTCGAAATAGCTTCTTTCCAACCCCTCCAAACGATACTACAGGAAAACCAACAAATCACAATTACATGCTCGTCTTCTAGAGGAGCGTGGTTCCACCATCATATATTCGTTATAAACTACAGCAAACGGATCAGCCACTGTTTCTATTCTTCAAGAAATGATTAGAAAACTACCAGTGGCTTTGATCCTTGGAGAAGACATTGCAGATCGTGACTGAGGCCGTTTATATGGCGAAAACAAACTAGAGACACGCAACTGATTCTGATGCGTTGTGAGAATTGGTGAATAAGGATTCTTCTCTACATTTATATAACAGAATCAGAGTTACGCGAAGGTCGTTGAGGACTATCTGGCGGAGTAACTACAATCAACAAACTCATCTCATCTTACAAAACGAAGGAGGAGATCCTAACGATAAACTACGATATCGTAATCGATTAGGAGCGGATTTCTCATACACAAGTCTCTCACGGGCTAAATCAGGAGATAATGGCTGAATAGGATCTCTACATCCATTACTTCCATAGATTAGACTCCTACGGGGATGATTCTCCCCTTGTATCCTGCTCCTTCACAGCAGATTGAGCAGACTCTCCGGTTGTATCTTGCATTCAATGCTCAGAGTGAGATAGACTTCAGTAGGCGCAAATAAAAAGGATATTGTGTTAAGTGTTCAGTGATTCACTAAGATTATAAAAATCATAATAGTAATACCTGAAGAGGAATTCTTCTTGATTTGGACTCGTTTTGTTATATTTCCTTGTACATAGATTATATACTATCTGAGAAGTAAGTCTACCTGCTTTTCGGAAACAGTATTACTTCCATAGAATGTCGAATAGTGCAACTTCTGTAGAGGATGAATTAGACAGGATGTGGAAAACGCAAGTAGATAGTGTACAGTCCGGAACAAGTACTATCAAGGATCTCGACATAATCGTTGTAGACGACAAAAAGGACTTCAAGAAACATAACGACTTGCCTATTGCCAGGATAAAGCGAATAATGAAATCAGATCAGGATGTTCGCATGATCTCTGCGGAGACTCCTGTCATTTTTGCTCGGGCCTGCGAGATGTTTATCATGGATATAACAATTCGTTCAACGCAGTTTGCAGAATACGACAATGAACGTCTCGTTCTGACAAAGAAATCGATATTGGATACGATTAAAAACACTGATATATTTGATTTTCTAATGGAGATTCGATGAGCTTCTGCGTATATACCCCTTTTCTTTCTTGTGATGTGTTTGTTATTATAGACTCATCTATGATAACATGTTGAGCTGTAAAGTAGTCATTACTAGGAACGAATAACAAACAAATCCCCGCAACTACCTTATCTGAAAGCTGTTCGCGGGAATGTGACAAATCTATAATGACTCATAGTTTTATAAAATGCCCATCGATCCACGTATGGCAAAGCGTCTTGCACGAGTAGAAGAATCGATTGGTGACTTATTACAAGGAGGTTGAGAATGCCTATAATTGTGTGGATCCTTACGTATGGTATCGTCCTGTAGATGTAATTATGAAATGATTTACATCATTTTTAGAAAGAGAATCAGTCATGGCACTTTACTGTCCGTGGACCCAAGGGTTCACCATTTGAAGGAGGTGTATATCATGGTCGTATCGTCCTTCCCAATAATTATCCTATTGGTGCTCCTGATTTCTATTTCCTTACAGTATTTGTTGTAAGTGGAATCAATTTCTAGGAGAATGGCAGATATACAATCAATCAGAAGATTTGTTTGAGTATCTCTGGCTTTCATCTTAACACGTGGCAACCGGCAACTACAAGTATGGCTTCTTGTCTGCTTTTATGAATAGTTGAGGCAATGGTTCGAATGATTCAAGTGTTTTTGGAAGACTATTCGGAGAATCGGTTCGGAGTCAGTTATATTGAAACAAGTGTGAGTGAAAGACGTTATTTAGCGAAGAAGGTATGTTTCTATAGTTTCTTAGGATGTAGTCACGTTCATATTGCTGTCCCATTTGTGGTCAGATTGTGGATCATTTAGCACCACTACCAGATGAAAAGTTGTCTGTTTGTTACTATTCCTAAGATTCCAACAAACACTTCAGAATTACAGTAGACCATCAAAGAAGTTGTTTCCCTTATCATCCACCAACAGGAAGGCAGGGAAGTCAACAACCTCAATCTTCCAGATAGCTTCCATACCCAGCTC
>JABLTK010141559.1_pt1 | contig 10078 bp, 9 predicted proteins | sample 7160131 | NCBI WGS metagenome assembly JABLTK01 (sample SAMN14651221, study PRJNA627086) | human gut metagenome | isolation source: feces | host: Homo sapiens
AATGTTGCCAAACCTGACCTTCCTGCCGGAAAGTGATGAGTATATGACTGTAGGCGGTTTGATATTGCATGAATATCAGAGCTTTCCTAAACTCAACGAGGTGATTAAGTTTGATAACTTTGAGTTCAAGATTATCAAGTCAACATCGCGTAAAATAGAGCTTGTTAAACTCCACATCATCAAATAGCTGAGCAGGAAAAGGGAATTTTTTGCTTTTTTTTGAGCTAATAGTCAAAAAAGATAGCAAAAAATTCCCTTTTCTCGTATTATTTTTGTATTTTTGCAGACAATTGGCTACTAGCATTAAAAGTGGTTCAATCTAAACTTAGAAAAAAATAAAAATAATAATAATAATTAAAACGTAATGGCAGCATTAGGAACAATTAGAAAAAGAGGCGTGATACTGGTTTGTATCATCAGTTTCGGCCTTTTCGCCTTTATTGCCGAGGAAGCTTTCCGCTCTTGCGATTCAGCAAAGAATAATGAGCGCCAGCAGATTGGTGAAGTTTTGGGCGAAAAAATCAGCGTGCAGGATTTCCAGAAGCTCGTTGATGAGTATTCAGAAGTTATTAAAATGCAACAGGGTCAGGAAAATCTTCCTGAAGAGCAGATGAATCAGGTGAAGGATATGGTATGGAATACCTACATCCAGAACCAGATTATCGCTAAGGAAGCTAGCAAGTTGGGTCTCACTGTGACCGATGAAGAGCTTCAGGACATCTTGAAGACAGGTACTAACCCTATGCTTCAGCAGACTCCTTTCGTTAATCAGCAGACTGGTCGTTTCGACGCATCTTCTCTCCAGAAGTTCTTGGCAGACTACAAGGCACAGAAGGCTAACCCATCTGCTAACGCACAGATGATGGATCAGTATACCAAGATTTACAACTACTGGTCATTCATCGAGAAGACTCTCCGCCAGCAGACTTTGGCTCAGAAGTATCAGGCTCTTCTCGCCGGTTGCTTCCTGTCAAACCCTGTAGAGGCAAAGATGGCTTTCAAGGAGGAGAATGAAGAGAGCCAGATTCAGTTGGCTGCTTTCCCATACTCTGATATCCAGGATGATAAGGTGAAGATTTCTGAAAGCGATCTGAAGGCTAAGTATGATGAGATCAAGGCACGCTTCAAGCAGCCTGTTGAGAGCCGTGACATCAAGTTCGTTGATATCGAGGTTCAGGCTTCAAATGCAGACCGTGCTGCTCTTAACAAGGAGTTTGCAGGTTATCACTCACAGTTGGCTGCTGCTGCAGATCCTACAGAGGTTGTACGTAAGACTGCTTCTACAGTAGCTTACCTTGGTATTCCTGTTTCAAAGGATGCTTTCCCACGTGATATCGCTGCTCAGCTTGATTCTATGGCTGTAGGTTCTACTTCTGCTGTTAAGGCTAATGCCGGTGACAATACATTGAACATCGTTAAGTTGGTAGCTAAGCAGGAATTGCCTGATTCAGTACAGTATCGTGTTATCCAGGTTGCTGCTAACTCAGTAGCTGAGGCTAAGACTAAGGCAGATTCTATTCAGGGCGCTATTGCCGGTGGTGCTGATTTCGAGGCTATCGCTAAGAAGTATGGCCAGACTGGTGACAAGGCTTGGATGACTACCAAGCAGTATGAGTATGCCCAGTCTATGGATAAGGACAACAAGACATTCATCAATACATTGAACACAGCAGCTGTCAATTCTTTGAACCAGCTTCAGCTGGGTCAGGGATATGTAGTTCTTCAGGTTCTTGACCGCAAGGCAATGGTCAGCAAGTATACTGCTGCCGTTATCAAGAAGCCTATCGACTTCTCACAGGGTACTTACCGTACAGCTTACAACAAGTTCTCTAGTTTCGTAAGTGCTAATCCTAAGTCAGAGGATTTCTTGAAGAATGCAGCTAAGGAAGGTTACAAGGTTCAGGACTTGAAGGATATTACAACTTCTGTTCACTATGTAGCAAACATCCATTCTACTCGCGAGGCTTTGAAGTGGATCTTCGATAGTAAGGAGGGTGAGATTTCACCTCTCTATGAGTGTGGTGACAACAACCACCTGTTGGTTGTGGTTCTTGATAAGATTCATCATATCGGTTATCGTGATTTGAATGATGCAGTTGTCAAGGAGACTGTTAAGGCAGAGGTGCTCAAGGATAAGAAGGCTGAGATGATTGAGGCTAAGTTGAATGGTGTTAAGAACATTGCAGCTGCTAAGGCTAAGGGTGGTAAGGTTTCTTCTGTAAACCAGATTACTTTCGCTGCTCCTGTATTCATCGCAGCTACTGGCGCTAGCGAGCCTGCTCTCTCTGGTGCTGTTGCAGGTACTAAGAAGGGTGCTTTCTCTGCTCATGCTGTGAAGGGTAACGCTGGTGTTTATCTCTTCCAGGTTACTAACAAGACTAATCGTCCTGTTAAGTTCGATGACAAGACATACGAGCAGAAGTGCCGCCAGAAGGCTATGCAGTATGCAGGTAACTTCATGAATGAGCTTTATCTGAACGCTCATGTAGTTGATAACCGCTACTTGTTCTTCTAATTCAGACTAGTAAATTCATTCCAATAAATAAAAAAGGTGTATTGCCAATGAGCAATACACCTTTTTTATTTATTGGGATATCTTTTATTGTATCTATTATGATATCTTTTGGAGAAATATCTTCTTTATCTGTTATCTGCGGCTCCACCAATGTTTCTTTTTGGGAGCTTCCTGCTGTTCACCGAACTTCTGTTTCAGTACTCTGCGATAACTGGTATGGTTGGTGATAATCTGATAAATCTCCCCCCAATCAGGCAAACCGCCGATACCTCGGTCGTCAATGAACCAGTCGGCTTTGAGCTTGCGGGAGAAGTGATTGTTGTTCTCCAGACTCTCTTCAGGATAATCCTTGTTTACAGCCCAGAATTCAACTCCTCTTTCTCTACACCATTCTACTGCCTCGTCCAGGAGCTTTCCTTCGCGTACGCTCCATAGAATAAGCTTGTGGTGGTCTCTAATCAACATCTTTAATGTTTCTGTGGCGAAAGGTAGCTCTGTACCAATCTTCGGGTACTCGTGGGTTACGATTGTACCATCAAAATCTACTGCAATTGTTGCCATATAGTCTTAATGTTTTTAAAATCTAAAAGAGTCTTCCTATCTGGATAGAAAGACTCTTTTCTTTGTTGTATGTATGTTCTTGATTACTTCTTGATACTGTTGTCGTTGGCATTGCCATAGTGGCTGTTGCTGTAGTTACCATAGCTGCCATACTGACCATAAGTTCCATATTTGCCATATTTGCCGTATGAGCCATAAGATCCATAGTTTCCATATTTGCCGTACTTGCCATACTTACCTACACCATAGTAGAAACTGTGCTTCTTCTTAGAGAGGTCTACAGCATTAAGTACTAAGCACATATTAGGCAATTTATTCTCGGCTTTCAAACCATTGATCATGCCGAAACTAGCCTTTGGAGTATAATCTGCGCGGCAGACGTATACACAGAGATTAGCCAGACGTCCAAGCTGCAAACTGTCGTTTACAAGACCTACAGGAGCCGTATCGAGGATAACATAGTCGTAATGTTCCTTCAACTGACTGATAATGTCATCAAGGCTTGCTCTGGTTACTAACTCTCCTGGGTTAGGAGGAACAGGGCCAGCCATAAGGAGGTCGAGTTTACTGTTGACACCCGAAGAGAGAATCTGTTTCTGAATGTCATCCCATGTATTATGGTCGTGTACAATCAGATTGGTGATACCATTATGGTGGTTGTCAATCTCGAAGAGCTCTGCCAGACGTGGCTTGCGGATATCCAGACCTACCATGATAACCTTCTTGCCCAGCAAGGCGAGCGAGATGCCGATATTGGATGCCACGAATGTTTTACCTTCACCTGATGTAGAAGAGGTAAACATCATAACCTTCTCACCTTCTTTCAGCATAAACCGAATATTGGTACGCAGGCCACGGAAGATCTCCTCCATCAGGTTGTTTACATTCTGGTGAACTACAATGTCAGCCTTTCCTTCCTTCTTGGTAGCGTCGCTTGCCACAGGAATATCGGCAATGATAGGTATCTGAGTGAGTTTCATCACGTCTTCATGTCCCTCAATCTTGTACTTGAAGAATTCTCTCAGGAAGAGGATGCCGGCAGGGATTGCAATACCCAGTACCAGTGCTATCAGCATAATGATAGGATTCTTAGGACTAACCTTTCCTTCCAATGATGGAGCATCGATAACCTTACCCTTGTCTGCCGTTGCTGCTAGCGATATGGAGTTTTCCTCACGTTTCTGAAGAAGCATCAGGTAAAGACCAGATTTTACTTCCTGCTGGCGACCAATCTGTGTAAGAACTCGCTCTTGCTCTGGCGAGTTACCTATCTGACTAGCATACATGGCAGCTTGTTTGGCAATGCTGTTACGCTGGATTTCCATACCCAGCTTAGCCTGGCGCATGGCACGCTTGATAGATTTTGTAAGGTCATCCAACTGGGCTGACAATGGTGTAACGGTTGGAGAATTCTCACTGGCAGAATGCAACATCTGATTGCGGTTCAGAGCTATCTTGTTGTATTCGTTAATCAACTCTGTTGAACTTTCATCAGTCAGACCTACGTTTGATGGGATAGGCTGATATCTGTTGCCAGGTTCGTTCATGTATTTGCCAAGCTCATTCAGAAGTTCAACCTGTGTGTTAGCCTCCTGGAGTTTCTGTGCGTATGTGTCTGAGTTAGCGATGGCAGCTGTTGCGTTGAGCTTCATCTCTACAACATTGTTACGCTTCTTGTAGCTTTCGAGCTGGCCTTCTGTATTGCCCAGTTCGTTGTTGATCTTCTCCAGACGCTGGTTGATGAACTGTTCTGTGCGGAAAGAAATTTCATTCTTGTCCTCGTTGGCCTGGCGGTTATAAACATTTACCAGAGTTCTCAGATAGTCGATGCTGCGCTGAGGATCTTCATCTTTCATCACCAGTTCGGCTATGGTTGTAGTCTTTGAAGTCTGGCTGACAGTCAGTGCTTTTGTATAGCCCTTAGCCGCCATTTCTGGTGACACGATAATCACCTTCAGACTCTCACCGTCTTTTAACGCGTATTTGCCGTTCTGAGTGAAGTAGAGGGTTCCTACACGTGTATTGATGCTTGCTGGCAGACCAGCTAAAGTCTTTTCAATCTTTACAGGATCCTTCTGATAGGAAAAGGCATCTACAGGTATGTAGTATGAACCTGTTACCTGATACTGGCTGCCAGTTTTCTCTATAAGAAGCTTGATAGGAGCATTCAGCTTCTTGAGATGAGCCAGGTCTAAGTCAACGCTGACTTCCTGCTCTTTATAGACTAACTGATCCCTGAAGGTTCCTTTATGGTAATAGTTCACGTAGCATTTCATGTCTACTACAGCCTGGTTAGCCAAGTCTTGAGCCGAAAGAATTTCAATCTCATTGTCTATACCGTTTGAGTTTGAAATAAAACCGAGGTTTGCAGCATTTTGAATCATGCTGTTACCCATTCCTCTGTTCTTTCTCTGGTCGTCATCCTTTATCAGTACCTTAGCGGTTGCCTGGTATTGCGGTCTTGCATGGCGTATGTAGAGATATCCCAATCCCAAACATACAATGAGTGATAGAACGAACCATTTCCAGTTGAGGATAAGAGTAGAATAAATCAGCTGGAAGTCAATAGATGACTTCTCTTCCTGCTCTTGATCACGTCCCAAATCAAAGTTCTTTGTTTCTTCCATTATTTTATATTCTATTGTGTTTACACCTTTTTATATTCGTATAAGATAAATGATAGAATCTGTGCTATCTGCTTGCCGCTAGTTCTTTCAGATACTGTCCATAACCGTTTTTGAGCATCGGTTGGGCAAGTTTCAGCAACTGTTCTTTGTCAATCCATCCTTGTTTGAATGCGATTTCTTCCAGACATGCCACTTTCAGACCCTGTCTCTTTTCGATGACTTCTATAAAGGTACTGGCTTCCGAAAGGCTATCGTGGGTACCGGTGTCTAGCCAGGCGAAACCGCGCTGTAAGGTTCTTACTTTCAGAGTCTTTTCTGTCAGATAATGCTGGTTTACTGTTGTTATTTCCAACTCACCTCTTGCGCTAGGCTTGATGTTCTTAGCCACCTGCACCACGCTGTTTGGATAGAAATAGAGTCCTACAACCGCATAGTTGCTCTTAGGCATTTCTGGTTTTTCTTCTATGCTCAGGCAGTTGCCGTTTTCATCAAACTCTGCCACACCATATCTTTCCGGATCGTTGACATAATAGCCAAATACGCTTGCCAGTCCTTCTTCTGCAGCTTTTACGCTTTCCTTGAGTAAACCCGTAAAACCGGCTCCATAGAAAATGTTGTCACCCAAAACCAGGCAGGCTGTATCATTACCGATAAACTTCTCGCCAATGATGAAGGCTTGAGCCAGACCATCGGGTGATGGCTGTTCTGCATATTCGAAGTGTACACCCAATTCGCTGCCGTCGCCTAACAGACGTTTGAAACCAGGCAAGTCGAATGGGGTAGATATAATCAAAATCTCCTTGATTCCTGCCAACATTAGCACGGAAACAGGGTAGTATATCATTGGCTTATCAAAAATGGGTATCAATTGCTTACTGATACCTTTGGTAATAGGGTAAAGTCTTGTACCCGAACCTCCCGCTAATACGATTCCTTTCATATCTTCTCTATTTCTAATATAATAAAGTTGAATAGTCTTATCTTAAAACGCGGCAAAGTTACTAAAAAAAGTTGAATGAGTGAAATCATAAGCCATAAAAATGCATTTTTTGATAAAAAAAGCACCTTTTTATATAAAAAACGTCGCTTTGATTTGGGTATTTACTGATTTTATTGTATTTTTGCAGAACAATTTAAATAGATATAGAAAATAAAATAATAAAGGAATGGGAATTTTTGCTAAACTATTCGGTCGTAAAGACGACGATAAAAAGGTAGGTGGAATGGAAGATTACATGACTTTGGTCCGTGTATACTTTCAGGCTGCACTTGCTTCTCAGTTAGGTATCACCAATTTGGCCATGTTGCCAGACTTGCGTGTCTTCAAGACAAGTCTGCATGTTCCGACGGTCAACAATCGTCTGGGTATTGGCGAAAAGGCACAGGTGAAGAAAATGATGAAGAATATCTATGATACGGATGATGCCTTCTTTAAGGAAATAGATTCCAGTATCCGTAAGAACTGCCACAAACTGCAGGATGTCAATGTATATCTCATCCAGTTCCAGAACTTCACTCAGGATCTGATGATGCTGATGGGCAACTTGATGAAGTTTAAGCTCCGTTTGCCTAGCTTCATGAAGAATTCACTTTACAAGCTGACTGCTAAAACTGTAGAAGATATCTTCACTAAGAATGATTTCTCTGATGCCAGTGTGCTGAAAACCGTGCTTCAGTTGCGTCAGTTCAACAAGCGCTTGGCATTCAGCCAGCAATGGGTAACCGACTTTACCTTCCAGGTATTGATGCTTGCCAAAAAAGAGCCACGTCCATCAGATGAAGACGTAGAAAAGGCAAAGCAAAAGATGGGAAAGTAACAAATGTTGCGCCCAAAATGAAAAAAAATAGCAGAATATTTGTTTTATTCAAATAATTCTCTTAAATTTGTAGCCAAAAATAATAGTCATGAGTGCAAATGAGAAAACAATTAATACGTTTGCCACAAGAGTAAGGCAGATGATTCTCAAGTTTGACGAGGTCAAGCAGGAGAATGCTGAACTCTATGCGATGGTGGATGAGCGCGATGCCAAAATCAAGGCATTGGAGGAAAAGTTGGATCAAGCGCAGAGTGATTACGACAGCTTGAAGATGGCAAAGATGATGACGATTTCTGACAATGATATGGAAGCTACTCAGAAGCGCATCGCCAAGCTCATAAGAGATGTCAATAAGTGTATCACACTATTGGGTGAAAAGTAAAAATCGGAACGATGGCAGAACAAGATAAATTACTCATACGGTTACACGTCTATGATACAGATCTTTCTGTAAGAATACCTAGGGAAGACGAGGAGTATTATCGTAAATCAGCTAAGCTGATAGATGATATTGTAAACTCATATACCAAGATTTTCAAAGGCAGAAAGAGCGATAAGGAAATCCTGTATATGGCGCTCATTGATGTGGCATTGAGATATGAGAAGGAATCGGATCGGAATGATACGAAACCTTATGATGATATTCTTGAGAAGCTTACCTCCGAGATTGAAGACGCTTTGAAATAAGAATATTAATAAACATATATATAATATAATGATAGTAACTATTATAGCAGCCTTGGTGGCGCTTGTTATCGGCGGTGCTGCTGGGTATTTCATTTTCCGTTATGTCATTAAGGGAAAATATAATGAAATGATAGAAGCTGCCAACAAAGAGGCAGAAGTAGTAAAAGAGAAGAAGCTTTTGGAAGTGAAGGAGAAATTCCTCAACAAGAAGGCGGAACTCGAAAAAGAAGTGCAGCAGCGTAATTCTCGCATCCAGCAGAATGAGAATAAGTTGAAGCAGCGCGAGATTTCTCTCAATCAGCGTCAGGAAGACCTCGGTCGACGCAAGATGGAGATTGATCAGTATCAGCAGCGTGTTGACAACGAGAAGAAACTCTTGTCTGTAAAGCAGCAGGAACTTGATAAGATGCAGAAACAGGAGCAGGCTAAACTGGAAGAACTTTCTGGTCTGAGTGCTGAAGAGGCTAAGCAGAGATTGATTGAGAGTCTGAAAGATCAGGCTAAACTCGATGCTGCAAGCTATGTGAATGAGATTATGGATGATGCCAAACTCAATGCTAACCAGCAGGCTAAGAAGATTGTGATTCAGACAATCCAGCGTGTTGCTACTGAAACAGCTATTGAGAACTCTGTTAGCGTTTTCCATATTGATAATGATGAGGTGAAGGGACGTATTATCGGTCGTGAAGGCCGCAATATCCGTGCTCTGGAAGCAGCAACTGGTGTAGAAATCGTTGTGGATGATACTCCTGAGGCAATCGTTATCTCAGCCTTCGACCCTGTTCGTCGTGAGGTTTGCCGTCTGGCTCTCCATCAGTTGGTTGCTGACGGCCGTATCCACCCAGCCCGTATTGAGGAGGTGGTAGCCAAGGTGAAGAAGCAGTTGGATAATGAAATTATCGAAACTGGTAAGCGTACAGCTATCGACCTCGGTATTCATGGTCTGCACCCAGAGTTGATTCGTATCATCGGTAAGATGAAGTACCGTTCTTCTTATGGTCAGAACCTCTTGCAGCATGCCCGTGAAACCGCTAACCTCTGTGCGGTTATGGCTTCTGAATTGGGATTGAATCCTAAGAAGGCTAAGCGTGCCGGTCTTTTGCACGATATTGGTAAGGTGCCTGATGAGGAGAGTGAATTGCCACACGCATTGTATGGTGCCAAGATTGCAGAGAAGTATAAGGAAAAACCTGATATCTGCAATGCCATCGGTGCTCACCATGATGAGATGGAGATGAATACATTATTGGCTCCTATCGTACAGGTTTGTGATGCTATCTCTGGTGCCCGTCCTGGTGCCCGTCGTGAGATTGTAGAGGCTTATATCAAGCGTTTGAACGATCTTGAAGCTATCGCCATGAGTTATCCTGGCGTAACCAAGACTTACGCTATCCAGGCAGGTCGTGAACTCCGTGTCATCGTTGGTGCGGATAAGATGAACGATGAAGAGAGCATCAAGCTTTCTGATGAAATCGCAACCAAGATTCAGAATGAGATGACTTATCCTGGTCAGGTTAAGATTACTGTAATTCGTGAAACCCGAAGCGTAGCTTACGCTAAGTAAGATAGAATTATATTTGAAGTTTAAATTGTCGTTTCTCTTCTGCAAGGTAGAGAGATGTATCTTGATAAAGCCGTACTCTGTTTATAGGGTGCGGCTTTTCTTTTCCCTTTTCAGAATATGATGAAAGCAGAACAGAAAGTATTAAAGCGATTCAATAAAGGATGTGTCGACTATCATCTTTTGGAGGATGGGGACCGTATTCTTATTGCCTTGAGTGGAGGCAAGGATTCATTGGAACTTGTCCGTTTGCTGGCTCAGCGTGCCCGTATCTTTAAACCTCATATCGAAGTGGAGGCGGCTCATATCA
>JABLTK010001159.1_pt1 | contig 10071 bp, 8 predicted proteins | sample 7160131 | NCBI WGS metagenome assembly JABLTK01 (sample SAMN14651221, study PRJNA627086) | human gut metagenome | isolation source: feces | host: Homo sapiens
ACATATAATTATAAAAGACATTATTCTAAAGCAAGAATAAGTAAAATTATATTAATAATTATAATAGGTTTATTTAATTCTTTTATATTAAATTTAATAATATTAAATAATATGAGTTACATTGATTCATCAAAAGAATACATGAAGTCTATATTTATATTTAAAAATATACTTAAACCGATTCTATATGGTTTATTAGGTTTATTTTTAATATTAGAAACCAAAATAAATAAAAGAATCAAAAAGGCTAAAAAAGATTGATAATTGTACAAACTTATGTTAAAATAAAGGCATTTCTGATAAGAAAAGTCGATAATGTTTGACAAAATGTAACAAATATGATATAATATGTGCATATTTACAAAGGGGGTAAATAATATGGATAAACAATTTGTTAGAGGACTTGAAAGTTTAATTAATGCATTAAGAAATTATGATGCTAAATTAAGAAAGCAACATGCTGAAAGTAGTAAGGAAGAACAAGCTAAAATAGTAGTTAAGGTTAAGGATGTAGACAAGAGATACTATGAGGCTAGAGCTGACTATACTAAATATATTGCTAAAGAAACTACAGAAGAAGAAAGAATAGCAATAGAAAAGAAATATGCTGAAAAATATGAAATAAAATCAGGCAGGGTTGAAGAGTTACCAAAAGAACTAGAAAATAATGAACCAGAAGAACAAGAAGAAGAGGAAGAAGTAACTGAAATTAAGAAACCTAAAAATGGTTTATTAAAGAAAGTATTATCCTATGTTGGAATTGCTGCTTTAGCTGGTGGTATCGTATATGGAGCAACAAGATGCTCAAAAAACAACAGTGCTGATGTACTAGTTACTGATGAACAAATTGAAGATACTGACTTAGATGAAGAACTAGAGCCAGGTGAACCAGGTACATTTAAAGATGCAAGTAATGATGAAGAAGTAAATGCTAGAATAGATTGGTACTTCAATAATTATTTTGATAAAGAATATACTGATATGAATCAAATTCAAAAGGATTCAATTAATAAAGAAAATTTAGCTGATATTATAAAAGTTGTTAATGGAGAAATCCCAGAAGGATTCGAAATGAATGAGTTAGTCAACTATAATAATAAACTAACACAAATGTTTTCAACATATCTATCAACTTTAGAAAGAACTGAAGCTGGAAATGTTGGATTTATACCATCACAATATTTATATGAAGATGGTTCACATGAACAAAAATGTGCTGCTGAATTAGATGCTGTTATGGAACCATTAATTAAAGCAGTTAATGAACATGATAATGAAGCATTTAAAAAATATGCAGTTGAGTTCGGTGAATTAATGAGAGATCAATATTATATTCCAGATGCACAAGCTAATCACTACAATGTAAGAAGCATTGCATCATTCCCAAGTAGAATGCATCTATATGGTTTATCTTATGCTATGTATGCTGAAACTATTATGGAATATGGAATTGTTAATAATATAGATGTATGTATTCCATTCTGCTTCAATAGTGATGGAGTTGTTGAAGAAATACCATTATCAAAATTAATGGCAACATTAGATTTTGTACCAATGGGACAATGGGAATATGTATTAAAGAGAGCTGGAATGAGTCAACAAGAAATTGTTAACTATGGTAATACATTAGTTGAAGATACAATGTTCCAAGGATTCTTAAAAGATGCTAAGAATCATTATAATGAAAAATTAAGTCAACAAATGACTTTAACAAAAAATAGTTAAGAAATAATCAGGGGAGGAATTTATTATGTATAGTAATGAAAGAAGAAGCGGATTTAGTATCGCGGATTTATTAGTAAAAATTATATTTGCTGCATTATTTATATTCATACTAATTTGGTTATTTGAAAAAAAAGTTCCAAATATGACACCTTTCTATAGTAATGTATTTAGAGAAAATATTAAATACATGCAAGAAGCTGGTGAAAGTTATTTTACAGATGATAAAATGCCTAAGAATATTGGCGAATCAACTAAGATTAGTTTAGGTGAAATGTTTGATAAGAAACTATTATTACCATTTGTAGACGAAAATGGACACTCTTGTAATCAATATGATTCATATGTAAGTGTTACTAAAACTGATGCTGGATATGAACTTAAAACAAATCTAGTATGTAATAATGAAAGCAACTTTACAATTAAAATATTAGGATGTCATACTTATTGTAAAGATAATTCTTGTAATAAAACATGTAGAATTGAAAAATTAACTGAATATCAATTCAAGAAAACAATAAAATCAACTAAGACAGTTTATAATTGTAATAATTTACCAGGATCTAAGAGAAACGGTGCATATTGTTATTTATCAAAATTAGTTGATAGTAAACCATCAAAAATTACTAACTCAACAACTAAAACGATTTCAGAACCAGCAGTTAGAGTTGTGGTAAGCGGAACTAAACAATTACTAGAAACAATTAAAACTAAAAATAATGATAGTACACAAAGAATATATGATGACAAAGTTTATATAACAACAGGTGGTGGAACAACTACTGAAAGACAATGTCATAATGTAGAAAAAGAAGAAGCATTCAGTTGTCCAAAAACAAAAACTGAGACAATAACTGAAAAATGTACAAAATACAAAACTGAAAAGAAATGTACAACTAAGACTTCTAAACAACCATATAGTTGTGCTCCATGTACAACATACAGAGATTCTAATGGTAAATCTCATACAACATGTGCTACATGTTACAAAAATGTTAAAACTGAAACTTGTAATAATGTTCAAGTACCATATGAATCAACTTGTACAAGACAACAAACAGTTACTTATACTGGAACATGTTATAGAACAGTTACTAAACAAGAATGTGAAAATGTAACAGTTACTAAACCTACAACTGGATATTGGACTTGTCCTTCAACATCAACTGGACAAAGTGGTTCAGGTGAAAACTTAAAATGTTGGCATACAGTTATTGTATCTGGTGGATATAGTTACAGCTGTCCAAGCAAATCAAATTATAGCGAAGGTTCAGGAGCTAACTTAAAATGTTACTATGTAACTAATGCTTCTTATAAAGAAGAATGTAGAGATAAAACTTATACTTATAATAAATCAGATAGTATGTGTTATAAACAAATTAAAGTAACTTCAACAAGTGAAGGTTGTGATAAAGGATACAAACTTGAAGGTAATAAGTGTAATAAATATACAACTAAAAAAGTAAAAGCTAATAGTAAGAAAGTAAGCTCAACATCATATAAATATATGTGGAGTAAAGAAGAATCTGTTAGTGGATGGACAAAAACTGGAAAAACAAGAACAGTAGATGGAAAAGAGATATGTGAATAATTAGAGAAAATATCTCTTTTTTCTTGTAATTTTTTAATCATTATATTAAACTAAATATTAGAGGTGAAAGTGATGGAAAAGCATTGTCGTGAATGTGGAAAAAAAATTGCAAACTCACAAAACTTATGTGACAATTGCAGAGCAAAAAGAAATGGAAAAGATACATTAGCTAAATACCCATGGTGGATACTTGGATTAATATTACCACCAGTAGGATTAGTTCTATATTTAATATGGAGAAAGGATAAAAAAGAATCAGCTAAAAGTGTTATTATTGGAACAATAATTTCAGCAGTAATTTGGTTATTCTTAGGTTTATCATTCTTGATTGATGGAAAAGAAAATCCAAAAGGAAAAAATACAATTAAAACACAGGATGTAAGTAAATCAGCTGATTCAATAAAGAATTGGTATGAAGCAGTATCAAGTGGTGATTATATTGTTACTATAATAGCAAGTTCAACATGTCCACATTGTAAAGCATATAAGCCAGTTATAACTGAATTATCAGAAAAAGAGAAATTTAAAATGTTTTTCTTTGAAGCAGATGAACTATCAGATAGTGATTACAAAATATTATCAGGAACATTCACATTAACAAATTATAAAGGATCTGTACCATATACATTTGTAGTACACAATAAAGAATTTGTAAGTGATACAGTTGGATTTAAAGATGAAGAAACAACAAGAAGTTACTTAATATCAGCTGGAGTAATAGAAAACTAGGAAACTAGTTTTTTTCTTTATATTATAGTATAATTTATATAGGTGATTTAATGAAAAAAATACTAATGTCTATAATAACTATAAGTATTGTTTTAATATTATCTAAATTTTATTTGTCAAATTATAAAATTGAATATAAAATAAATAATTATAATATAAAAGAAACATATAAAGATAAAAGATATTATTTTGAAATAAATGGTAAAAATAACTATAACTTTGATATGTATTTAAAAAGGACATTAAGTAAGCATAAGATTATTAATATAAAGGCAATAGAGAAAGATGATATAAGTTGTATTGTACCAGAATCAGATGATTTAAAAACATATCCATTATGTTATAAAAATAATGAATATATTGATTATAATTTAATTGATATAGAAGAATTAGAAGAATATAAAAGTAATAGAATAATGATTGATAAACCAAAAGATGATTTTATATACTATGATAATCTAAATAATAATGAATTTGTGGCATTATGGAATTATAAAGGATACATTATAATGCATAATAATACATATAAATATGTCGAAATGTTTAAAAAGGATAAGTATGATAATACATTATCATATATGCTTGATAATACAATTTATATGGCAAATTATGATGAAGAACACGAATATACAAAATTAATTAAATTAAATATAGAAAACTATAAACAAGAAACAATAGATTTAAAAGTTACAATAGATTATGATTCATATATAGTAGGTCATATTAAAAATAAATTATATATATTTGACAATAAACATACAGTTCTATATGAATTAAATTTAAAAAATAATAAAATAAAAGTGATAGGAAATAATCAAATCGGATTTAAGAAATATGAAAACGGTGAATTTGTTAATTGTAGTAAAGCAGAATATAAAATAAATAAAATTAAATATAACAAAATTATATCATTATATACATATACAACAAATAATGGTTTATATAAAAAAATAGAGAATAGTAAACTAAATCAAAAGATAAATAATAATGACATTAAAATAATAGGTGAGTATCAAAATAACTTATATTATACACTTAATGATGAATTTTATAGATATAATCCTAAAGATGGAAGTGAAAAAATATTTTATAATTACGAACTTGCTTTTAATAGTGACAATATGATCTATTTATATATTAAATAACAATTTTATAAATTAAACATATAATAAACTAGGTGATAGTTATATGTTTGAAAATTCAAGTAAAAAAGGATTAGAAAGTCCATTTTATACATTATATGAAATACAAAAGGGAGATACTCTTTATAAAATTTCAAAAGAATTTAATGTTAATACAAAATTATTATCAGAATTAAATGGTTTAAATATAGATGATTATATATATCCAGGACAAACATTATTAATTCCTAAAAAAGATGTAAGCTATTATATTACGAAAGATGGAGACACACTATATACAGTTAGTAATATATTTAAAACAACTGAAAAAGACATAGTGGAACAGAACAGAACGATATATTTACTTGCTGGTCAAATGATATATTATAAGAAATAGACTTTTACAGTCTTTTTTCTTTATATAATTCACATTTTAATAATCTCGTGTTATAATTTAAATATAATAGGAGTTGGTTAAGTTGATAATAAAGAAGCCATATGCTTTTTTAATTAAAAATTTTAGGATTATTCATGCCTTAATTTTTATTATGCTTCTTTATATGGGCATAAAATCAATGGATATATATACATTTTTTAATATGTATGCAACTAGATTTGTTTATACCTATAGTGTAGATTTAGCCGCTAAGTATGTAAATTACTATATGTTTATAGCATCAATAGCAGTAATACTATTATCATTATTGGTATATTATATATTATCATTAAAAAATAAAGATAGAAAATTATATATATTTACATGTATCTATTATATATTGCTATTTGTATATTTTATATTTATTTATAATACATTAGCTAATTTGCAGAGCAATAGCTTGAGTATAGAACAAGTAAGATCACTTAGAGATATATCATTGATTGTTTTAATACCACAGGTAATACTTAATTTTATTCACTTAGGAAGAGCTTGTGGATTTAATATTAAACAATTTAATTTTAAAAAGGATTTAGAAGAGTTAGAAATTGATACATCTGATTATGAGGAGGTTGAAATAACTTTATCAAAAAATAATTATAAAATAGCTAGATTCTTTAGAAAAGCATTAAGATTAACAAAATATTTTATATTAGAGCATAAATTTGTTGTTACAATATTTGCATCTGTTATAGTATTAATAACAACATTAACAATATTTATTAATATGAGAGTATATCAAGAAAGATATAGAGAAAAACAAGAAATATTAGCTAGTACATTATGGTATACTGCTGAGCAAGCATATATTACTGATAGTGATATGACTGGAAATAAAATACAAAAAGATAAATATTATGTATTAGTTAGAACAAAAATTGATAATAAATCTTCAAAAACATATAAATTAACAAGAGATACATTTAGACTAGTGGTTAATAATGAAATGTTAATACCAAAATTCAGTTATAAAAATGAATTTTTAGATTTAGGTGAAGTTTTTGCTCCGATGGATGTTTCTCCTGGTGAGACAAAAGAAATAGTAATTGTATATGAAATAGATAAAAAAGATGTTAAAAAAGAATATATATTTAGAATTAAAAATTATGAAACTATTTCATTGGGCGATATAACAGCACCATATAAAGAAATTATAATTAAACCATATGATTTAAATAGTAAAAATGATACTGGAACTTACTATCTACCAGCAGAATTAAAATTTGAAAATACTGTTTTAGGAAATAGTAGTTAAATTATAGGAGAATATCAATTATCACCTTCATTTAAAGAAAAATATCAATATTGTCCTAGTGAAGATAAATGCTATGATGGGACTTATATGGTAAGGCCAGAAAGTACAGGTAAGGGAAATGTAGCTGTATTAAAACTTAAAATAAGTGCCAATATTGATAAGAATATATTCTTTAGTAAATATTTTAAATATCCAAGTGACTTAATAAAATATTATGGAAAAATAAGGTGTGAGTTTGGAGATACATCATATACTTATACTCCTTTAATAATAAGTACTAAGTATCAAAAAGATACATATACTTATATTGAAGTGCCAAAAGAGTTAAACAAGGCATCAAAAATAGAATTAATCTTATCAATTCGTGGTATTAAATACACAATTGTCTTGAAATGATACATATAATTTGTTATAATTATATGTACATGGAGCCATAGCCAAGTGGTAAGGCACAGGTCTGCAACACCTCCATCGTCGGTTCAAATCCGACTGGCTCCTCCAATAGAAAAATTGTTCTAACATTTTAGAACTTTATATAAAAATATCAATTTCAAATGAAGTTGATATTTTTGTATGAAAAAATAGATTTATATAATTATAACAAATAACAGTTAATATAATAAAAACATTTTAAAAAAGAGTCAAAACTAGTCTTTTACTTTTCTAAATCCTTATTATATAAATTTTTATAATACTCACATTTTTTTAACAATTCTCTATGAGAACCACTACCTATAATTTTGCCATTATCTACAACAAAAATCTTGTCAGAATTAATTACAGTTGATAATCTATGTGCAACTATAATAGTATATTTGCCTTTTAAATTATTAATTGATTTTTGAATTTTTGATTGAGTTTCATTATCTAATACACTTGTAGCTTCATCAAATAAAATTATTTCGGTTTTCATAAGTAATGTTCTAGCAATAGCTAACCTTTGTTTTTGACCACCAGATAATATTACACCATTTTCTCCAACCATAGTGTCATATTCATTAGGTAGTGACATGATATAGTCATCAATACATGCCACTTTACAAGCATTACGAATTTCCTTCATTGTTGCATTTGATTTAGCTAATAATAAATTATCTTTTATAAAAAAATTAAAAATATAAGGATTTTGTGTAATTATTGACATATTATCTCTTATAGTTAAACAACTTAATTCATTTATATCAATATTATCCAGCAATATTTTACCTTTAGTCGTATGATATAATCTTGTTATTAAATTAAATATTATTGTTTTTTCTGCATCGATTTTACCAACAAAAGCAATTCTTTCATTTGGATTAATTTCAAAATTTCTTTTGTTAAGGATTTTTGAATAGAAATTAATGTTTTTTATAAATTCTAAATTGTAAACCATACTAATGAAAATTAGTATTTTTTTATTTGTAATGTTATAATTAAATTGGTGATTAAAATGAAAGTAGCAGTATTTTCAGATATACACGGAAATTATCAGGCATTAGATGCAATTTTAAATGATGTAAAAAAAAAGAGTGTTGATGAAATAATATTCTTAGGAGATTCAGTTTCACTTGGACCATCACCTTATGAATGTATTGATAGACTAATGAAAAAAAATATAACATTCATAAATGGAAATCATGAATTATATCTATTAGATAAAAAATACTATGATGATGATATGAGTGAGCAAGAAATTGAACATAATTTATGGGTACTAAAAAATTTGAAAGATGAACATTTGAAATATATTTCAGAACAACCGCTAAAATATTCACTAACTATTAATAACAAAAAATATTTATTTATTCATTTCTTTTTAGAAAATGAAGTATATCCATTTAAACATATTAGTATATTTAAAACAGATGAATATAAGAAAGTATTTGAAAGTGTAGATTATGATTATTGTTTCTATGGGCATTTTCATCAAGGTAGAATAGATGAATATAAAAATAAATGGTTTTATGGAATAGGCAGCAGTGGTTGTGTAAAAGGTAATGAAACATTTTATTATATTATAGACGAATCAGGAATTAATAAAGTTGAGTTAGAATTTGATAGAAAAGAATTTGATAAAATTATATTAAGTACTGAATATCCTGATAAAGAAAATATTTCTAGTATATTTTTCAATAAAAAATAGACATTTTTAAATGTCTATTTTAATTGTTATATCACTTGTTGGATAAGTACAGCAAGGATGAATATAATTGAATTTTATGTCCGCTTTTCTTCTTTTATCTAATCCTTCTTCAATTCTAACTGTACCCCAAAGTAATAATGACCTACAATATCCACATTTCCCATTTTTACATCTACTTCTTGCTGGTATATTATTGCTTTCAAGAGCTGATAATATTGTTTGATTTTCAACACAAATTATATTATATTCTTCATCTTGTGAGAATACTTTTATTTTATACACTTGAGGAAGTGGTATTTCTACAGATTCTTGTATTTCAGTAGGTTGTACCGTAGATTCTTCAGCTTCAGTATTTTCTTCTTCATTTTTCTTTTTCTTTCTTCCTCTTTTTTTAGGAAGTTCTTCTTGTATTTCAACAACATCGGCAGGAGTAACAGAATCATTTATACTTTTTTGATATATAGGATAACTCTCAAATCTTAAATTTTTAAGTCCTAAATTTAAAACAGATAACTCATTATTAATGTAATCATAAAATTCATAATTTCCAAAACAAAATGCTGTGAATTTAGCTGTAACTTGACTTTTAATTAAACTAGCTGTTATATTATTGACTTCTTCATCATTAGAATTTATAAATAAAACTTTTATATTCGAATTGTTTTTAGCAAGTTCTTCAAGTTCATACTTGTAGACAAATTCATTTGTGTGAGATAAATAAAATATGGTAATATCTTTATTTAAATATCCGTCATTTATTGCTTTAGCCATTGAAACAAAAGGTGATACAAATTCATCATGTGTAATACCTACAATACTTTTCATATCTCTAATAGTAGAAGGATAAAAGTCACCAGATGGTGCTAATGATAAAACCATATCTCCGATATTTAAATTATCTAATATGTAGTTAGAAACCAATCCATTAGTATGTCTTTTTACTGAGATTCTATAAACATTATCAAGAGCTTCCTTAGGACTACTTGAAAGTGAATAAGTTCTTGATAAAACATTGTTATTAATATTAAAAAGTAATGTTATATATTGTCCGGAAGAAAAAACACAATATACTCTTGAAACAAGAATAAAAGT
>JABLTK010014146.1_pt1 | contig 10069 bp, 2 predicted proteins | sample 7160131 | NCBI WGS metagenome assembly JABLTK01 (sample SAMN14651221, study PRJNA627086) | human gut metagenome | isolation source: feces | host: Homo sapiens
ATATATTATAATTATATATAATATATATAGACAAACCGCGAAAAATAGTGTATCATGGGCGTACAGAACTTTTTTCGGAGGGCTTATGGAGGCGGTAATTTTAATTTGGATACAGGAAAACTTGCGCGCGCCGTGGTTTGACCCCATTGTCAAGGGCATCACCTATCTCGGTGAGGCGGGCTGGTTTTGGATTTTGCTCTCGCTTGTGCTGATTCTGACGAAGACTTATCGAAAGACCGGCATCGAATGCGGGACATCGCTGGTGTTGCATCTGATTTTGGTCAACGGCGTGGCAAAGAACCTGTTCCGCCGTGTGCGGCCGTATGAAGTCATCGACGGGCTTATCAATCTCGTCGGCAAACAGAGCGACTTTTCGTTTCCGTCCGGGCACACCGCCGCGTCCTTTGCCGTCGCGGTTGTGCTGCTCTTGCGCGCGCCGAAGAAAATTTCGGTTCCCGCAATTGTGCTTGCCGTGCTGATTTCGCTGTCGCGGCTGTATGTCGGCGTGCATTATCCCACGGATGTGCTCGGTGGCGCGATTATCGGCACGCTGTGCGCGTTTCTCGCCGTGTGGCTGGTAGATGCCGTCGAAAAGAAAATCAAGGCGAGAAACGCAAAATAAAGCGGAAATAAGAAATAAAGTGAAGATAAGAAAAAAGCTCCCGAAAGGGAGCTTTTTTGCGGCGGGAGCAAGAAGGTGTCCTGCGGTGTGTACACAGTTCCCACTATCCCGTAGGGGCGACTGCCGAATCGCCCGCAACCGTACCGATGTAACTTTTTTAGGGACCATGGCGCCTCGACGACCCGTTTTTGATACGGTTGGTGAGGACCGTCGAGGACGCCGGTCCCTACAAGGTTGGTGCGTGCCTTAGGCTTCCCCGTTGGGGAAGCTGTCAACGAAGTTGACTGATGAGGGATTGATGTAAGCAAAGCATCGCACCATGCTGTGCCGACTGCCTGCATGCCCTCATCCGTCGCCGTTCGGCGACACCTTCCCCAACGGGGAAGGCTTGAACGCGGCGGGAGACAGACGGCGCCCTACGGTTTGCGCGTGCCTTTTGCTTTCCCCCATTCACACAAAAAAGCCCCCTTACGGAGGGCTTTTTTGCTATGATTTACTTTTCGAGGGCGCGGTACAGGAAGGTGACGATGGCGGCGCGGGTGCAGACGGCGTTCGGGCTGAACGCAGCCTTGCTCGTGCCGACGGTGATGTTCCGCTCCACCGCCCACAGCACTGCCTGCGCATAGTATGCATCCGCCGCAACATCGGCAAACGGATTTGCCCCCGATGCCGCAGGAGACTGCATCAGACGCCACAGCAGCGTGACAATCTCCGCACGGGTGCAGATGCCGTCCGGGGTGAACTTTGCCTCGCTCGTGCCCTTGACGATGCCGTTTTCGACCGCCCACAGCACGGCGTCACGATAGTACGCCTTTGCCGGGACATCGGTAAAATGCATCTCCGCAGACTTCGCCGCAGGCGAGCCGACCGCACGCCACAGGAAGGTGACTGCCTGTGCACGGGTGCAGCTGCCGTCGGGGTCAAACTTCGTCTCGGACGCGCCGACGGTGATGCCGCGCTCGACTGCCCAGTTGACAGCGTCCTCATAATAGCTGTCCTTTTTCACATCGTCAAAGACAGGCGGCAGTTCCTCGCCGATCTTGACAAAGCGGACCTCAAGCGTGTGCGTGTCGTTGACACGGCGGAAGGTGTAGCTCTCGGGCGCGCCGATGCGGCTGCCGTCCACGAGAACCGCCGCAACCTTGTAGCCGTCGTCCGGCACAAAGGTGATTGTCTTGTCCTCCAGCGCGGGTACCAGAATCGTGCCGTAAGGCTCGACACTGCCGCCCTCGCCGACGGTCAGCGAAATCTTGTAGACCTTTTTCTCGCGCGTGCTTGCCGAACCGCCGAACTTTTTGATAGTCAGCGTGCCGCTGACGCAGTCCGCCGTGTAGCGCGGGTCGGTGCCGTCATGCGCGATGAGAATCTCATAGGTTCCCGCCGTGCCTGCATGCACCGTCTCGCCATAGCGCAGCGTAACCGCGCCCGTGAGCGTGTCGCCGTCGAGCAGACCCGTGACGGTGTAATCCGTGCCGCACACCGGGTTTGTGAGTGCGGGGACATTATGGCCTGTGCGCATGCGTCTGTCCAGCGCGCGCAGCGTGACGGTGCGCTTTGCCACCTTGACGGTGACATCCACGAAGGCACTCTCGTGGTCGTCGTCGCCCGCGGCGCTGACGCGAATCGTCGCGTCGCCGCCCTGCTTGAAGGTCAGCACACCGTTTGCATCGACATCCAGCACTTCTGCGCCTGATGTGACCGCATAGGTGAGCGCGCCGACAGCGTTGCGCACGGCAACAGTCTTGCCGCTCTCTCCGTAGGTGCCGGTGACGGCATCTGTCGCGAGGCTCTGCGTCGCCTTGTCAATCTCAAAGGTGGTCGAGCCCGAGACGACATAGTTGCCGCCGTCGGCATTGACGATGCGGACGGTGGCGGTGCCCGCATGGATGTTGTTTTCGCATTCTACCGTGTATTCAGACCGGTCGATTTCAACATTGCCGTCAAAGACTTTGACGGTCGGGAGAATGGCGTTGCCGTTGTCATAGGTATATGTGCCTTCTGCAACAACCGTTGCGGTGATGACTCTTGCCCAGACCACAAACGGCACTTCCAGTGTGCCGGTGTAGTTGCCGGTGCCGATCAGGCGGAGCGTGTAGTTGCCCGCATTCGTCGCCTTGTCGCTGCCTGCCTCGACAGTGTAGGTGACATCGACTCCGTCAAAGTGTACGGCGCGGACGGTTTGCGTCTGCTCGATCGTGTCGTAGGTGAGCGCATCGCCGAGCGTGACGGATGCATCCGCAATGTCGCGCCGCGCTATGGTGAAGTCTGCGCTGCCCTTGTAGATGGCGTCATCGGTCTCACAGACGACTTGCACGCTGTAATTGCCTGCATCGGTCGGTACGCATGCGAGTTCGCTGCCGTCCTCTGCATAGTAGGTGATGATCGTCTGCGGGATGCCGGGCACCATGTAGACCGGCTTGTTGACATTTGCGTCATACAGTCCGTAGGTCCAGCCTTCCATCATCACGGAGAGCGGCTTTTCTTCCTTGTCCTTGGCGACGAGCGAAATCTGCGTGACGATGTTGGTGTAGTGTGCATTCGACAGTCTTACGTTAACCATGCAGTAGATTTTGGTCGGGGTTCTGTCAAGCCCGGAGACGGTAATCACCAGCGTGGTGGGTTCGCCGTCCTTCTTGACAGCGGTGACGGCGTAGTCCGCCGTGGCGGGGTCGTAAGCGACATAGTGACCGTCATCGGTGAAGAGGAAAATATCAAACTGGTCGCGCACCGTCAGCGTGTCGCCGTCCGGCACAAATCCGGCATCTTTCACAAGCGCGAGGAGGTCGACCTCATAGCTGCGCGGCGAACTTCCGTTGTAGGTCGAAACGGATTTTGTGACGGCTTTCGTAACCGTTTCCGGCACGATGCTTATCGGGATGTCGACGACCGCCGCTGTTGTGTTGGCGGTGGCGGCAATCTCGATGTGCAGCGTGTAACTGCCGAGTTCGGTGGGCGCCGCTGCAAGCGTATTGCCCGAAGCGTCGCGCCATGCATAACTGAGCGTCGCGTCGTCATAGTCGCCGGTTACCGTCAGGTTTGCCTTGGTGGGCGCGGGAATTGCCGTGCCGTAGGTAAAGCTTGTCGGATAGTCCTTGTTGGCTGCCGTGACATTGGCAACGGCGACATGCACATCGATGCTGCCCTTTGCGGAGTCTTCAAAGCAGTTGTTGCCCTTTATCATATACCAGACGGTGTAGTTGCCCGCAGCCGTCGCAGTGGGCATCGTCTCGGTATAATTGCCGTCTTTGCTGTCGCTGTAGACAAACTTGCAGCCTGCAAGGTCGGCGTTCGCCGCGATGCTGCCTGCCGCAAGCAGGGCGTGCGCGTTTCCGTCATAGACAAGCGATGCCGCCGTGGGCGCGGTGTAATGCGTGCCCTCTGTGAGCGTCGCTTTGCGGATTCCGATTAAGCCGTCGGCACGCATGGTGTAACCCTTGTAGGTGACGGCGCAGGCGACGTCATATTTGCCGGGCACTGTGCCGGCGCGCAGGACATACATATCGTCGGTCTCGTCCGCAATCGGCGTGTAGGTGTCGCCCGAGATGGTATACCACTGGAAGGATACCTTCGACCTGTCGGGGGAGATATCAATCGTATCATAGAGCACCGTCAGCATGGCATCGGTGCCGTAGGGGACACTGGTATTGCCGATATGGACGAGCACAAGCGGAATCCGCAGCACCGTGGTGTCTGCAATGGTCTTGCCGTCGCCATTCAGCCAGCTTTCGGCATTGGCGGTCTCGGTGTAGCCGAAATCCGCCGCGAGGCAGTCTGCGACCGTGCCGGTCTCGCACACGATTTTCTTGTACGAGCCGCCCTCGAGTTTTGCACTGCCGCCGTTCTTCACCGTGACGGTGCCCGTGCAGACGGTGTCTGCATCGGTGACCGCAAAGCTGCCGGAGACGGTGACATCCGGACCGCACTTGACATTCGTCATCGTGAGCGATGCGTCACTTGCGACGGTCAGCGCAGAACCTGCGGGCAGTCTGCCGTTTACGACGGTGAGCTTGACATTTTCAAGCGCCAGACCGTCGATGATCTGCTCCGCGTTCATATCCAGCGTAATCTCGGGCCGGGTGCTCTGCGGGTGCAGCGTGAAGCCGCCGACGGCGCTGCCGAAGAGGCGGACCGTATCGCCGAACTGTGCTTCGCCAAGCGCATCGCGGAGGTTGTCATAGCCCGCAACCACGCTGTCGTCTCTTGCAATGCGCACGGCGAGCATCTGCTTGCCGCAGGCGCACTTGCCGGTGTCCGCATCGACCGTGTTGTGCGTGGTGTGCTCGACGACATGGACGTTGCCGAGCGAGCCTGCATCGGCATTCTGAATGGCGCCGGTGACGGCATCCGCAAAGGCGTAGTTGTCCGCGAGGTAAGGTGCAAGCGGGCTGCCGTCGCTTGTGAAGATGCGGCTTGCAAATCTGCCGCCCATAAGGGAGACATGCGCGCCTGCCGCGATTTCCAGCTTCTCAAAGCTGCTGCTGCCCGTGACGCGGAGCGTGCCGCCGGCACTGACCTTGACCGGGAAAGCAAAGCGCACTTCGCCGCCGTCCGGCTCAAAAGCGTTCAGCTTGCCGCCGCTCTCGACGGTGACATCTTTGCGGAAGTCGCCGTGGCGAACCGTCAGCGTGCCGCCGTTTTTGACCTTGACTTCGCCGTTGAAGGTGGGTGCATAGGAGGTGCTGTCCACTTCGAGGGACTTATAGACTTCGACAAGACCCTCGACCGACAGATTTGCCGCGACTTTGAAGTCGCCGTGGATGTACAGTGCGGCATTGAGGATGCCCGCGCCGTCCGAGCTTGTGATGGTGAGCGCGGTGTTCTCATCACAGTTGAACGCGCCGAGGTTTTCCGCATCGGTGCCGACTGTGAGCTTGTGCCCCGCGAGGTCGAGCGTGTAAGTGCCGCTCGGCAGCGTGGCGATGTTGTACGGTCCGGTGGCGGTTACATTGCAGAGGAGTTTGACCGTGCCGCCGTCTTCCGCCGCCGTGGCGGCTGCGGAGGAGAAGTATGCATAGTAGGCGTCGCCCACCTGCGCCTCCAGCACAAAGTTGCATTCGGGGCACTTGCCGGTGTCCGCGTCGGGCGCCTTATGCGTGCAGCGCTTGCCGCAGTTTTGGCAGGCGACGGATTCCACGCCGTTTGTATCCATCGACCAGCTGAAGTCGTGCGCGGTGCAGACCTTTACGGTGACGGCGTCTTCAATCTCGGACAGATTTGTGAGGTCGAGCCTTGTGCCGTCCGCATTCTTTGTGACATAGCTGCCGTCCGCGATGAAGGCTGCAAGCGGGAGGTCGATTTCCTTGCGCTGGTCGACATCGTAGTAGTTTGCCTTGAGCGAGAAGCTGGTGCTGCTGCCTCCCTTCTCAAAGCTGCCGCGCATGATCTGCATCGTCGAATCCTTGCTGTAGCAGTAGACACCGCCGATGTAGGTGCCGTCCTCGATGGTGATGCGGCTGCCCGTGCCTCCCTTGTTTTCCGCACGGAGGGCTGCGAACGAGAAAATATCATTGCGCCGGTTCGTGACTGCGGCGTTCAGCGTCAGATTCGCGCCGATCACCCGGATGGTTGCGGTTCCGTTATCGCCGATGACGGTGCCGCTTTGAATCGTGACGGCTGCCGTCCCGTTCTCGGCGTTGTTGACAACCACGAGTGCGGAGGCGTCGCCGCGCAGGGTGTGCCCCGCGAGGTCGAGCGTGTAAGCCGCATCCGCCGCATAGAGCGTGCCGGACGTGCCGAAGTCCACATCGCGGAGCAGCTTTATTGTGCCGCCGTTTGCCGCGGCGATGGCTTTGTTCAGCGAGGTGTACTTCACGCCGTTAAGCTCTGCGACATAGGAGACGCCGCACGCGCAGGTGTCGCCTGCCGAGAAGTCGTGCGTGTGCGGGATGATTTTGACATCTTCCGTGATATTGCCGAGGTTTGTGACAAAGGCGGTCACATCGTCCGCCTTGACAAAGGCATAGCCGTCGGCAAGGAGGTCAACCGCATCTCTGTAATAACCGAGGTTGCCCGGCGCGGTGACCTTGATTGCGGTCAGCATACCGTAAGATTGATATCCCGCCGTGAAGCTGCCGCCGCGCAGCGTGATTGCATACGGCTTATCGGCAAAGAGACCGCCGTCGAGCACACTGTCGCCCTCCACAACCAGTGTGGCGAAGGTCTGCGTGACAGCAGGGTTCTTGCCGCTGTTGTTTGTGCCGCCGCGGACGGTCACATCGGAGAGGGTGACGGATGCTTTATTTTCGATGAGGAGCGCTATCGTCTCCGAATGGACGCCGCTTTCATGGATTCGGTTGACGATGCTGCCGTTTTGGATATGCACAGCGGCAGATGTTCCGAAATCGGGTTTGATTTCAAGGAGTGCGTGCCAGGTCCCGACAAAGCCGGAGGACAGGGTCTTTCCGCCGAGGTCAAGCGTAAACTTGCCGGTTTTAATCGTGATTCTGCCGTTTCCAAGCTCGATGTCGTCCAGCAGCGTGACGGTGTTTGCATAGCTGTCCGACGCCTGCATCATGTCGATGGCGTCCTGCAGCTTGTCGGCGGTGAGGTAGGTCTCCGCGCCGTCTTTGACCACGCGGATGTCCGCAATATGCGTGCCGCATTCGGTGCACTTGCCGTCCGCGCCTACGGTGTGCGTGTGCTTCTTGATGATAACATCGGCAAGCTCGGTCACCGCCGATGCGTCAACCAGCTGCGTGTAGTCGCTGCCGCCTGCGGGCTTGGTATAGAAGAAATAGTCCGGTGCGAGGTACTTTGCAAGATAGAGACCCTTCTCGTTTGTCCCGCTTTGGGTTTTTATCTTGTCGAATTTGCCGCCCGAGAGGACAAGCGTGCAGTCCGAGCTTGTCGGGGGAACCAGGATGAGTTCCTCAAATTCGCCGTCCGTGATTTTCGTCTCAAGGGCGTCGCAGAAAATAAGGGCTTTATGACCGGTGCCGCCATCGACCGTCACGTTGTAGCTGCCGGTGGAGACAGACAGATTGCCGATCAGCGTGCCGCTCGAGATGAAAACATTGCCGTGGAACATGCCTTCTGCTTCGTAGTTGCTGGAGCAGGACAGGTGATTGATTGTACCGCCGCGCACGCGGACGGTGCCTACGACATGATAGAGTTCTTCGATGCTGCCGTCGCCCACTACAGTCACATTGGCGCTGTTGTAGCCGATGGCTTCATAGTCTTCGTCATAGGTATCCTCGCCGACGCAGACATAGTCAATGCTGTGTCCGCCGAGGTCGAGCGTGATCGGACTGCCTCCGCGGAGGGTGAACGGGTCTCTGTAAGCGCCGAGCTCGATATCGTCGAGCAGCGTGACCCGCATGGAGCCGTCGTCGGCAGTGAGGGTGCACGAAAGGCTGTCGATGTAGGTGACATTGCCGCCCTCTACAACTTTCGCCTTGTGCGGCACGACATTGACCGTGACGGTGGCACGGCGCGACGTGTCGCCTTCCGGGTAGATATGGAGCAGATAGCTCGTCTGCTTGGGTTCGTCCTCGAGCGTCACGGTGACCGTCCACATGTTGGTATCGGTTTTTGCGGCGCTCGCGCGGATGGTGTCATCCAGTGCGTTTTTCTGTATGCTTACTTCAAGGTTTTCCGTGCCCGTGAAGGAAACCTTGAAGTCCGTGGGCGCGCCCGCCGCTGCGTCAACCGTGTTCTTGCTCGGGTTGGGCTTCGGCTTTTCCGCAGGTTCCGGCGCACCGGCATTGATATTGGAGAGTTTCTTTGCAGCCACACCGCCGACGGTGTAGGTCTGCTGTGCCGCGTCGTAGACAGCGGCGGTGGCTGTGTCGCCGTCTGCGTCGACAGCACCGTAGAACTTGTTGCCGAAGGTCTCGGCGGAGAAGAGTTCGACCGCCTTCTCCGTGCCCGAGAGGGTGACCGCCGTGCCGCTGGAGATGTTCAGCGTGCCGCGGACGGCGACCTTCGCGCCCGAGATGTTGACCGTGCCGTCTTTGACCGTCAGCATCGAATTGACGGCATAGTTCGCCTCGGCAGGTGCAGTCATCGTGAGGGCGCCTTCCTCGCCGCTTATATCGACCACAAGCAGACCGTAAAACCAGCCATTGTTCAGCTTCAGGTCGTCCGTGGCGGTCAGCATGCCGCTGATGCCGTGACCGTTCATTTCGACGGTCAGCGGAACATAGGTATAGCTGCCGCCGTCGTCAATGTCCAAAAGTTCCGCATTGGCGAGCAGCGTGATGATGTCACCGCTGTCTGCTTCCGAAAGCGCGTCGTCGAGCGCGTCGTAGAGCGTGCCCGTGCGCTCGTTTTTCGCGACGTCCGCCGCGGCGGCGGGCAGCGCAAAGAGTGCGGCACAGAGAAGCAGGATGATGACAAGTCCGCACAGGTGTTTTCTCATAGTTACCTCCCCGGTATCCAAAAGGTTGTTTTCCGACAGAAACAGAAAATCTGTTCTGTTTAGATTATAACAAAGTCGCGTCGGAAAGTAAATCGGCAAAAAGCATAAATTTTCCGCCGTGTTTCCGTCAAATGTTAAGCGGCAGCGCAGACGCAAAAAAAGCACCCGCGGCCTGCGGGTGCTTTTGGAGCTGCTAACCAGAATCGAACTGGTGACCTCATCATTACCAATGATGTGCTCTACCGACTGAGCCATAGCAGCGAACCGAAGTATATTATAGCAAGCCCTTTTCCCGTTGTCAAGATTTTTTTGAAAGAAAAATGATTTTTGTGCGGAAAAGGTGTGCGCCGGGCGCAAAAACGCCGCGCACACCCGTGCCTTTCTAACTTCGCCTCCCTTGTGTAAAGGGAGGTGGTGCCGAACGGCACCGGAGGGATTGTTACACGGCAAGGAAGAATGAAAAAGCACGGAACAACCCCTCAGGCGGCTGTCGCCGCCAGCTCCCCTTGCACAGGGGAGCCGAAAGACACGTACCAACCCTGTAGGGACCGGCGTCCCCGACGGTCCGCCCCCACAAAGGCAAAAACGGACCGTCGGGGACGCCGGTCCCTACAAAAGTTACACCGGTATGGTCGCCCCTACAGATTAGTGGGAACTGCGCACACGCCGTAGGGCGGGGGCTTGCTCCCGCCGCAACCGTGCGCAATCTAACCAAGGCTCCTCCTGAGGAAGAAAACTCCTGAGGAACGCTTGCGTTCCGGTCGCCATGACCCCTACCGGTATGCGGAGAATCCCCCCCATTTTCGTCCGCCTTTTTTCAGCACGGCGCAGCCCCTTTCGCGCTTTCTCCCGCCGGAAATAGGACGACACCGTATTTCCCGCGCGCCGTCGCTATCCGTCCCGCAAATCTTCCACGCCCCGACAGCGCGGATGTGACGGCTTTTTTGCCCGGTATTTCCTACAATGCAGGTACATAAAAAAGAAAGGACTTGCATACAATGAAGGACTTCCAGACCGTGACCGCCGCCGCGGCAGACCGCATCGGCGGTTTCTTTGCCGGACTGCGGACGCGCATCACCGAGCGCACG
>JABLTK010004817.1_pt1 | contig 10064 bp, 15 predicted proteins | sample 7160131 | NCBI WGS metagenome assembly JABLTK01 (sample SAMN14651221, study PRJNA627086) | human gut metagenome | isolation source: feces | host: Homo sapiens
AATTATACAACATATGTGGGAAACGTAGGTTCAAAAGATCCTAATTCCATCCAAAATGCCGTCTTCTAAGTGATGTTGGTAGGACTATATGTGACTACAAATCTCGAAATCAACTTGATAATCAAATACGTCTCCATTTCCAATGAATGTCATTCCAGGAAGAGAAGGATCTTCACTCAATGCACATCGTTTGACATATCTTCATATTACTCTCTTCATTGACTCTACTCCCAATCAGCTGTTTTTGTATAACGACTCTGCCTCGTTCTTCCGTGAATGATCACTCCTTCCACACGAGCACCTGTACGCCCACGAATCGCCTGAAAATATTTACAGCAACAGACTATAAACGTACCTGGAGTTGAGGAATCAATCGATGAGTAGTATTCTCATGATCTCCGGTTCGTGTCTTTACGAGTAGAGGAATACGATCCAGACTGCTTAGCATGCCTCCTACAATCCGTTTCATTCTTCCCACTTTCATCAATAATCCGGCTCCTGCTCCGGTTCTTCCAATACTATCAATCGGACAGCCTGTGTTGAAGTCAACAAAGTCAACATTCAGATCTCGGCGAATCATCTCACATACAGCACAGGCATCTTCCACTCGGCCTGTTGCTAACTGAACTCCAAAACACTTTTCTGATGGGTGCCGACGTAATAAGGCCCATTCTGAAGATTGTGATTTGAGAAGATTACTGCACATCACCATTTCGGAACATGTAATGTCAGCACCAAAATCTACACAAATTCGTCGAAAAGGAAGGTTTCCAACTGTCGTTAATGGTGCGATGTACACCTTCCCATGAAAATCCAGCTTATGAATTTCAGAGTCCGCAAGAGCTCCAATCGGATGAGGATTGGTTTTCAATTCATCCACCCAAGAAGCATATTCGAAGTGATAAGTCTTTTTGCGAATAGCTGCTGCAATTTCATTCCCTCTGTTCAACTACAAATGAAAGTTAACCTTTGTTGTCACTTCAACAATGGGATGCTGTTCGGTTTCAGGTTTCACTATCAATCGATAGTTGTGACTGTTTGTATGTGACAAGGCCCAACGACAATTCAATCCTGCTGGACAGTACCCATGTTCCTTCCAGATAGGACACATATCTCCGATATCTGCTTCCTTCCGTTTAAAGAATGCTGCAACGTCGTGCTCATACTTACAGCTGGATCCAAATGGACATGACTGTTCCAATGCAGTAAACCGGCACTACCAATGAAGGAATGCAACTACATCAACCAGAGTATCATATTCATGTCGTTCCTTTAATCCAACTTCCGTTTTGGATCGTTTTGTGTTGTGTGATTTTGCCCCAACGTTTGTTTGATCACCTACATTGAAATATCAACATTCAAAGTACTGGTTGGTGAATCTTTATTATTTGTCTCTGCAATATATCTAGAATCAAGATCCAACTCTATCCTTACTCTCTTCGAATTCCTACAGTACTATATACAGGATCGTCACAATACTCCTTTATTACCATCTTTTGTTTTTGCTGAACACTATTCCCTTCCTTTCTAATCACTAATTCACAATCCATAGTCACACAAAGGAATTGAAGAGCTTTCTCCATCCTTCCCTTCTCTATCGGTCATTCTCGTCAACATAAAGAGTACAGAGAAAGTGGAGCACTCATAAGAATGACTTAAGAACAAACAATGGATTCCTGTGCAGATTTTACTGTCCTACAATTGGCTAGTAATAGTAGCACATCATGAATCAATTTGTTAATAATATCAAATACACTTTGATAGAACTCAATCGTCACTTTGCTCTATGCTTTGATAATCCACTACTAGAGTACTATAATAGATTTCACCACTCGATATTTCTCACCTTCGACTTCCAGTAATTCTTTTCCTTGCTTCGCTTTTCGTAAGTGAACTACTTCTGTAACTAAACTTCCATCCTTGATCTATCCATTATCTTTCCAAATCGATAATACAGCAAATCGCACCCAATAGTCCTTTTCTAATGGAATGAGTGTCGTTTCTTCAATTGTTCCATCAAAGCAGTCTTTGATAGCAAAGAGAAACTGGAGAAACGAAGAGAGAGTCTACAGTGAACAAGATGAGCAAGTATAACAGCACAACAATCTGAAATTGTCTGAATAGAAGCGCTATTGATTGATGTGAGGAATGAAAGCAAGAGAGATTCAATCGTTTGAATCTGACCAAGTGTAACTGTCTGCAAAGAACTGGAATAGAGAATTGGAGAATTAGATGTAGAGAAGGAAGAATCACAAACCTAATTGTGATGAATTCTGGAATCCAACTTTAATAAGAAATGAATAAATTGTTGATCCAATTAGACATACTTCACCTGTCAACAACAGGGATTTTAAGTCCCAATCTTGAAAGGAATAGGGATCTTCTTCACCAAGTGATGCTTTCTTTAGAATTACACGTTTTACTGATCTTCCATTCTGTTTACTCTCAATAACTGGAGGAAAACGCTACCCTTAATCTCACTAACAATCATTACCGTCACAATGGACGAGTATATGAAAGGAATGGATTTATCAACTACAGGATCCGCAAGATATTGGATACACTTCTTCATATCAACCTAATCGTTATTCTTTCTTCGTTTCTTCACCTTCATTCGTTCAGTTCGTTGTTGAACCAACTGGACGAAGTTTTCACTTTGGACTATCTATTCTAGTCATCTATTCACTTTCGCTACAATCACTCGCTCAACAGTCCATTCACCGCTGTCTTCATCGGTTTCCACTTGATTCTCTTGCATGGTTCGATACTCCTTCTCTAAGACATGCTCAAGACAGAGGACCTGCTCATCTGTCAGACCCTTTGTTTGGAACATCCCAACAAACAACCAACACAAAAGGTAATCTACAATTGACGGTTCATAATTCCACGAAGCTTCTCCACATCAATACTATAAACCGAATCTCCACTAGTTCTTGCCGATTTTTTCTGTAGTGGTGCAAAAACAGGATGTTTGAGAAGATCCTACTCATCAACTCCACCAGGAATACCTACTTCGTATGACATTCGAAGAGTACAATCGAACTGCGTCAGATTCCGTAAGACTTCTTGGAGATGAGGAATTGCTTCGCCTCTTTCCCGAGCCTTCATAATCAATGGATGATCTCCAAACCACCACGAATAATGTAACTGATCCTCTTCAAACTAGACATCACATTCCCCAATCACCCTCACTTTTTGTCGAATCGATTCTTCATGACGAGAACGAGTTGACTGTCCAGAAAGAATCGAATAGAGACGGTTCCATAGCTATGAATCAAAATACCAACACTTTCTCACAGGTGAAGAATTCCCATGGGGAATTGAATCAAATCGAAACCACAAGACACATTGTCGATAGAGAGTGAGACACAGAAGGTCCGATTCATCATCCTTCAATACGTCTCGTAGTACACGAAACGATGATTTGTTCCAGTAAGAATGACACAATCGACTGAATGCTTGTGAGCAAACACAATCTTTCATCACCTCTTCATAACTAGTCATTATGCTTGTTCCTCAATCGTACGGAGCCGATTCAATTAGTAGATGTGCTAATGACAGACCCAGATTCCACACATCTGCAGTAGCACCACGAGTACAGGAATCACATAGAAGATACTCTGGAGGTGTATTTTCAAATGTCGTAAACTAGAAATGATTCACACAGAATCACATTCTACCTGACCCACACTAATGTTACCCTCAATCCCAATTTCTGTAGTCCCAAAATCTCCTAGTTTTACAATCCAATTCATTCCATTGTAAGAGGGAAGCTCATAATCTCCCCATGGAAACTGAAATATCAAATTCCTTTCTGGACTCTTGGTTAGAAAGAAATTCAACAGTTTCACATCATAATGAACCACCCCATACTATATGTCAATTCCCGTGATTATCAATTACCACCCGATTGGCTACATATAAGCTAAGAACCATTTGGAAGAAGAAGGAGAGAATAAGTTGTGAGTTGATTTCACTACCATGCTTCAAATAGGTTTCCAGATCCCCACAATTGTTGTATTCCATTCGAAGATACAAATACTCATCAGAGGGAGGTGCTGAAGAGAGAATAGGTGGTGGGAAAAGTGTTGTGAAGGCACCAAAGAGTTGTGTATACAGGGGAAGTACTTGATGAGTTACCAATAAGGACAGAAGCAAAGAACAGTACAAATCCTGTTTCGCAACAACATCCAATTCTTTAAATGAATGAATCCAAAAAGAAATACGTTTTCGACGAAGCAGAGAAAGATTCATTACGCTCAAAGCCTCTTCTCCTTTTGGTGTTTGTGTTTGAAAAACTACCTTATAACCTCCTTCTCCTATAAATCGAAGATGAGTGAAGAATGAATGAAAAGTTGAAGATGATTGATGCATGGATGAAGTGTGAAATACATTCATGATTGTCCAATTGGTGATAAGTTGATTCAGAAATGGATGAGATGCAGAAAGAGTGTCAATAGATGAAGACGTCAGATAAGGAAGAATCCAGTGAAGAAGAGACAAACGTTGAATACGAGTGATATGTGCGATATTCCAATAACTCTGAGTAACAGGTCGAGAGATATGGACAGTATCAGATACTAGTGAGAATCATTCCATATGACATACCTTGAAGGATTGATTGACGTCTACGATTCCATTTCTTGTGATTTGCATCTAGAAATATGATTGAGAATCAATCAGTACCTAAGATTGGTAATTCACCTAGAACAGAAGAGGTTTCCAATGAACTCAATACAGACTCATTCAGTTGACTTCGTGATCCAATTCCTGTTCCTTGTACACGAGAAAGAGTGGGAGAGAAGAATGATGCATTGATTTGTGTTGTTCCAGTGAGAAAGGTTGACTGATCATCCACACTCAAATTATACTGACCATCAGGAGTGTGGTAGTAGTCAGCACCAGCATGATTCCTATTAAACTCCTCTCGACGAAGTTGGTGCAGAAGGGATTCATCTTCATCGATTGCAGAAGGCATAGAAATATGACGAGAACGAATTGGAGTTGGAGACAAAATTGATTGGGAAGGTTGAATTGACGAATTCAGCTCTTCTCGTACAGTGAGGCCTTGTTTGACAGCTTCTTCCATTTGAAGAATGCGACTAATCAAATCCATTTTCTTTCCTGAGGTTTTCGCTCCATAACTTCGACATAACTCACGAAGATGTTCCACTGTGAGCTTCTGAAGTTCTTCTGTTCGTGATTGATGCGACTGCTGAAGTGTGGGAGGAATGGACAATTGCGAGGTAGAGAGTCGGGATTGTGGATCTACTGACATTGTAAAAGACGACTGACTGGGCTGAAGCGTAGAAGAGGATGTATGAAGAGAGGACTCTTCAGAAGAAGCAATATGAGTAACTGCTTGAATTGCTCTCCGAAGATTATTTGTAATAGATCGAGGAATCACATATTTCACTTGCAAACCAAATACGGTTTTTCGAATACCTAATCATCAAACACCTCTCAGAACCTCCTACCCAACTTAAGAGCATTAAGTGAAAACTCAGATATATGCTGTGGTGACCAATCAGAGGGGATATCGACTTGGAAGTCACCAACACGTTGATGTTTCTATGAACTAAATAAAAACAATTGTTTCCACTGCAAGACTCTTTTGCAAATAACCCAAATCCTCTTCGGTCATTGTTGCAAGAACACTAATCATTCCCGGTAGTGGATCCTCCTCGATTGTAGCATCATCAGATTCCTATCCGATTACAACTTATAAAGCTTCCCTCACATCTTCATCCGATAAGTGAACTATTCCAAATTTCCTTTTTACATTCGACTTTTCAGAATTGAACAGATTCGAAAAAATAGATGTTGATCCTGAAGGATTCGTTGTTGGTTTTGTCCCTTGCAATCGCGATGATATACTGGATTTAGGTTTGACAAACTGAACTAAAGATGATATTCATTTTATTTGAAGAAATACACAATCCATCCGAATTGTCATCAGTTGGTTGTCCAAGACTCATATCTGTTGAGCTGAAGGCAATTTATATAGAATATCTCAACAAGATAGTTGCCACCAAGAAATGAATAACAAACATCAACGTATATAGTACATAAAAGCAGTTTAACACTATTTGGAGGCGGTTGAAGAATAGTGAGTTAGAGAGAATTGGTTGTAGGGCTGAACATAATTGAACTCCATGAACATATCATGCTATGATTAAGATCAAACTGTATTAATTACCTTATTTTGAATCATATTCCGAGTTTTCTCTCCGTCTTTGCCGTCTAGTAACAACAATAGAGGATGAGAAGGAGCAGCCAGACCGATAGACAATACCCATTTCACGCAGTCTGAATTCAACGAAAACTCAGCAACTAGACTAGTAAGAGAAGATTCTACCCATCATTTCCTTGTTCCATTCATACGCAACTCCATATTCTCACAGGAGAATGCTGAAACAACAGCAAGGGATATTTCCTGTAGCCGGTATTTGCAGTACTACAATCATGAAACAAGCAAGATCATACATCAGCATCAAGAAGCAAGCGATCACACAAATCCATACAGCGATAATACAAGTCAAATGGAACCGGATGGTCATCACTACGAAGCCGCCACACAAAATACAGAGTCCAATCAGCAAGTGTTCCAGAAAGGAGATGCCATTGTAGTTCCTACATATCACTCTCTTTTACTACAATCACATTCACGATAGTATGCTCAATCGTAACTAACTGCTCACGGGTACAACTCTTTCCCGTTGCCTGAATAATCATATCCATGTTCACAGAAACAGGTTCCTATCACTCAGTTCAACCCATCATTCCCAACACAAAGCTTTGTTGCAATAACAATACAGACAGCCCCTATTGTCTGAAACTCATTTCTTCGAATTGTGTGGTTCTATACCTCACTTCAAGATCCAAGATCCACAATCATCATATAACGATCAAGAAAAAGCACAGCTAAATGAAATGTTACTCTGTGAAGGGAGTAGTTATTGCACAGTTCGCACATCCAGTCTACTAGGATCGCTCTCATTCCTTTATTAATGTGCAACTGTTTGTCTATGAACGGTTTAACCAGAGAAAATTGTTCCGTTCGTTTGAGGAAATCCAAATAGCCTTCCAAGGATTGGTAGCCAGAGTACTTTGAGTTAAAGTCGTCTGAGACCTTGGTAGGAGAGGGATTTTGAATCCTGGAACGCTTAGTCTGGGGGATGGGGGTTGTTATCATTGCTTCAGAGGCATCTCTTCTCTCCGAAATCTACAGGATTAGAGAGACCTGATTCACATCCCTACACAAGCGCTAATAGGCTCCCGAATAAGATTATCATCTTCAGCATTGATAACCACTTCTTGATTCATCACGAGACAACTCCGTAATCCTCTTGTTTTAAGAAAACGTGAGCTCAAAGACAAGCCCGCCAATATGATTAATGAAACTCCCAATCCGCGGGCTTTCTTATTGTCGCTTTCCTATCAAACAAACATTTCAGAAACATTATTGTACAAGCCTTTTCTTTTCCTGAAGGTTTTTTAGACACTTCTCACATCGATGACGACCTACTCTTACATTAACCCAAAGAATCATACCGGATTCGATTCCCTGCTTACGGTAAATAACACTCTCTTTCCATTCAACTCCATGTTCACATTTCCACCAGATCATTTTGGAACTGAGAGAACTGATTTCGTCAGGTTTTAGTCCTTGATTCTTTTCAAAATCCCATTCTTTCATTAATTCAGGGTTTAACGAAACAAGTGAATCTGCGATCAACTCCTTCTTCTTACAGAAGGGACAAGTTCGGCCATGTTTGGTCCGGTAAACGACGCTGGACTTCCAGTGATGACTGGGATCCGTTGGACATGTCCACCACACTTTCCCTGTATATGAAGGAAGAACATCAGTAGGCTTTAGATTTCCATTCTTCTCGTAATCCCACTGGGATGTAATATCAGGAAAAAGATGCGCCAGACTCTGCTCTTTAGTAACTAACGCTTGACTACAGAAGGGACAGCCCTGATGATAGAGTGTTCGATCATTTGGTGTCATTATGTACTGGTGCTCATGGTGGTTTGGACACTGCCACCATACCTCCTTACACGAATGACATGTAACATCACTCGGCTTCAGCCCATCATTCTTCTCATATAGCCACTCTTTTGCATACTCAGGGCATCGTGTTGCTAGGCTATTTGTTACAGAAACCTTCTTCCCACAACAGAATAGACAAACAACTAGAAATGAGCATAAATAATCTTGGATACAATCACCCCGACGTTTGAAATATCGAATACGTGTAGCTAAATCACTTTCCCAAACATGATCCGGTCCTTTGTTACAAATCCACTTTACAATTGTTTCAGAGTCTACACAGTCCTTGTCCACCAATTTCTGATAGTCTGGATGAACATGGCTATACAAAACAGGATACTTGCTTTTAAAGTTGTAAATCTTGGAAAAAAACATCTTCATCCCACCAACTCCAATCGCAAGACTGGAAAAAGCTCGTTTCACAAACATTCTTTGACCTTAGTATTCGATTCTAATAAACAATAAACAAAAAAGAAATAATGTACATCAATTCTACTTCACAAAAACGATCAAGATCCTGCATGGAGAGAACCATCAGTAGCTTGGGCTGAACGCGTGATACGAGGATGTGTATCTATCACTACTGTTGTCTTCACTATCATTTATATCCATTTTTCACCTCTCACTCACTCGTTTGTCACCTTCAACAGATTCTGTTGTTCCCACACGAATAGGTTGAGCTATCTCATGAGAGAGTTTCCGTTGGATGGGAAAGTCCATTGGCTGAGGGACTGCAGGAATCTCAAGAGAATGGACTTCACTCAATACGGCATCTTTCATCGGCGGAGGAATCTCAGGCCGATGACTCTCTGCCTTTTTCTGAATCAATTGAATCTTTGTATATGTATTGTAGACCATGATATCTTTGATCTAATATCACACATTGCAAAAAGACCGACAGCATCTTTGAACTCTCGTGAGTAATGACGAAGAATGTCGGCATCTGTAATAAATGGCATAATCCGATTTCCTTTTTCTCCAAATTCTATTTCAAACTGGGAGGACCAATCATCATCTTCACTTCGATTCTTTGGTAACTGCAATAACGTCTCATCTGACTTCCGTCCTGAAGATTTGGAGGACGATCGAAACGAAACCTAGCTATCAGTCACAACAACGACGAACTACTCGCTTCGATCCCGATCCCGACGAACCTACAATAAGAATACAAAATATAAACAACTACTATCCTCTGTAGTGTAGGAAATACCATCGACAACAACTTCTGCACTTACAAAAGCACTAAGTGATTATCACGGAATACAATAATTACGTTTCGTTCATTCGAAAACCTGAATCATACAGTCCCTTCCGCCGAGGGACTATCTCAAATGAACAATCCCCATATTGATAGAAACCGCTCATATAATGGTCAATTTGATACTCCGCAGCAAGACTCAAATGATATAATGCCGTGAAAGTGTCCTTATTATTGCGACACATCTATTTGGGCAAGAGAATTGGGTCTTTTTATGGAGCCAGTTCGCGGCATCTTGGATAGTTCGGCAGTCGAAACGCCCTCTTTGTCACAAGCTGTTAACTGAAGATTGGCTTCGATATTTTGCATAATGAATGTTGTAATCGATGCATATGAGACAAGAGTCCTTGTTGCATTGATTGGAGTGATTCGTAGTTTCATGTTCTGAATGTCCAGTCTTCGGAATTGGAAGGATTACCTGAATCACGAGTATTCAGTTTTATCTGATTTATGAAATAGTCTGTTTTCCAGAAGAAGGGCGATGTGTTCTTTTTGTCAGATCGCAGGAATGTTCAGGAGATGATCAAAAGTATTTTGTTGAGTATAAGTCATAAATTGTAGAGCGAACCACAGTATATCAACAACGCCTTGATGATGTGAAAAAGCGCCAAGAACAATAGTCATTTTACTCTCTTGCTTGTTTAATAAACATATCAAATCAATAAATGACATCATTCCTTCTCCATCGTCTCACTCAAGAAGCGTAGAGTATAAATATTGCTATCTGCCGCCTTCCGACATGCCTGATAA
>JABLTK010006358.1_pt1 | contig 10060 bp, 9 predicted proteins | sample 7160131 | NCBI WGS metagenome assembly JABLTK01 (sample SAMN14651221, study PRJNA627086) | human gut metagenome | isolation source: feces | host: Homo sapiens
AACAAGTTGAGGTGAAAAGGTCAAGCCGCGCAAACCCGCATGAAATCAGGCTTTTCTCTGGTTGTCCATATTATTTCACACTCCCCATGGACGGTAACAACAACTCTTTTCCCAAACATCTTCGGCAGCCATGCAAAGAACGCCGGTCCTTCGGCGTGGATGTGCACCACATCGTATTTTCCAAATGCACTATAAAGTGCCGCAAATGCGGAGGAGCTGACTGCAGCAAGTCCACGCCGTTCAATAGTCGGAACAGGCTTCTGGCGGATTCCCTCGTACTCCGTTTTACCAGCATCGTCATATTCTGTACCACTCACATGATGGCCTGCTCTGTTGTAGCAGGTCACGTCACAACCATTCTGTGCCATTCGAGTGCAGAGCTCTTTGACAACGATCTCTACTCCGCCTTCTCTCGATAATCGCTTCTGTCCGAACATCGCAATCGCAAGTTTCTTGCTCATAAATCTTTCCCACAATCCCACTCAATTTCTTCACTAACATCTCAGCCAACACAAAGAGCGGATAGACTCGTGCACCTGTCCGCTGGCTGTCACCCCACCCTCATGGTCGAGATTTCTTCCTGTGCGGCATTTCTGCCACCCAAAAAGATCAGTCATTCATTCTTCGGGTAAGAAAATATGAACTTCAGGTTGCGGAGCCTTTCATTCTCTGCCGTACCCTTGTCCCTATTATGACAGCCGCGTATTATTTCACACTCCCCTGCGACTAAAATTGTTTTATTCTCTAACCTCACCGCATTCATTTTTCCTTTTCTCCCGTGCAGTCATTTCATTTTAAGTCTCCGAATTCAGGAATCTTACAAAATTTGTTGACGAAGTTTGTATTCAATATTCATACGTATCGTTCAATTGATTTAACATTCCGCTTTATTCTGTCAGCAATAAATATATTTTGTATTTTATCAAATGACATTATTTCACATTTTAAGTCTCATATTATTTTATCACGTGTCTCGTCAACAATCAATAGTTTTCGCCTTGTCCTCATTATATTACTATCTAAAAAAAAATCGCATCAGCTTGAGCTTTCTTTGCAAATTGTCTGATTTCTTATCCGTTCTGAACCATCAGCGGTTTCTCATTCCATAAGTTCCTGTGCTTCTCTTCTGACAAACTTATACTTTTCATCAATTAAGCCGATTGAATGCCCCTTTATCTCTCATTTTCCTCCAGCAAAAAAGGCACCGCACCCTGGCTTGCATCTTACAAGCAGGGCACGGTGCTTTTTTCTTCTATTTCCGTGATTTTTATTTCAGGTGCTTTTTCTTCTCATATTCCTGCAGAGCGGTCAAAGCTTCGCCGGACAGGGGGTAAAGAGCGATCATGTTGAAAATGGTCATCAGGCCGATGCCCACATCGCCCAAATCCCATACGACCGTATAGGCCGCCACACCGCCCACCAGCATCATCGCCAGTGCCAGCAGCTTATAGGCGGTCTGCCAGCCCCAATGGTCGCCAAAGAGATAAGCCACGTTGCATCGTGCATAGAACAAAATCCCGATAAACGTTGAGAAGCTGAACAGTGCCAGCGTGACGGCAATGAACACCACTCCGAAGCCGCCCAGATGGTACTGCATCGCTGCCTGTAACAGATTCATGCCCTGCAGCCCAGCGGTCACGCTTTCCGGAGCCAGCAACATTACAAAAGCGGTACAGCTGCAGATCACGATGGTGTCAATCAGAACGCCCAGCGCCTGCACCAATCCCATCTTGACCGGGTCGTCACACTCGGCAGCCGCCGCCGCGCAGGGAGCAGAACCGGAACCTGCTTCATTGGAAAAAAGGCCTCGCTTGACGCCATTCATAACCACGGCTCCAAAGCCGCCAGCGGCCGCCTGTCGCAGGCCAAATGCCTCCGAGAAAATGCGGGCAAGCACGCCGGGCAGCCGCGGCAGATTGGTGAAAACAACATAGAGCGTCATGAGGAAATAGCAGCCCGCCATGATGGGAACAATCACATCCAGGCTCTTAACCGTTGCATCTTTCCGCAGGACGATGACTGCCGCCAGCGCGGTAAGCGCAAGGGTCGTCACCAGCGGCGGAATGGAAAACGCATTGGAAAACGCCTCGCTCACCGAGTTGCTGATAACCTGGCTGATGCCGCACCAGCAGATGAGTCCGGACACTGCAAACAGCGATGCCACAACAGATTTTTTGAGCAGTTTCCCCCGCTTTCGCTCTGCCAGCTTGTGCAGATAAAATGCCGGGCCGCCGCGCCAGCCGCCATAAAGCGGATCGGGCTCTTTATATTTCTGCGCCAGCGTGGACTCCACAAAGGAAGTGGACGCCCCCAGCAGCGCCGTGACCCACATCCAGAACACGGCCCCTGCACCACCCACGGAAACCGCCGCCACCACGCCAACGAGGTTGCCCATACCCACCCGGGTAGCGGTGGAGACCACCAGCGTCTGGAGCGACGAAAGGCCGCCCTGCTTCCCCTGCTTTTTCTCGCAGACAGCATCCAGCATATCCCGGAACAGCCGCATCGGAAGCAGCCGGGTACGCAGTGTGAAATAGATGCCCGCCGTAAACAGCAGGATGACCATAAGGGAGAGGTTGAGCGTCACCCCGCCCAACGGCAGAGTGAGCAGATCTCCCCACAAAAAATTGTAAACGCTCTCAATCAGAGTAACCAGCACCAAATTTTCCTCCTTTGGTTGTGTTATATCGAAACACAGCGATTTTATTATAATATATCTCTTCAGGTTTGTAAATTGATTTCCGTGAAGTTCAGGACACGAAAGTGTTTCATCTGCAAAACAGCGCCGCTGCATTTCTCAGGAAATTCTCCCAGAGCCGCAGCGGCGCTGTTTTTCTTATTTCCATCTCAGTCCACGATGTTTCCATCGGCATGCTCGGCCAGCCATTTGCCGGATTGGCCGCTGCCGTCGCCGCCGCTGTAGGCCTGGCTGGTCAGTTCCTTGATGAGGGCGTTTTTCTTCTGCTTATAGGTTTTTTCCGCCTCATCCGCAATGCTCTCATCCCGGCCATTTTCTCGCAGGGTCTTCCGCATGGCAGCCATGATCTGCGCAAACTCCGCGTCACACTGGTTCTGGGCGGCCGTTAGCTCCCCGCTCTTGGAGAGGACCGCAGACACTTTCGTCACAAGGCTCCGCTCCTCCACCGGGTGAGACATATACTCGCTATAGGCCGACAGCATAATACTGTAAAGCCGCTTTTCACTGCGGGCCTGCAGCTGCTCGATCTGGCGGATATACTCTGCAATCTGCCGGTCACAGAGCTCCTCTGCAGTGGGGGCACTGCTGGCTGCTGTACTGGACGGGGCACTGGCGGCTTCGGACACGGCATGGGATTCCGCCGCACTGGATGGCACGGAAGACGCGGCGGCTTCCGAGGCCGAGGAAGCCTCCGGGGCGGTGCTCTCCGCCGAGGCACTTTCTTCCGAGGCAGCCGCCTCGGACTCCGGCATCTCTTCCGGCACGGCCTCACTGGAAGCGCTGTTTTCCGCGTCGATCTCTTCCAGCTCTTCTTTTAACTTGCTGACAGCGACCGCTTCTTCCCCGATGGCTTCCGGCAGGCCAGACGCTGCTTCCAGGTCTTGCTCCGCGGAGGCCGCCTGAGTCTTATCCCCGGCCAGCACCAGCAGCTCATGATACGTCAGGCTGGGGCCGGATTCCTTTGCGCCCACAGCCACCAGACCCGCGGCCACCACAATTCCCATGGCCAACGCTGCCACAGCCTTTCCGGCCCGTTTGTTTCGCATCCGCTCCGCCCACTTTCTTTCCGGGTATTTTAACCGTAAAATTTAAAGTTTCGTGAATTTTCTTGTTCAAGAATATCTTAATTTTACCATGCACCCGGCGAAAAAACAAGAAACAAACCGTGAAATATGACAAAACGGTAAAAAAGAAAAAGCCCGGCGAAGCTCTTGACCTGCAAAACCACATAGCCCCGCCGGGCAGCACCCCGTTCCCACACACGGTGCCGCCCGCCGCAAGCCACACAGCGGTCAAGTTCTCTATGTACAGCAATCCCCAGACTGCCGCCAAGAGCCTCGTCAGACTTTCGGAAAGCAAAGGCCAGAGGCCCTGCACACACGCATCGCAGGGCCTTATGCATCAGCAGACGCCCCGGAAAAATCCGGCCGCAATCAAAGCGCCATTCCCGCTCAGGTCGCCTTTACTGCCTTTATCATATCAGATTTGTGCCGCCATTGCACGGGAGTTGTCATATTCTGCATCTCAGGATGTCATATTCCGTTGGTCGGGAACGCGCAGGTAAAGCGGAACCAGTTGTCCCGGCAGCTGAGGGTGTACTCGGCGTTGTGCGCCTCCAGCACCGCACAGACATTGGCCAGCCCCATGCCGTGGCCAGGTTCACGCTTGGTGGAGCGGGGCAGCTGCCCCTCCGGGATCTCCACATTCTGTCTGACCCGGTTGCGCACCGAGATCACCAGCTCTCCCTCCGTCTTTTTCATCCGGACATGCACCTCCGGCGGGGCCGCCTGTGCCGCCGCCTCAATGGCATTGTTGAGCAGGTTGGACACCACGATGACCAGATGCGTCCGATCCAGCGGGATGTCTTTCAGGTCTGAGAGGTCAAAGTACATCATGACCCCTTTCCGGGCTGCTTCCTCGTACTTTTTGCTGAGCAGAGCGTCCAGCAGGGGGTTGTGGGTATTGAGGATGGCACTGTTCATCTGGATGGTCTTGCTGATGGAGGTCAGGTAGCCGCGGGCTCCGGCCACGTCGTTCTGCTGGAGCATCAGGCTCAGTGCTTCGAGATGGTTGGCAAACTCATGGGTCAGGCGGCGCTGGGTGGTGTAGGATTCCATCAGGGCTTCCGCCCGCTCCTGTTCCAATGTGGCACGGTACTGAGAATCCTTTTTCTGCACCACCTGCTCGTTGAGCATCTGGACAAAGAGCAGGTGCACCAACACCGCCACCGTGAGCCCCACCGTAAACAGCACGCTGAACTGGGTGGCATCGAACCGGCCGCCCGAGACCATCAGCAGCATGTTGAGCACCACGACCACCCCCGGGAAGAACATGGCAACCACCAGCTGCAGCGGTTCCAGCGCCTGCTTCTGGCCCCAGTGCTTTGCCATCTGAGCCGTGATGCCACCCACGATGAGCATCGCCGCTGCCATGAGCAGAACGCCCAGCGGCTGCCGGATCACCTGCGCAGGCGGAACCGCTTCTAGATAGGTATAGAGATATATGACTGTATTTTCCGTCAGCAGGCAGACCACGCCGTTGGCCATGCAGGACATCAGCTTCTGGCGGATGGTCCCGCCAAAAAACGCCGATGTCACCAGCAGGTACAGCACGTTGAACGCAATGGAAGCGGCATTGAAAAAGCCGAAATCGATCCAGAGCGAAATTACCAGCATCCCGCACATTGCCAGCGCCGTACAGGCAAAGGGATGTTTCCACTTGCCTTTGCCCAGCATCTCCCAGTGGATGAGGGCAAACACGCCCCACTGCGCGATGCAGACCAGGTGCATCAGCAGCTTCATCTTCAACTCATAGCTCATCGCCAAACTGCCCTTTCCACTCCAGATAAGCGCCCCGGATGGCTGCATAGCCGTTCCGGCTGACGCCCAGTTCCACGCCGTTCTGGAGCATCACTTTATAATTGCTGATCTGCCGGATATACCGCATGTTGACCACAAAGCTGCGCCCGACCCGCAAAAAACCGTCTTCCTGCAGGGAGGCAGGCAGGTCCGTCAGTTTGCCGTAGTAGGAGCAGAGCGGCTTATGGAGCGTCTCACCATAGACATTGATCTTGCGCAGGTCGCTCTCCAGATAATAGATCTGATCCAGCGGTACCTCTGTCTCGCGCCGCCCCTGCCGGATGGGCAGCGTCCGGCACTCCCGGCTGTGCTCGGCAAGCACGGCGTCCAGGCAGCTGGGCAGCATTCGCTCCATATCCCGCTTGAGGAGATACCGGAACGCACGGACCGTGTAGCCCTCAGGAGCAAACTCCAGATAGGCTGAAATGTACACCAGCACCAGCTCCGGGTTCTGCTGCTTGAGCCGCCGCCCCAGTGCAATGCCGGTCATAGTCTCCAGGTCCACGTCCAGCAGGGCCAGCTGGTACTGGGCCAGGTCTGACCGAGCCAGCACCTCCTCGCCCCGGGTGCAGACGGCGCACTGCACCGGGATGCCCCGCTGTTCCAGGTGCTGCCGGGCAAGTTGTTCCACTTGCCGAGCCACCGCGGGCTCGTCATCACAGATCAGAATATACATGGTCATTTTCCTCCTGTGGAAGCAAAAAGAGGCAGTCCTCCGGGAAGGAGGGCCGCCTCTTAGGGGTCAGTGGTCATTTACAGCGGCCCCGGCTGCCGGGTTACGCCAGGAATTTATCGTACAGGCCAAATGCAAAGATGAACAGCACGATGACCGGCAAACCGTAGGTCAGGTAGCCGCGCATCCAGTCGTGCACTTTGAGGCCATCGCCGGTGTTGACCTCTTTTTTGTAGTTCTTCCAGCCCCAGCCATAGCGGGAGGTGCAGAACAGCAGGTAGACCAGCGAACCCAGCGGCAGGAACAGGTTGCTGACGAGGAAATCCTCCAGATCCAGCACGGCGCCGCCGAAGATGGCAAAGCCATCCCAGGCCCAGAGGTTGTAGCCCAGCACGCAGGGCAATGAGAGGGCAATGATGAGGAACAGGTTGACCCAGCTGGACTTTTTGCGGTCCCAGTGCATCAGCTCCATATCGCAGCAGATGATGTTCTCAAACACGGCCAGCACCGTGGAGAGAGCGGCAAACGCCATAAACAGGAAGAACAGGCTGCCCCACAGCCGGCCCATGGCCATGTTGGCAAAAATGTTGGGCAGGGTGATAAAAATGAGGCTGGGGCCGGAGGTCTGATCCACGCCATAAGTAAAGCAGGCCGGGAAAATGATGAGGCCGGCCGTAATGGCTACGAATGTATCCAGCACCACCACACGGATGGACTCGCCCAGCAGCGCGCGCTCTTTGCCAATGTAGCTGCCAAAGATGGCCATGGCACCCACGCCCAGGCTCAGGGTGAAGAACGCCTGGTTCATAGCACCCACCAGCGTGTTGACGACGCCCACCTCTTTCATGCGGGCAAAGTCCGGCACCAGATAGAACTTGAGGCCCTCAGCTGCCCCCGGCATGAACAGGCTGTTGACGGCCAGGATGACCATGATGACCAGCAGAGCGATCATCATGACTTTGGTCACACGCTCCAAGCCGTTCTGCAGGCCACGGGCACAGACAAAGATGCCGAACACGACCACCACGACCATCCAGAACGCCATGATGCCGGGGCTTGCCAGCATCTCGGTAAAGGCACTTGCCACTTCATCCGCGGTCAGGCCGGAGAGCTTGCCCGCAGCCGTCATGTAGAAGTAATGCATCATCCAGCCGGCCACGGTGGTGTAGAACATCATCAGCAAGTAGCAGCCAATGAGGGTAAAGTAGCCGTGGATGTGCCATTTCTGGCCCGGCTTTTCCAGTGCCTGATAGGCGCGCACCGGACTCTTGTGGCTGGCGCGGCCCACTGCAAACTCCATGCTCATGATGGGCAGGCCCAAGATGACCAGGAACAGCAGATAGAACAGCACGAACGCGCCGCCGCCGCCCTGGCCGGCCATGTAGGGGAATTTCCATACGTTTCCGATGCCGATGGCACAGCCTGCGGAAAGCAGGATAAACCCAAGTCTTGATTTGAGTTTTTCTCGTTCCATGATTTTTCTCCTCTTTTTTCACCGCCACACCGATTTGTGCAGCCGGATTTTTGCCCTGCGGGTGTTTCCGTACACCCAGTGCGCATAATGTTACTATTATAGCACAATCCCCGCCGGATTACCGGGTTTTTCAATCGTCTTATTCTTCATCTTTAAAGAGTGTTTCTTGCATGGAATTCAACTGTTCAAAACTGTACAGACGGTTCAGCGCCTCCACCAGCTCCTTTTTGGAGAGGCGCGGCGGCAGGCCCAGCGCGTTGAGGAGCTTTGTTTTCCGCTCCGCGCTGCCTGCCGTGCCGGAAAGGCCCCAATCGTACAGGTCGGTATAGGTGATCTGCCGTCCCTCCGGGCTGGGGGCTGCCGCATCGGCCTCCGTGCCCAGTGCTTCCCGCAGAATCTTGACCACAATGGCGTCGTCCACGCCCTCCACGCCCAGAAGCCCCTCTTTGCCGGGCTGGGGTTTCCGCTTCTCCTTGCCGTGAATGGCCGGGACATAGGCCTGCACCACATTCTGCGCCCCTACTAAATTGGTGATGTAGTTGCGGATGCGGAACCCTGCCGCGTCCGAGTCGGTGAGCAGAATGAGGCCGTTCTTCTTCGCCAGCGCCTTGAACAGCTGCTGGCGCTTTTTGTCCTTATAGATCGCAAACCCGTCCGTCAGCAGGATCATGGCGTCGGTCAAATGGGAAAGCCGGGCTGCATCGTATTTTCCCTCCACGATCAGCACCCGGCTGGTGTGTACAAAATTTGCTTCGTTCATCGGCTGCTCCCCGCCAGTGCCAGACGGCAGAGGGCCGTTTCCATCAGCACCCCGTCGTCCACAGGCTGGCTTTTCAAACTTTTATCCAGCTCCAGCAGCACCTGCATACAGGCTTCCAGCTGGGGCAGCGTGTAGTGGGCGGCTGTCTCCGCCGAGCGCTTGAGCCGGTAATCGCTCCCCCTGTACCCGAAATCCTTGAAGACCGTGCTGTAGTTTTTCCGCCGGACCGCCCCCAGCTTGACCCGGTACAGATCCACATAGCTGCCGATCATGGCCGCTGTAATGGCAATGGGCTCCTGCTGCAGGCGGAGCAGTGTCTGCATTTTTTTGCAGGCACCCGTGGCGTTTTTGGCCGTGATCATCCGGATCATCTCAAACACGTCTGCTTCCAGGCTGACAGTGCCCATCTCGGCCACCATGGCCGTGGTAACGGTCTTGTAGCCGGAAACGGCGCAGAGCTTGTCCACCTCATTTTCCAGCAGAAACGGGTCCTCGCCGCAGCGCTCCAGCAAAGCACCGGCCGCGCCCTCGGGCAGGTTTGTTCCCTGCTCCTTGGCCCGCTCGATCATCATGATTTTCAGCTCATAGGGCTTGGGTTTGGCCAACTCCTCGGCAAAGCCCAGCTTTTTGCACTGGTTGATGAGCTTTTGCGCCCGCTTGCCCAGCTTGAGCTTATTGCGTTCCAGGTCAAACACGGTGCCCAGCACCACCACGGCGTTTTCCAAACTGCCCAGCGTCTCGCAGAGCTCGTCCAGGTCTTTGTCGCTGTAAGCGCTTGGGTCGATCTCCGGCAGGACGACTACGCGCCGGGTGCCAAAAAACGAGATGGTACCCGCCGCCATGATGAGCTGCTCAATGCCCGGGGTCGCTCCGTCCAGCACGGTGGTCTCTTCGTCCTCCCCTGCTGCCAGCAGCTGGGACGCAGCCGCCACCGCCCGCCGCACCAGATACCGCTCGCTGGAATAAAAATAGTAGACCGCACAGCCCTGCTCTGCCAGCTGCCGGAGTTTTGTTTCGGTTGCCAAAAGGCTGGCCTCCTTTTTGTTTTGTCAAGTGCTATTTTATCATATTCCGCCCGCTTTGAAAAGCGCTCACGAAAGCCGCTCCCCGCCGCCGGGGCGGAGCGCCAGGCAGGAGGCGGTCTCTGTTTCCGCGTTTTCCTCCATCCAGCGGTATGCACTGCTCAGTGTCAGGCAGTCTGTGTACCGCACCGCGTCCGGGCGGGCCGGGCTTGCCAGCAGCCAGTCAACCCGGACAGGCTTTGCCAACGAGACACTCCCGCTCAGGGCAGCAAACTGCCGCCCCGCCGCCGTGATACGGACGATGCAGCCATTCTGTACTCGCAGCACTTCCAGCTCTGCCGGGCTGCTGTGGGCACGGCGGGTGGTATAGCGGGGCATCTCGTCTGCTGCCATCCGCTCTCTGGCTTCCAGCGTGCAGGGCGTCCGCGGGTTCATCCGCAGGTCTACCAGCATTTCCACTTCCCGCGCGCCCCGCCGGGTGAGCAGCGTTTCCACCGCCTGCTGGGTACTGCTGCCGCCCCGGAAGAGCACCACGGCGCTCTCTCCCCGCGTGATGACCACGGCCGGAGCGTTCC
>JABLTK010101460.1_pt1 | contig 10055 bp, 9 predicted proteins | sample 7160131 | NCBI WGS metagenome assembly JABLTK01 (sample SAMN14651221, study PRJNA627086) | human gut metagenome | isolation source: feces | host: Homo sapiens
CATATTCACCAAAAAACAAATTCAAAAAATTTCGAAATATTTCAAAAACTGTTGACATATCTGAAATCAAATGGTAGTATATAGTCACAGATGAGAGAAATTGACAGAATATGAAAGAAAAACAACAATGCTCTTAAATCTGTATAAAATTGATAACTTCCCCCCCTCCCTAATTATGGGAGTGTTCGTCAAAAAAACGGCGGGCACTCCCAATGTTTAAAAATGAGGGAGAATGTATAGAAGAAATAAAAAGTAAGAGTCAGATATAAACAGAGTAGACAGGCAGGATGCAGATAATGTATCAGGTTTTATATGAGAACCTGACATACAGAACAGGAGAGATGAATGATCACAGAGGAAAGATACAGGATAATATTGGACGAGCTTAAAGCAAAGAAGATCATAACCATACAGGAATGTGCAGAGATTACAGGAACCTCGGAGTCCACAGCCAGAAGGGACATCATAACTCTTGACGAGATGGGCAAGCTTAAGAGGGTGCACGGCGGTGCGACAGTTCTGGATCACGAATATGTATCAGACGAAGCTTCCGTGTCTGAGAGAGAACAGCAGAGCGTTGACGAGAAGCGTGCCATCGGAAAGTACGCAGTCAACATGATAAATGATGATGATTTTATATTTGTAGACGCCGGCACATCTACAGGGTGGCTGATTGAATACATTGAAAATACTAAGGCAACAATAGTTACAAATGGTATTGCCCATGCCAAGAAGCTTATCGCCAAGGGCATAAAGACATATATCCTTGGGGGACTGGTCAAGGCAGGGACAGAGGCAGTCATAGGCGGAGAAGCAGTAAACGGAATGAAGAAATTTAATTTCACAAAATGCTTCCTGGGAACCAATGGTATCCATCCTGAATATGGATTTTCCACGGTGGATGTGGAAGAGGCGCTGGTTAAGCAGGAGGCGGTGAACAGATCATACGCGGCAGTGGTTCTGGCAGATCACAGTAAATTTGACAAGGTTACGGCAGTTACATTTGCAGATATCAAAAGAGCCTGCATTATAACTGACAGACTTGCAAATGATAGATATGTAGATTTAACGATAATAAAGGAGGTTTTGAAATGATATACACAGTTACATTCAATCCTGCACTGGATTATGTAGTAAGAGTTGAGAACCTTAAACTTGGAGAAGTAAACAGAAGCAATGCCGAAGCGGTTTTCTACGGCGGCAAGGGAATAAATGTTTCCACTGTATTGAAGAATATAGGCGTTGATTCGGTGGCTCTCGGATTTGTGGCAGGATTTACAGGAAGAGAGATTGAGAACGGAGTAAAGGCACTCGGAGTTGACACAGATTTTATTACTCTTGATAAGGGAATGAGCAGAATAAACGTGAAGCTTAAGGCTGAGGAAGAAACAGAGATAAACGGTCAGGGACCGGATATCCCGGAGGCTGACATTGAAAAGTTGTTTGCGCAGCTTGATAAGCTCACAGCCGGTGACTGTCTGGTACTGGCAGGAACCATTCCGTCATCACTTCCGTCAGATATATATGAAACAATAATGTCACGACTGATGGATAAGGATATTGAGATCGTGGTGGACGCCACAAAGGATCTTCTGCTAAATGTACTTAAGTATCATCCGTTTCTCATCAAGCCAAATAATCATGAGCTTGGGGAGATGTTCGGAGTTGAGCTTAAGACAGATGAAGAGATAACAGAATATGCAATGAAGCTTCTTAATATGGGTGCCAAAAATGTACTTATATCCATGGCAGGAGACGGAGCAATCCTTGTTACGGAGAGCAGAGAAGTATTCAGAATGGGAGTTCCTAAGGGCAAAGTTGTTAATTCCGTAGGTGCCGGAGATTCCATGGTGGCAGGCTTCATAGCAAGCTACTTCAAGGACCATGATTACCTTGAAGCCTTGAAGTTCGGTACAGCAACCGGAAGTGCAACAGCATTTTCAGAGGGCTTGGCAGAAGCTGATCTGGTATATGAGCTGTACTCAAGACTGTAACAAAAACATGAAACTATAGCTGATAGAAACAAAATGTGACTGATGGCTAAAAAATAAAAACAGGCACAAAAAGCCAAAAAATAAAATAAGAGAAAAGGAGAAGCGCATATGAAGATTACGGAGTTATTATCAAAACAGAGCGTGGCCTTAGGGGTAAAGGTCGATTCCAAAGATGCAGCTATTGATTATCTGGTTAATCTGCATTATGAGTCGGGAAATATTTCTGACAAGGAAGAATTTAAGAAAGGAATACTTAAGAGAGAGGCAGACGGTTCCACAGCCATAGGCGAAGGAATAGCAATACCTCATTCCAAGAACAGCGCCGTTAAGAAACCGGGACTTGCAGCAATGACAGTACCTGAGGGCGTTGATTACGATTCCCTTGACGGTGCTCCTTCAAATCTTTTCTTTATGATAGCAGCTCCTGAGAACGGAGCAGACGTACATCTTGAGGTTCTCTCAAGACTTTCGATGCTTCTTATGGACGAGAATTTCAGGGCAGAGCTTCTTGCAGCAAAGACTACAGAGGATTTTCTTGCAGTGTGTGACAAGTACGAGGCAGAGAAGTTCCCTGAGGAAACGGCAGAAGAGGAGAAGACACCTGAGGAGGTAAAGACAGGCTACAGAGTTCTTGCGGTTACAGCGTGTCCTACAGGTATCGCCCACACATACATGGCAGCCGAGGCACTGGAGAAGGCAGGCGAGAAGCTTGGATATCCCCTTAAGGCTGAGACAAATGGTTCAGGCGGTGTCAAGAACAGACTTACAGATGAAGAGATCGCAGCCTGTGACGGAATAATAGTTGCGGCAGATAAGAATGTTGAGACGGCAAGATTTGACGGCAAGCCGGTATTATTTACCAAGGTGGCCGATGGTATCCATAAGCCGGAGGAGCTTATAGAGAAGGTTGTTTCCGGTGAGGTTCCTGTACATCATGAGGCAGGAGCAAAGAAAGAGGAAAAGGCTTCAGGCAGTGTGGGAAACAGAATATACAAGCACCTTATGAACGGTGTATCTCACATGCTCCCATTTGTAATCGGTGGCGGTATACTTACAGCACTGGCTTTCCTTATTGATACAATATGCGGATACGGTTCAACCGGTGGATCAAACTTCGGTTCATGTACACCACTTTCTGCATTCTTTAAATACGCAGGCGGACTTGCCATGGGACTTATGGTTCCGGTACTTGCAGGCTTCATAGCAGAATCCATAGCAGACCGGCCGGGTCTTGCGGTTGGTTTCCTTGGCGGTTTACTTGCATCCTCGGGAAATGCAGCATTGTTTGCAGGTGAAAATGCAAATTACCTGTTCTCCAATATGGAAGGTCTCTCAGGCTTCCAGAACTTCGTTGCAAAGTTCGGATTTGCAGGTCCTTCATCAGGTAACACGGTATCGGGATTCCTTGGCGGTATAGTGGCAGGTTTCCTGGCAGGATATCTGGTATTACTCCTCAGAAAGCTTTGCTCCAAGTTCCCACAGTCACTTGAGGGTATCAAGCCTACACTTATCTACCCTGTAGTGGGAATGTTCCTTGTGGCAGTGCTGATGATATTCATCTTCAACCCACTTATCGGTGTTGTAAATACAGGCCTCAGCAACATGCTCACATCCCTTGCAAATAAGAACCTTCTTGTAGTCCTTGGACTTATCCTTGGCGGAATGATGGCAATAGATATGGGAGGTCCTATTAACAAGGCGGCTTATGTATATGGTTCAATGATGTTGGCAACAGCCGCAGAGATGACATCAAACGGAATGGCCATAACAGATCCGGGAGTTCAGGCATGCTATATAGCAATGGCAGCAGTTATGATAGGTGGTATGGTTCCGCCACTTGGAATCGCTCTTGCATGTATCTTCTTCCCTAAGAAGTTTACAAAGGCAGAGAGAGGCTCAACAGTTTCAAACATTGTAATGGGCTGTGGTTTCATTACAGAGGGAGCTATCCCATTTGCAGCAGCAGATCCACTTCATGTAATCCCATGTACCTTCGTTGGCGCAGCAGTAGCGGGAGCCATGGCAGCAGCATTCAAGTGTACGCTGATGGCACCTCACGGAGGAGTGTTCGTATTCGCAACAGTTGGAAATCCATTACTCTACATTGTTTCATGGCTTGTAGGTTCAGTGATAACAGCAGTGATGCTTGGAGTTATCAAGAAGCCTGTTGAAGAGTAGGATAAGAAACAAGTAAAAAATAAATAACAGACAAAACTAAAGATTAAAGGCTCAGGCTGATGGCCATGGACCCGGAAATAAAATCAACAGAGTATAAAGGAAAAGGGAGATTAAGATTATGGTATCACAGACAGTAAAAGTAATTAATGCACAGGGACTTCATATGAGACCGGCAGGAGTGCTGGCAAAGGAAATGACAAAGTTCAAGTCAGCAATAACTCTTGAGACCGCAGGCAAAAAGATAAATGCCAAGAGCGTAATGCTCATTATCGCAGCATGTATCAAGTGCGGTGCAGAGGTAACAGTAGAGTGTGAGGGCGAAGACGAGAAGGAAGCTCTTGCAAAGGCAGTAGAACTTATCGAGTCAGGATTTGGCGAGTAATATCAAGCGTTTTTAACAGCCGGTGTCTGATGTCATGACAGGCGTCAGACACCGGTTGTGTATTATCTGACAGAAAGATTTTATCTAATGCAAATGATGAAGTATTAAGGTACCCGGTAAACGAAGGGGAAGTATAAGGAGGCCAATATGTATAGAGGAATAGGCGGTTCTGCCGGATATGGTGTGGGCAAGGCTGTTGTTATATCTGATGTCAAGCCTGAATATGTGGTAAGGACAATAACAGATACAGATGCAGAGATAAAGAGATATGAAGATGCGGTTGCGGTATTCACTGAGAAGACCCGGAGGATGGCAGATGCAATGAAGGAAAGGGTCGGAGAGCATAATGCAGAGATACTTGAGGGGCATATATTATTGTTAAACGATCCGGGAATGGAAGAAATAATCAAGGGAACCATATCAGGAGGCACATGTGCAGAGTCGGCTCTTGAGTCAGCCTGTGATATGTTCTCATCAATGTTCATGATGGCGGATGATGAGCTTACAAAGCAGAGAGCAACAGACGTGGCAGATATCAAGCTCCGCATGCTTAAGATACTTACAGGAGTTCCCGATACAAATGTTGCTGATGTACCGGCAGGTACAATACTTGTGGCGAGAGACCTTACACCATCCATGACTGCCGGCATTATAAAGGAAAATGTTGAGGGCATCATAACAGAGGTCGGCGGAAAGACCTCCCACTCAGCAATCCTTGCCAGGGCACTGGAGATCCCTGCAGTACTGAGCATAGACGGAATAGTTGATAAGGTGACAGACGGAATGAACATAGCCGTTGACGGCAATAATGGAATATGTATAATTGATCCTACAGTTGAGGAGATAGCCGAGTATGTAGGAAAGAAGAGGGAATGGCTTGTCCAGAAGGAGACCCTTAAGGTGTTCATGGGCAAGGAGACAGTTACCGCAGATGGTAAGGCTGTAAGTCTCTATGGCAATATCGGCAAGCCTGAGGACGCAGAGCAGGTTAAGAGCTGTGACGGAGAAGGCATAGGTCTGTTCCGTACAGAGTTTCTGTTCATGGGAGCATCGCAGCTTCCAAGTGAGGATCAGCAGTTTGAGGCATACAGGAAGGCTGCCGAGATCATGGAGGGCAAGGAGGTTATAATCAGAACACTGGACGTTGGCGGTGATAAGGATATCCCATATCTTGGACTTGCTAAGGAGGATAATCCTTTCTTAGGTTTCAGGGCTGTAAGATACTGCCTGGCAAATGAGGCTTCATACAGAGTACAGCTCCGTGCACTGCTCCGTGCCAGTGCCTACGGACACATTAAGATAATGGTACCGCTTGTAACCTGTGTGGATGAGATCAGAGCCGTTAAGGCGATGGTCGAGGTTATAAAGAAGGAATTTGACGCTGCTGGTATCCCTTATGACAAGGATATCCAGGTTGGTGTTATGATAGAGACCCCTGCCGCTGCACTTATTGCAGACCTTCTTGCTAAGGAAGCAGACTTCTTCAGTATAGGTACAAATGACCTTACACAGTACACAATGGCTGTAGACAGAGGAAATGCCAAGGTTGCATATCTGTACTCCGCATATAACCCGGCAGTGCTCCGTTCAATGAAGTATATTATCGAATCTGCAAATAAAGCAGGCATAATGGTTGGAATGTGCGGCGAAGCAGCAGCAGATCCGCTGCTGATACCACTGCTTATCTCCTTTGGACTTAACGAGTTTTCTGTAAGTGCCACTTCCGTACTGGCAACCAGGGCGGCCATAAATAAATGGACAAAGGAAGAAGCAGATCTTCTGGCAGAGAAGGCATTATCCCTTGCTACAGAGAAAGAGGTTATGGAACTTCTTAAGTCGAGCGTGAGATGATCCCATGATCCGGTTGGTGAAAACTGAAACGTTTCAGAAAAAAACACAATGGAGCTCCGGTATTCGGAAAGTATTTGCACAATTAAAAAAAAGTCAAGTTGTGATAATCTACAAATATTGCCAGCCTAAGTGGATAAAGTAACGAATTTGGTTTTTCGTGTCGATTTACTATGGATTTTGAACGTAAAAATTTGATATTATAGATATAGGCGGAAAATGAGTTGGATTGAGTTATGAAATAGTTTCACGGTAATATCTCATGAAGGTGTTTTAGTATTTGGAAGGAAGATTTGAATGTTTGAAAATGAAAAGGTGAGACACGTAAAATTTGGTCAGGGGAATGTCATAGAGTGTGACGGAGTTCACATTAAGGTTATATTTGAGCTCCAGAATCTTGAGAAGACATTTGCCTATCCGGGAGTATTTGACAAGTTTCTTGTTTTTGAGAGCAATGGATTGCAGGAGGAGACAGACAGGAAGCTGGCGGATATCCGTACGGAACAGAAGAAGTTCGATAACATGAAGCGGCTCATGTATCTGGAGAATGAGAAGAGACACAAAGAAGAGCTGCTGGCGAAGGCAAAGAAGAAAAAAGCCTGAGATTTATTATTACTAAGCTTATATGCCGGTTGTTGCACTGCGGATCGGAATTCCCGGTGTGATGACCGGTTTTTTATGTATATTACTTGTTATTTGCATATCAGTGTGGTACAATCGGATTGCTTTATTGATAAAAATTATTTAGTCTATTATGCTTGTCAGTTAAGAAAAACAGGTAGAAGAGTATTTTGGTTGAGAAAATAATATCTGCCGGACAGAGAAAGGAAGAAGATCGCGTGTATAGTATTGTTAAAACAGAACAGTTAACAGACACAATTTATCTCATGGAAGTAAAAGCTCCGAGAGTAGCAAAGAATTGTCTCCCGGGACAGTTTATTATAGTCAGAGGATCAGATGACGGGGAGAGGATACCTCTTACCATCTGTGATTACAATAGAGAAGAAGGCACAGTTACCATAGTATTCCAGGTAGTAGGCGCTGCTACGGAGATGATGAGAAATTATAAGGCTGGAGATGCATTCGCAGATTTTGTTGGACCACTTGGCTGCCATTCAGAGTTATGCGATGAGAACATAGATGATCTTAAGAATAAGAAGATATTGTTTGTTGCAGGAGGTGTCGGTACTGCTCCTGTATACCCACAGGTTAAGTGGCTCCATGAGAATGGTGTTGACGCAGATGTTATCATCGGTGGAAGAAACAAGTCACTTATCATCCTTGAGGATCAGATGAGAACTGTTGCAGGCAACCTGTACATAACAACGGATGATGGCTCTTACGGAAGCAAGGGTGTTGTTACAAATGAGATCCAGAAGCTTGTTGATGCAGGAAATAAATATGACGTATGTATCGCGATTGGACCAATGATAATGATGAAGTTCGTATGTAAGCTCACAAAGGAGCTTGGTATCCATACTGTTGTCAGCCTGAACCCTATCATGGTAGATGGAACAGGTATGTGCGGTGCGTGCAGAGTTACAGTCGGCGGTGAAGTTAAGTTTGCCTGCGTAGACGGACCTGAGTTTGATGGACATCTTGTAGACTTCGATGAGGCTATGAAGCGTCAGCAGATATATAAGACAGCAGAAGGAAGAGCGTATCTTGCAGCTAAAGAAGGAGATACACACCATGGTGGCTGTGGAAATTGCGGAGGTGACAAATAATGGCTATAGATGTAGATGTATTTAAGAGAGTTCCTGTTCGTGAGCAGGACGCCAGTGAGCGTGCTCATAATTTTGAAGAGGTTTGTTACGGATACAATGCTGAGGAGGCAATGGCTGAGGCGTCAAGATGTATAGGATGTAAGAACGCACCATGTATGGGTGGATGTCCTGTATCAATAAATATTCCAGGATTCATTGCTAAGGTTAAGGAAGGAAACTTCGCTGAAGCGTTCCAGATCATCAGTGAGTCATCTGCACTCCCTGCTGTATGCGGTCGTGTATGTCCACAGGAGACACAGTGTGAGCACAGATGTATCAGAGGAATAAAGGGCGAAGCCGTATCAATCGGTAAGCTTGAGAGATTTGTTGCAGACTGGGCAAGAGAGAATGGCATCAAGCCTGAGCCTGCTAAGGAAAAGAACGGCAAGAAGGTTGCTGTTATCGGTTCGGGTCCTTCAGGTGTTACATGTGCCGGAGACCTTGCGAAGATGGGCTATGATGTTACAATATTTGAGGCACTTCATGAGCCGGGAGGAGTTCTTGTATATGGTATTCCTGAATTCCGTCTCCCTAAGGAAAAGGTAGTTAAGAAAGAGATAGAGAACATAAAGAGTCTTGGCGTTAAGATTGAGACAAATGTAGTGGTAGGCAAGTCGGTTACCATCGACTCACTTCTTGAGGACGAGGGCTTTGACGCAGTATTCGTAGGTTCAGGTGCCGGCCTTCCTAAGTTTATGGGTATTCCTGGTGAGAACTCAAACGGAGTATTCTCAGCGAATGAGTATCTTACAAGAAGTAACCTTATGAAGGCATTTGACGAGAATTCAAATACACCTATCATGCATGCCAAGAAGGTAGCAGTTGTAGGTGGTGGTAATGTTGCTATGGACGCAGCAAGAACAGCATTACGTCTCGGTGCAGAGACACATATCGTATACAGACGTTCAGAGGAGGAGCTTCCTGCAAGAGTTGAGGAAGTACATCACGCTAAGGAAGAGGGGATTATATTTGATCTTCTTACAAATCCTACAGAGATCCTTGCAGACGAGAAAGGCTGGGTATGCGGAATCAGGTGTGTAAAGATGGAGCTTGGCGAGCCTGATGCTTCAGGAAGAAGAAGACCTGTTGTGATCCCTGGTTCAGAGTTCGTTATGGATGTGGATGCAGTTATCATGTCACTTGGTACTTCACCAAACCCACTTATCTCATCAACAACAAAGGGACTTGATACAAATAAGTGGAAGTGCCTTGTAGCTGACGAGGCTGATGGAAAGACAACTAAGGAAGGTGTATATGCCGGTGGTGACGCAGTTACAGGTGCAGCCACAGTTATCCTTGCCATGGGTGCAGGAAAGGCAGCAGCCAAGGGTATTGACGAGTACATTAAGAGCAAGAACTAATAGAAAGATAAATTATTAAGTGAGAGAAACTCTGAGAGTGGATTATTTTCAGAGTTTCTTTTCTTTAGTTTATTAAGTACAGGGTGTATAATCGACTATAAGAAATCTGAGATCATGCCAAATTTTTAATGGGCTGATATTTGGGATAATAAGGAGAAGGAAAATGGAAAAGCGTGAGCTGGTATATTATAAACTTGATGAGGTGGATTGCAAGATATTGGCAATGCTCCAGGAGAATGCGAGAGCTTCTCTTAAGGATATGGCTGCGGCAGTATCAATGTCACCTACAGCAGTGGGAACCCGTATAGACAGAATGTTGGAGGAGGGAGTCCTTGAGGGTTTTACCACCAAGCTTAATCCGGAGTCAATGGGCCACTATATAAAGGCATTTATCAACCTTGAGGTGTCACCTGACCAGAAGGAAGAATTCTATCCGTATATAGACAGCGTGTTGAATGTAGTTGAGTGTAATTGTGTTACCGGAAAGCGTATGCAGCGGAAAACGCGCGATCTCCCGCTTTTCCCG
>JABLTK010015073.1_pt1 | contig 10039 bp, 10 predicted proteins | sample 7160131 | NCBI WGS metagenome assembly JABLTK01 (sample SAMN14651221, study PRJNA627086) | human gut metagenome | isolation source: feces | host: Homo sapiens
AATTAGCAAATGAATTTAATTGCATCATACACAGTAGGCAGCAAGTTTTTTGACTCACTAAAATATTCGGCAGAATGTTCTACTTCATTTTTTAAGAATTGTGTCCATGAATTTACTGGAGTATCAACATACCCCAAAAAGTCACTCGCAAAATTTTTATAAGCAGAGACTATGACTTTAATATTTCTTGCTAAATCTTCAAAATCAGTTACAGTATGCATAACATCGCCTGGAATGAAGTTATATACCAAGAATTTATATTCTGAATCTGCATAAGCGATTTTTTGAAGAGTTGGAACATTTGAATAGTAGTTAGCAAATGTAGCTTCAGCTTTTAATTGCTCTTTTTTAGCCATTTTTATTATAAATTCGTTATTTAAAAGAATAATTCTACTTGTTGTGCCATCATGAAAATATTTCTTTGATTGATATTGAATGTTTAATTTTGAACACACCTCATTTATTATTTCAAAATCAAGCAATTCTTCAGATGGAGTAAAGATGTCATTAGCGTTAAATGTATATGGAAGTATTTCTACGATGGCATTAGATGGAATATTTCCATAAATACAAGGACATAGAGTATTCGAAATTGGCACAATTTCGTTTTTGATTGTATTTTCTAATTTGTTAGTATCAATGCAAAGAATAATATAATCTTTTAATGTAGATAATGAGATTTGAGTATTTTTAATATCACTTACATTGAAGCAAGGAATGTAGCCGTTTCTAGTAATGCAATTTATGCCATAAGAACCTTCTGAAGATTCAAAATCCCATTCATTTTTAAGTGCAAAGTGTAAAATTATCATAAAAACCTTCCTTTCTAGATGGAGTAAAATGTACTCCGCTACTTATTTTAGATAGTGTTTTTGCTTTTTATAAGTTAATTTACAGTATCAAAATAACGGGCTATATAAATAATTATATTGTTAAAATGTATAAGATTCAAGCAAAAAAGTGTTAAAAAGTGGAGTATTAGGCTAAATAAAGGCTTGTAAAAATTTCCAAAACGTGCAAAACATAGATATAAAGCGAAATTATACTAAATACAGTTGCAAATTTACATAAGTTGTGGTAGAATATAACTGTAATTGATATGTTTTCGTATCGCATCCCAATATTTTGGAGCGGAAGCGTATTAGTGCAATACAACAATATTAATAAATTTATAAGGAGATTTGTTATGAAAAACAACACGAACCCGAAGAAAACCAAGCGGAGCGCAGTATTCTTCAGCACTATCGTAGTGGCTCTGGCCATGATGATGGGCTTTGGAGGCTGTGCTAATCTCAACGACCCTTCTGATTGGGACAATTGGGAGATGGAACAGCAGTCCAATATCGAGCAGGTAGAGGACAAGAAAGAAGAGAATTCGAACGTTGAAAATGATGTTGTAGTCCCCAGCAATGGTGGTTTCAATGTCATTAAGACAAGCACGAGTGATTCTTCTAAGAAGGATGAGAGGGATGCTAGGATAGCAGAACTTGAAGGCATGGTTGCTTCTCTCACTAGCGAGCTTGAGGACGCAAATGCGACTAACAGTGAGCTTGTTTCTGCAAACAACATTCTGAGCAATCAGAACGCTGAAAAGGACAAGGTCATTGCAGAGCAGAAGGATGCACTCAAGGAAGCTACAAACCCGTTTGCTTTCGATGAAAACGGCAACCTGACCTGCGACTTCGAGTATGCAGAAAAGGCTGCAAGACGTCAGAATACTGATGGAACATGGTATTACCTGGTTCAGGCCGGTAAGAAGCTCATAACGACAGATGTTCGTTCATGCGCGGACTATCGCCCTGCGTATCTGGACAATCATTTCGAGGCAGCTCGGAATGGCTACCAAATCATTGGTAAAGCCGGAAATCAGTATGGCGTTTACTCCATTGCATGTGGCGGAGTAGCTTATGTCGGTAAAGCAAATGTCAATGGCTATGCACTCGTTGACACAACGAAGCAGAATGGTAGAGGCGGCGATTTCGCAGCAATCTTCCACAACAGTTTCGTGTACGTCGAGGATGCAGATGCAGAATACGGTTACTCCGTATATCTCGCTGGCGACTATGTTGCACCGAAGCCCTCTAACGACAGCAAGAAGGACGACACCAAGAAGGACAACACAATTGTTATCAAGGAAACGGAGAAGCTTTGTTTCATCTGTGGTCTTGACAAGGATCATTGCCCTGGTCACACAACTGAAAAAACTATCACTAAGACGGTTACTGAGACTGTCGAAAAGGAAATTTGCTTCATTTGTGGAAAGGATAAGGATCACTGCCCTGGTCACGTGACTGAGAAGACTATAACCAAGACTGTTGAAGTTCCTGGCGACACAAAGTATATCTACGTTCCCGTTCCGACACCCGCTGACAACACTCCCGACAATAACCCTAATCGTGACGACGATGCAGACTTCGATAATGGCCCCGCAGACATGAATCCTGACAACAATCCGAATCGTGATGATGATGATTTTGACAGTGATGATGGTCCTGCAGATATGGGCGATAACAAAGACGATGGTCCGGCTGATATGGGCGACAATAAGGATGATGGTCCGGCAGACATGAACCCCGAAAACAATCCCGTCGAGGATGACGATTTTGGTTTCAACAACAATAACAACAACAACGATAACGGCGAAGGCCCCTCCGATATGAACAGCGCAGTTTCCAATAACGGCGATGATGATTTTGGTGGTGCTAACGACGGAAGCCCTTCCGACATGGATACAATCGTAAGCAGCGTAGTTGAGAACGAAAGCAACGACGCTCCGGAAAATAGCTACGCAAGTGGCGACGAACAGTTTTAAGAAAGGAGATAACAACTATAGGGGATTACAGTTTATTAACCCGACTTATTGATTGGTAAGTTGGCACTGTCGCGATCCGGCTATTTGGTCTATGTTTAAGGTGTGTGTGCAAAACATACGCATCATGAAGTAGTGCAATCACCAATAGCACAAAATACGCATATCTTGATTCGTGAAAAGTGTGCCCTAAGATTTGAAAACTGAGGGGGCATTAAGCACGGACTACTATTAATCATTAGCTACGTATTCTAGTTAAACGTAGCGTATACTAGATAAAAATGATAATTATGTGGTTCGTGTGGCGTGCTCCGCGGCCTTAGGGTCGTGGGGCACACTACAGCGAATTAGGCGAATGCCTTTGAACACAACGAATTGTTTTCTACGATTTTGTTGTGTTCTTTTTGTATTTAAAAGAAGTTTTCAGAGTACAAAAAGATTATATAGAACTCCCCAACCATATTAAGTTTTCATTAATATGGTTGGGGAGTCGATTATTGTTAGAATTGATATTTTGCTTGCGTTTGAAAAAACAAAATTTAAGTAGTTAAATTATTGTTTTTTTTCATCATTATTAGTTGCATATTTTTTTAATTTCTCATTTACTAGGTAATTAACGGTTCCTACTGTGTATTCGCCGTTTTTGTTTTTCTTTCCGGCTGGTACACCAGTAAGCAATTCGATACCTTCATCCACTGTTTTTATAGCATATATATGGAATGTTCCATCTTTTACTGCCTTTATTACTTCATCGTTTAGGTTTAAGTTCTTTATGTTTTGATATGGCATCAATATTCCTTGGTCACCAGTTAATCCACGTAATTTACAGATTGTAAAGAAACCTTCTATTTTATCTGTTACGCCGCCGATAGGTTGAATTTCACCTTTTTGGTTAACAGAACCTGTAACTGCGATTGATTGTTTTATTGGTAGTTCTGATAAACTAGAAAGCAATGCGTAAAGCTCTGTGCTAGATGCACTATCTCCGTCAACACCGTTGTACATTTGCTCAAAGCAAAGACTTGCGGATAATGAAAGTGGTTTTTCTTGAGCAAATTTTTCTCCAATGTATGCAGAAAGTATCATGACACCTTTTGAATGTGATGTTCCACTAAGCTCAACTTCACGTTCTATATTTACAATTCCAGATTTTCCAACATATGTGTTAGCGGTTATTTTAGCTGGTTTTCCGAAAGAGTAATCTCCTATATGCATAACAGAAAGACCGTTGATTTGACCAACTTTTTGACCGTCAGTATCGATCATTATGGTTCCATTTTGAATCATTTCTACTAGTCTTTGATCATATTTATTAATTCTTTCAATTCTCTCCGAAATAGCTTTTTTTACGTAATCTGCTGTTACGACTTTTGCTTTTTCCATCTTTGCCCAAGTACAAGCCTCACCAAGCAATTCTGTTATATCGTTTAGTTGAGTAGATAGTTTTGCTTGATTTTCAACCATTCTAGAGCAATATTCAATTACTTTTGCTACGGCACCAGCATTAAAATGTGGAGCTTTTTCCTTTTCACAGAAGTTATGAATAAATTGTGCTATTTTAAACATATTTGAGTCTGTTCTAGGAGCTTCTTCGTCAAATTCAACTTTTACTTTGAATAATTTTCTAAAGTCTTCATCAGCTTCTAATAGGTGATAATATATGTTTGATGGACCGACAAGTACCACTTTAATATTAACAGGTATTGGCTCTGGTTTTACGCTAGCAATTGCTACAGTGTTTAACTGATAATCTTTTAAAGTATCTACATATATTAATTTTGTTCTTAAAACTCTCTTAAAAGAATCCCAAAGGATTGGGTTTGTAAGCAAGTCTTTTACTTGTAGTACCAAATAACCACCATTTGCTTTGTGAATTAAACCTGGTTTTATGAGAGTAAAGTCTGTCTTCATCATTCCAAAAGAATTTTCATATTCTAATTTTCCAAATAGGTTATAGAATGAAGGGTTGGAATCAAGAATTACAGGTGCTCCTTTTAATTCTGAATTATCAACAAAAAGATTTACCTTATATTTATCCCAAGGTTTACCGTTTGCATTTTTGGCCATTTGCATTTGTGCTGGTAGGTTTGAAGGCTTCTCGTCTTCTATAAAGTCATTCAAATTAGTTAGGATATCTTTTTGTACTTCTTTTAAGAAAGTTTGAATTTTTGTAAATTTTTTATATTTGTTTCTAAGTTCATTAACTTGTATTGTTACTGCGAATAGAGCAATATTATTTTGCCAAGAATTCATTTTGTCCGTTGCTTTACCTTCTATTTCTTTAATCTTTTTCATCGTTTCTATAGTTTCTTGTTGTATTGCAACAGAACGTGCTTCGAAATCCTGTTTAGTTTTTTCATCTAGAGCATTGAACTCATCTTCAGATAAAGTTTTACCATTTATCATTGGAAGAAAGTATATTCCAGATGAAGTATTTTTTATTTCAAAACCTTGTTTAGCAGCGTCTTTATTTAATTTGTCTATTAATTTAATTTTCTTTTCTTCAACATCTTTTTGAATAGCATCTTTTTCTTTTTCGAAATCTTGGTTATTGAATGCAGATTTAATTTCATTTTTTATTGTTTCAATGAATTGGTTCATATCGTTTGTAAATTCACGACCAAGACCTGCTGGTAAGTTTATTGCCATTGGTTCATTGCTGTTTGAGAAATTATATACATAGCACCAATCATCTGGAACAGGCTTTGTTTTGGCGATTTCAGATAGTTTATTTCTTGCATAAATTGTTTTTCCTATTCCTGTTGGACCTTCTATAAAAATGTTATAGCCTTTGATATCAATATTTAGACCAAACTCCATAGCTTTTATGGCTCTTGATTGACCAATTACACCATCAAATGGATCTAATTCACGAGTAGTTTTAAACTTAAAAAAAGCTGGATCACATTCTTTCTTTAAATCTTTGTAAGTTAACTCTTTAATTCTAGACATAATTTTTTCTCCTTTGTATATCAAATTTATTATTTACTAAAATGTACGTGACATTACAATTGCATCTTCTCTTGTACCGTCAGGATTTTTATAGTAATTTTTTCTAATAACTTCTTCTGTAAAATCAAATTTTGAGTAAAGTTTTTGAGCAGGAATATTACTTGCTCGAACTTCTAACATTATATATGTTGAGCAATGAGTTTTGCATAATTTTAGCATTTCATTTATTAGCATTGTTGCAATTCCTTTTTTTCTATATTCACCGAAGAACTGCGATATTTGTGATATGACATTCGTCCATTACAAACCACATACCTATATAGCCAACGACTTTATTTTCAACTTTAGCAACTAAATATGTTGCTAAAATATTTCTTAATTCTTCTTCAAAAGATGATATTGACCAAGGAATAGGGAATGAGTCTTTTTCTACTTCATAAATGCCTTCTAAATCATCAGCTGTTAGTTTGGATATTTCTATATTCAATTTTACCTCCAAATTAATATTTTAATCTTTTTTGATTGATTTTTCTTCAGCTTCTCGCTCTGCCTGAGATTTTTTTAAGTAAAGAGGTGTTAATGTATCGCAAGTATCAAACTCTTCAAAACTTGCTTTATCTAAAGCGGCTTTTGCAATTGATGTCGAAAGTGTTTCATTTAAGTGTAGTGGTGCAAAATATGCTTTTTCTCCAAGTGCATTTTCAAATTTTTCTCTAAAATTTACAGCTCCATCTCCAACAAAAATAACTTTTTCGTATTTTTCTTTTAAAATTTCTATTAACGCATCAACAGAATCGGTGAGGTAATTTTCAATCATTTTTGGCTTGCCATCAAATTTAAATAAAGCCGCATAAACATTATCATTTCTTGCGTCTAGCACAGAACAAATTATGCCATCAAAATATGGAATGTTATATGCAAGTCCAACAAGAGTTGGAACAGCGATAACTTTTTTATTTAAACTAAGAGCAAAGCCTTTTATTGTTGCAATGCCAATTCTAAGTCCTGTAAAAGAACCTGGACCGATGCTACATGCAAAAACATCAATATCATTTAGAGATGTTTCTGAGTATTTGCACATACTATCAATCATTGGCACAAGAGTTTGCGAATGAGTTAGGCCTGTATTTAGATTGAAATCGGCAATTACTTTATTTTCATCTATAATTGATGCACTGCAATTTGCTGTAGATGTGTCTATTGCAAGTATTTTCATATGTTTAACACTTCCTTAACTAAATTTTCATATTTTTCGCCATGGGGAATAAAAGATATTTTACGCAAATCATTGTTAGCAGTATCTTTTTCGATGTTTATTTTTAAATATTCTTTTGGTAATAAATTTTTTATTTTTTCGCCCCATTCGATTATGCATATTCCATTATCAAAGAATTCTTCGCCACCTATTGCGGTAAACTCTTCTTCAAAGTCTAGTCTATAAACATCGAAATGGAAAAGTTTAAGTCCTTTTGATAAGTCATGTTCGTTTACTATTGTGAATGTGGGGCTTGCAGCTTCATTTTCTTTGCCGTAGAAACTTAAAAAACCAGAAACAAACATTGTTTTCCCAGCGCCTAAATCTCCTGTTAAAACAATAACGTCTCCTTTTTCTAAAAATTGTGCGAACTTTTTGCCAAGTTCTTTTGTAGAATTTACTGATGTAGAATCTATACTTAACATATCATTTTCCTTTCATTTATTACTTAAAATATTTTATATCACTTACTTTAAATTGTAAAGAAAAAGAGACCAAAATGTAAGTTTTACTTAACAATTTAATCTCTTTATTCATAATGAAATTTTCGAATATTTTTAATAAAAAATACTCAATTGTTTTCAAGCACCTTAAGCCGATTAATTACAAAAGTTATATCACTCTCAGTAGGGTTAGAAAGTATCAGTCGCTCTAGGAAGACGAGATGTCGTTTCATGATGTTAAAAATTAGTGACACAGCGGTTGAGATAAAAACGCAGATAATCGTATTAAAATTAAATATTGCAACAAGCACGAAAACGCATGAATAGAGGAAAAGCGAGAATTCTTTTGAAAAACTCTTGCAGTTTTCGGTATATCTTGAAAAACTTTGTGCTTCTTCAACTGTAGGTACACGTTGATATTCTTCGTAGGCATTCATTACCATGTGAATTGCAGCGTGCGTCCGAGCTGCTTTTTTCCATTTCTCACTTCCGAACTTGTAGAGAAAAACTTTGAAGATGAAGTTGAAGAGCTTCGGTGAGAGTATGAGTGCGAAAGATGCGAATGCCACAAACAAGTTAAAATTCTTTACGATTGCCGAGTAAGCAAACAATGCAATGTCAACGATAAAGGCAACTATAAGGGCAGAAGACTGATAATGACTGAATCTATAGTTGTAATCTTTATCTTCGTTACAAACGTTGACAACTTCGACATACTCGTCAGTTTCGCTGATGTACTGAGTAAAAAAAATTTTGTCTTCTAAGCAGGATAAATACTTTTGGTGGGTAGAAGTCATAAATATTACCTCGTTTAAAAAATTTTTACAACATTAATATTATACATCAGATTTACATAAAAATCAACCAATTTTAGCCTTTATTGACAATGATTGGTTTAAAATGGTATCATATGTTTAGTTATTGGACAAGGCAATGTGAATTAACGCATTAAAAAGCATTGTCTAAAAATAAGTTAAGCAGTAAATTTGTTTTTACAAGGATAGGTATAGGAGGTTTATATGGATAAAGTAAGTGTTTTAGGTGTTAATTTTGATAATGTTAATATGCAAGAAGCAGTAGATAGATGTATGGAATTTATAAATGGTGAAAAGGGAAATTTAGTTGTTACTCCAAATCCTGAAATAGTTATGAAAGCTAAAGAAGATGAAGATTTTAAGAAAGTTATAAACGAAGCAGAGCTTGTTATACCTGATGGAATAGGAATAATAAAAGCTGGAAATATTCTTGGAACACCGCTTAAGGAAAGAGTTGCGGGGTATGATTTAATCTGTAACCTTTTAGAGAAAGGAAAGGATGGTTCAATTTCTTTTTATTTTTGGGGAAGTAAGCCTGGTTTCGCAGAAGAAGCAAAGCAAAAAGTAGAAGAAAAGTATCCTAATATTAAAGTATTAGGAGCACATACGGGATATTTTAGTGATGAGGAAGAAAAGGCGATTGTTGATGAAATTCGCGAGTTAAAGCCAGATGTTTTGCTTGTTGGAGTTGGCTTTCCAAAACAAGAAAAAATAATAAATAAATATAAAAATGAAGGCTTTTTCAAGATAGGAATTGGATGTGGTGGAAGCATAGATGTTTTAGCAGGAGAAGTGAAGAGAGCACCTAAAATATTTATAAAAATGCATTTGGAATGGTTTTATAGATTGTTGAAGCAACCTTCTAGATGGAAGAGAATGCTTGTATTACCTAAGTTCATAAAGGAAGTTAAAAAGAGTAAATAAAATACGGAAATGTCTATAAAGTACACAATTTTTGCACAATATGGACATTTCTTTTTTTCGTTTTTTACATTGATAGACCATAAAAAATTCACTTTAGGCTTATATGATATAGAAAATGTGTGAGATAAGTGGTTACACTCGTGAAGCACATTAAATATGTGCTAGTGGGTATATGAATTCTTTAAGGGAATCTTACATTCCATGGCTTGAATATAGGAGGTTAATATGTTAGTAAAGAGTTCGTTTTTTGGCAGGCACAGAAGAATTATAATGTTTGCAGTGATTGTAGTTTTGCTAGTTGCAGTAGGAGTTGAATATTTTGGAGAAAACAAATTTAGGATGAAAAAGACTTATGATGCGAAACCTATTACATCGAAAGCAAGTTTGGGTAATATAACAACAAGCATAACAGGTTCTGGAACAATATCATTGGAATATTAACTCAGACTGAAGATGGCGAGGAAGGAACGGCTGATGATACAATAATTATCCCTTATACGGTGGCTCAAAGAATAAGTAGGGCAGGAGCTGTTAACACAATATATGTTAGAGCTCAAAATGCTGACAACCTGGATAGTCTAAAAGAAAATATTGAGAATTTGCTTTATAAACTTTATGAAAATGAGGATTATTATAGAGTTACTAGTCAACAGGCTATGCTTGAAACATTAAGTAGCGTCACAGATACACTTTCAATAGTGCTTGCCGGAATAACAGGTATAATAATAGGTTGCCTAGGCATAACAATAATAGGAAAGTTAGATTTAGTGCCAGCAGTTTATTCTATAAAGTGGATATTGATATCACTGATAGTATCGTTACTTATAGGAGTTGTTTTTGG
>JABLTK010134125.1_pt1 | contig 10039 bp, 10 predicted proteins | sample 7160131 | NCBI WGS metagenome assembly JABLTK01 (sample SAMN14651221, study PRJNA627086) | human gut metagenome | isolation source: feces | host: Homo sapiens
ATCGCCGACGTGCTCGATATGACCGTAGAAGCGGCGCTCGAATTACCGGCCAATACTTGAGCGGCAAAAAAGCAATATTGTTGCCTGAAAGACGTCGTCCGCTAAGCGATGAATGGCTGCGGGTGCGAGGAGCAAGGGCAAACAATCTGAAAAATATAGACGTTGACATACCGCTCGGTGTGTTTACATGCGTTACAGGTGTTTCGGGTTCGGGAAAATCAAGCCTTGTAAATGAGGTCATAAAAAAGACGCTTTTGCGCGAGCTTAACAGGGCAAAGACGCGTTCTTCAGCTTATGATTCTATATCGGGGCTTGAATATCTCGATAAAATCATCGATATCGACCAGTCGCCCATAGGACGCACGCCAAGGAGCAATCCCGCCACTTATACAGGAGTTTTCGATTTGATACGCGGCGTGTTTGCAATGACGCCCGATGCAAAGATGCGCGGCTATACTAACAGCCGTTTCAGCTTCAACGTTAAGGGCGGGCGATGCGAATCGTGCAAAGGCGACGGGATATTGAAAATAGAGATGCATTTTCTTCCTGACGTATATGTTCCTTGCGAAGTCTGCGGCGGTAAGCGTTATAATAAGGAGACGCTTGAGGTACGATATAAAGGGAAAACAATCGCCGACGTGCTCGATATGACCGTAGAAGCGGCGCTCGAATTCTTCTCGAGTATACCGAACATCGCAAAAAAGCTTAGTACGCTTATGGACGTTGGGCTGGGATACATACGTCTTGGTCAGCCGTCAACGACGCTTTCCGGTGGAGAAGCTCAGAGAATAAAGCTTGCAACCGAGCTGTCGCGGCGCGATACGGGGCGCACATTCTATGTGCTCGACGAGCCGACAACAGGATTGCACATAGCTGATGTACAAAAGCTTATTGAGATAATCAACAGGCTCTGCGACGGTGGGAATAGTGTGCTCGTGATAGAGCATAACCTTGATGTGATAAAAGTCGCCGATTATATAATAGACCTCGGTCCCGAAGGCGGAGATAAAGGGGGAGATATAGTTTGCGTCGGCAGGCCCGAAGATATTTCCGAATGCAAAAAAAGCTATACCGGCCAATATCTTAGGCCTATGCTTAAAAGGCACAAATAGAACACGGAAGGATGTGGCGAAAAAATGAAATACACTATGGAACGCTGGTACATGGTATCGACCCAAAGATTTTCCGTAAGGAAGTACAAAGAAGGACCAACTCAGGAGGACATCGAACATCTGAGCGATGTTGCGAAAACGCTAAGCACAAGCGGCGTGCATATTGTGCTTGGCAAAAACGCAGATGTATTTTCGCCTATAATTCTTTGGTACGGTAAAATAAAGGGCGCTTCCGATTATGCGGCATTCATGCTCGATAAGGATGCAGATAAACGAATGCTTGGCTATATGGGTGAAGCTTTCATACTTGAATGCTGCGCGCTTGGTCTCGGTACATGCTGGCTTGGCGCATCATATAAAAAGAATCTTGTCAATGAACTTACGAAGCATTCTGAAAACGAAAAAATTGAATGTATAACCCCCATAGGCGTACCGGACGAACCCTATTTCGGACGTCCGCGAAAATCGCTTGATAAGCTAACCGGTTTAACGCAATCAGAGCTCATCGCGCTTCCGGAATGGCAGCAGCGCGCAATCGAGTGCGCTCGCATAGCGCCGTCCGCAGTCAATGCGCAGCCTTGGCGCTTTATAATGTCCGATAGCAGTATAACCATAAGGCGTATAGCCAATAACTACGGTTATGGGTTTGTTGACTGCGGAATAGCCATGCTTCATATTGAACTTGGTGCATCTCACTGCGGCGTAGCCGGAAGCTGGAAGCTTGACGGCGATGACGCGGTATTTACACTGCAGCAATAGATAGCAAAACAATAGAAGCATCAGGAAGTTTGACCATCAATCCGGTTGACACGACAATATTCGACATTCTATAATTGAATTAAATAATTATAGATGAAGAGGCGTTTGTCTGTGTCTGAAAACGAGAACGGCAAACATATACATATTAATGCAACGGTTATAACGGTGGTTTGTCTGCTTGTTTTTTGCGCCGTGCTGTTTATAATGGGCAAATTTGGCGAAAAGAAGCTTTTGAAAGCCGCAAACGATGTTTCGAATTCTAATGATACGACAGAGCAGCAGGTTTCTCCGCAGACTGCCGAAATGGAGCGTCTTTACAGCACATTGAATACTTTCATTGATAAAGCGGAGGTGCTTGGTTTTGATGGAGAGTTCGTCCAGACAGAGCGAAAAAACACGATCTATAAATATAATCTAAAAAATGATTGCGATATGGATGCAGGCATGATTTTATCCGTGGAAGACGGATATGTAATATCGGCTACGCTCGAATTCGTGCTGCCGGATGAAACCGTGCTCTTTACTCCGAATCCAAATTCACTTATCGAAAACGATTTAGTCCTTATGTTAAAGGATCGCATTGCTAAGCAATACAATTGGATATACTTGACGGTGATATCTGTAGCGCAAGCGTTCGGCGATGCGAACCGACTTTCATATGCGCAGGCGGATACAATGTATATCGCGGTTCGAAATGCTATTGATTCAGGCAAAACTCAAAATTCCGAGCAGGGCAAGTATTGCATGACTGCCTATACGTTGAAGCAGCATGACGGAAGAGTGCGTTTGTTCTGTTCAATATACATAGGATAATTGAGGATGGCGGGGAGTGCCCTAATCGTCGGCTTTGTTCATATCCGTTTCCTCGCGTAGCTTTATCGCTTTTGCCGCTTCACGTTTTCTCTCAAGCTCTATCGTCGTGTAATGCTTTCTTGTTGTGTTTACGTCTTTATGACCGAGAACGTCGGCAACGAGATATATATCGCCCGTCTCCTGATAGAGCATAGTTCCATATGTACTTCTCAGCTTATGGGGCGATATCTTTTTTAGCGGTGATGCGACTATCGCATACTTTTTTACAAGGTTTTCAACAGCGCGAACAGAGATGCGCTTTCGCTGCATGGAAAGGAAAAGAGCATCCTCGCTGCCTTCGAGCGTTATTATGTCCTCGCGCTCAGTCATATAATCGAGAAGAGCGGTCCTTATCTCAGCTCCGAACGGTAAAACATCCTGATTTCCGCCTTTTCTTGTTATAACAAACTCATTCGTCATAAAGTTCACATCGCTTATATTTAGCCCTACAAGCTCGCTTATTCGTATGCCTGAGCCAAGAAAAACGGTTATAATGGCCAAATCCCGTTTTTCGGTCGATTCGTGATATTTTTGCTGGCGCTTTGAAAGACCGCTCCCTGATTCAACTATATCGAGCATGTCAGCAACCTCGTTCGCCTCGAGCCGCGTTATCACCTTTTTATATATTTTAGGCGTTTCAAGCAAAGCGACGGGGTTCTTCGAAAGCTTTCCCTTTTTATTAAAATACTTGTAAAGAGACCGAAGCGATGCTAATTTGCGCGCTTTGCCGTTCTCTTTATTTGTTATTGTATTGTCGCCTTTGATGTACAGACCGATATAGTCCATGTACAGCTCAAAATCAATAGGTTCAAGTTTGTCAAGATCTTCAAGCGTTACGTCCGCAGGCGTGTTCCTGCCGTCAATGCGTTCTTCAACGAGATATTTCAAAAACACCTTAAGATCTGTTAGATAATTGAAACGTGTCAGCACCGAGGTGTTGTTTTCCATGCCTCGTGCGAACTCGGCGCAAAAAGGCGGCATCTCTTTTAATAGCTTCCTTATTTTAAGTATGTATGCTTCGCGGCGTTCATCCGCATATGTATCTGCCAAAGCTTTTTTCCTCCAATCATAAAGAGAATAGGGTAGATATATCTTAACACAACTATGCGTAAAAGGCAAGTTTTACGCACAGTTATAGCAGTGATGCTATGATACGTCCGACGAGTGTGCTTTTATAGCGGCTCTGGCGAGCTCATCGCACCTATTGTTCAGCTCATTGTTACTATGTCCTTTTACTTTATTCCATGAAACGGAATGAGTTTTACAAAGCGCAATCAGTTCAAGCCAAAGCTCTTTATTGGAAACAGGTTTTTTCATACTCGTAACCCAGTTGTTTTTCTGCCATCCGTATATCCACTTTTGCGAAAACGCATTGAATACATACGCGCTATCTGTGTACACATCTACAATGCATTGTTCCTTCAAGAGCTTTAGAGCATTTATTGCCGCGATGAGCTCCATACGGTTGTTTGTCGTATCAGGTTCATAGCCCGAAATCTCTTTTTTTGCATTTTTATATAAAAGCACAGCGGCCCAGCCTCCGGGTCCCGGATTGCCAGAGCATGCACCGTCGCAGTATATTTCGACTTTTTTCATATTTATTCGTTATTTATTTTGCGTTTGCCGTGAAGCGCTTTTCGCTTGCGGTTTGCATATTCGACCAAATCGAGCGTCAAATACTCTCCGCCATTTTCTATACATTTACAGCAGTTATCGCAAGTCTTCGATGGATCGAGATCGCACATACTATCGCACTTACCGCAATCGTCGCAGATTTTTCCTTTCTCGAGTATACATTTACGCATTGCGTTTCTCCCTTATTTTTTTGACATTTTATATAGCATCATACATTAACTTCGAACATTTTACAAACAAATGTTTGAACGCATGTATGGCATATGCTATAATTAACTTGATTATACACGAAAGTGCGGGTGTTTGCATGGAAAACTTAACCGAAAAACAACAAGCCATATATGAGTTTATTAAAAACTATATCTCCGATAACTCATATCCGCCTACGGTTCGTGAAATAGGCGCTGCCGTTTCGCTCAAATCAACATCAACTGTGCATATGCACTTGAAGGAGATAGAAAAAAAGGGATATATCTCGATATCTCCGTTGAAGCAGCGCACAATATCGCTTACATGCAACGACTCCCCCGCCCCCTACAGAACTGTGGCTACACCGCTTGTCGGAAATGTTGCGGCGGGTAAGCCGATACTGGCCGAGGATAATATACAAGAAACGTATGCGCTGCCAAGCACGCTTCTTCATGGAGCTTCCAACAACGAAGTAATGATGCTGAATGTTGAAGGGGACAGCATGATTGAAGCGGGTATCCTCAGCGGCGATATGATAATTGTTCATAATGCGATAGCTGCAAATAACGGAGATATAGTAGTTGCGCGTGTAGAAGGCGATGCTGCTACCGTTAAACGCCTATACAAGGAAAAAGGCGTTATACGACTTCAGCCCGAGAATTCGAATATGAAGCCCATCTATGCTTCGCCAAAAGACGTAGAGATAGTCGGTAAAGTGATAGGCCTTATAAGAAAGTATTAATATAATAGTGCGGAAAACAGCCTGCACGCTTAACAATAAGATGCAGGCTGTTTTCATGCCGAAATTACAGCCTTATTTCTTTTTTGCGCACCATTTCATCGAGTGCGGCCATAACGCCTATTTTGCCGTGTACATATGTTAAAGCGCCTTGTATGTAAACGATATACGGCTCGCATATTGGAGCGTCCGCGCTCAGCTCAATAGACGATCCCTGCACGAATGCACCCGCCGCCATTATAACTTGGGTATTATATCCGGGCATATCCCACGGTTCAGGAACAACGTTGCTGTCGATCGGTGAGACGCGTTGAATCGCTTGGCAGAGTGCGACAAGCGGAACGGATCCGCCCATCTTTACAGACTGAACTATATCCGACCTCACAGCACCTAATCTCGGCATGGTTTCCATGCCTATCGTTTCAAATACGCACCCAAAAAGCATAGCGGATTTCAACGCTTGAGCTGTTGTATGCGGCGCCATGAAAAGGCCATGGAAAAATGGCTCATACGAAGCTGCATAAGAGCCTACTTCACGCCCCATGCCGGGAACCGTCAGTCTGTTCGCGATCTGTTCTATGAACTGCTTTTTGCCCGCTATATATCCACCTGTGGGGGCAATACCGCCGCCCGGGTTCTTTATAAGCGACCCTATTATTACATCCGCCCCGAAAACAGTTGGTTCGGCAGGAGTGGTAAATTCTCCGTAGCAGTTGTCCACGACCGTAATTGCATCAGGATAATTCTTATGAACTTCCATAAAAAGGCGTTCCATCTCCTGCGGTAAGAGCGAATCGCGCCAGGCATATCCACGCGAGCGCTGAACATACACAACCTTAACGCTGTCGTTCATGCTATTTATCACGGCTTCAACATCAATCTTTCCGTTTTTATCGAGCTCAATCTGTTTATAATTAACACCTAAATTCTTAAGAGAGCCGTATTCGTCTCCAACGATACCTATAGCCCTTTCAAGCGTGTCATACGGCTTTCCCGATGCGGCAAGCATCGTATCTCCCGCCTTCATAAGGCCTGCAAGCGCAGTAAATATTGCATGCGTCCCCGAAACGAAGTTCGGGCGCACAATTGCATCTTCCGCGCAGAGTGCACGTGCAAACACCCTGTCAAGCGTATCACGGCCAATGTCATCATAACCGTAGCCGTTTGTTTGGGCAAAGTGCCGTGCGGCCACGCCCTCACTGCCGAAAGCCGCAAGTACGCGAGACTGATTAGTTTCCTCGACTTCGTTGATTTGGGCAAAATACGGCGCAAGTTTCTTTTCGCATTCCAGCACAAATGCATATGATGCATCGCTTATGGAAAGTGAAGAAAATGGATTACTCATTGCATTTACCTCCGTTTGCATCGTCACACATGTCTATGTTAACCGTAGAATTTTCCGGAAGTACGATTGACGATATGGCATGTTTATAGACAAGCATCTGCTTATCGCCCGTCAAAACGGCAATTACGAAGCTGTCATACGACGCAATTATCGCGTTTGTTATCTGAAAGCCGTTGGTAGTATATATCGAAACAGGCAGTTTTTGTTTGCGCAGTCTGTATAAGATGGTATCCTGCACAGATATAGATTTATTCGCCATATTTATTCTTCCTTTCATTCAGTTCCGAGCGGTAGTAGTCGGCAATGACTTCTGCAAGCTCATCCACGGTTCCGTAATCGACAGCATCGAACCATTTTATGCGCTTATCGCGCTTAAACCACGTTATTTGCCGCTTGGCAAAATGGCGTGTTTCGATTTTAATTCTGTTTATCGCTTCATCAATGCTGTAAACGCCGTTTTTTGCGGCTATCAACTGCTTGTAGCCGAGTCCCTGAAGCGCCGGGAGCGATTCATCATAGTTTTCTGTAATTAGATGATCTACTTCGTTCATAAGGCCGGATTCCATCATCTTATCAACACGCTGCTCGATACGGCTGTATAAGAGCTCACGCGGCATCGTCAATCCCGCCATTATCGGATCGTAATCGCCAATCGCCTGCTTTTCGTTTGAAAAATCGTTTCCGAATGCAGAGATCGGCTTTCCCGTCTCGTTGTACACCTCGAGTGCCCGTATTAAGCGCTTTGTATCGTTTGCATGGAGTCTCGACGCCGTCTCAGGGTCGACCGACGAGAGCATTTTATGCAACGCGCCATGCTCGCTTTTTTCGATATCGGCGAGCTCCTTGCGCAACGTTTCGTTAGGTTTTACATGTGCAAAATTTAGCGGATGCGTGAGCGCGTTTATATAGAGGCCTGTCCCACCTACAATAAGCGGAGTTTTGCCTCGTAACGCGATATCACTTATATAGCCGTCAGCCATGCGCTTAAATGAAGCCACGCTATAATCCCTGTTATCAACTTCTATTTCGCCAATAAGGTAATGCGGCACACCGTCTATTTCTTCGGCGCTTGGTTTGGCTGAGCCTATATCAAGCGTTTTATATGCCTGTATAGAGTCTGCTGAGATAATCTCGCAGTCAAGCATTTTAGCTATTTTTACTGAAACGGCCGTTTTGCCGCTCGCCGTAGGTCCGGTCAATATCAGAATAGTGTTCTTCATACTATATGACCCGTTTGAACATTTTTTCAAAATCCTTTTTTGTCATCTTGACCATTACAGGCCTTCCGTGCGGACATGTAAGCGGCGCGCCGTTTGCCGAATAGTATTCTAGCAACGCTTGTATCTCTTCGTCAGATATTCTCTGCCCCGCCTTTATAGCATGTTTGCATGCTGATTGTATTAACGACGCACGCAGCAATTCCGATTGCGCCTTTTTGCCGAAACTGCGTATAGCGGCAACGGCATCGCTTATAAACGAACCAATATGCAAGCTGTCTATAAATGCCGGAACAGCACGCACACTTATGGTCATAGCGCCGAAATCCTCAATGTCAAACCCGATAGTCTCAAGTTCGGACAGATTGTTTATTAAAGTATCATATTCGCGTGCATCTAACTTGACCGTTTGCGGTACGAGAAGCACTTGAGATTTGGGCTTTTCAGGGACATTGATATACTCATTGTAGAGCTTTCGTTCGTGCGCCGCATGCTGGTCAAGGAAAAACACGGTGTTGCCCTGCTCGATTATCCAATAAGTATCAAACAAACAGCCTTTGACTTCAGATTTTTCTTTTTCAAGGAGCGTTTCGTTTATCTGCGTCTGTTCGGCGGATACGGCGCGCTTCTTAATAAACACGGTCGGTACCGTTTCTTCGGATTCACCCATATCTGCAGCACGCGCAGGGAAAGGATTAAGCTCGTCGCGATTTGATTCCGAACTATAGCATGCTCGTAAATTGCTCACGCTGTACTCGCTCAGCGTTGACGGGCGTTCGGCCGACAACATATTTCCCCATATTATTCTTTCATCCTCTTTGAGGATGCGAAAATTCGACGCTGCGTCGGTCGAGTGCCCGACAATTTTGCTTGTTTGTACTTTGGCACTTGAGGCCTCATTTATTGCTGTTTTTATACTCGTTTTCTCTATGTTTGCGTCAGCTATACCCGTATTAACGAGCGCTGCAAGCACCGTCTTTGTTACCGAATTACAAACGCGTTCTTCATTTTTGAAGCGTACGTCAAGTTTATTCGGATGAACGTTTACATCTATTTCATGGCTTGATATTGCTATATTTAACACTATGAACGGGAACTTGCCTTTCATAATGCGCGTTTCAAACGCACGTTGTACTGCATACGAAAGCTTTTGTGATTTAATATATCTTCCATTGACAACAAAAGATTGCTTTGCCCGCGTCGATTGTGATAAAGTCTCCGTACCTACATATCCCGTGATTTTTATGTACCCGTCGTCATATGAAAGTCTGCGTAAATTATCTATGACGCCTGAGCCGTAAACAGCGTAGATGGCGTTAAAAAGATTACCGTCTCCCGCGCTTTTATAAACAGTGTTTCCGTTTTGAATAAGTGTGAAAGCTACGTTCGGTCTTGCCATAATCATTCTCGCGATGTAATCTGCAATATATGCGGATTCGCTGCGCGGATTCTTTAAAAATTTCAGTCTGGCAGGAACATTAAAGAAAAGGTCGCGTATTTCTACGGTCGTGCCTTCCGGGCAGCCGCATTGCGAAAGCTCTTTTTCTTCGCCGCCTTCTATCACAAATAAAGTACCATAATCGTTTCCATGTGTACGAGTCTTTATGCTAACGCGTGCGACGGACGCAATAGAAGCAAGCGCTTCGCCTCTAAATCCGAGCGTTGCTATTCTTTCAAGGTCGGTTGATTCGCTTATTTTGCTTGTTGCATGGCGCATAAATGCTGTTCTGACGTCGTCGGCATTTATGCCGCCGCCATTGTCGGCAACGCGAATATACTCGATTCCGCCCCCTGTTGTTTCAACAGTCACAGATTTACTCATCGCGTCTATCGCGTTTTCCACGAGTTCCTTCACAACAGAAGCCGGGCGTTCAATAACTTCGCCTGCAGCAATCTGATTAGAGACAAGCGTGGATAAAACTTTTATTCTTTTCACGGTTCATCCCTCTTGATTTTGTCACTTAGCTCCGTAAGCATGCAGAGCGCTTCAAGCGGAGTAAGTTTATTGGTATTCAGTGACATCAGCGCGCTGAAAACCTCGGATTGTATTTTTGTCAGCGCTTTTTTCTGATCAGATGCAGCAAGCGATGTTGCCGCGCTGCCGACATCTCTTTCTTCAAGCGTTTTCAATATCTCCTTAGCCCTGTATACTACCGAATCCGGTAAACCGGCAATTAATCATTACGCAGTA
>JABLTK010151164.1_pt1 | contig 10038 bp, 10 predicted proteins | sample 7160131 | NCBI WGS metagenome assembly JABLTK01 (sample SAMN14651221, study PRJNA627086) | human gut metagenome | isolation source: feces | host: Homo sapiens
GATCTGCGGATATTCTTCCCGCAGATATCTGGAGAGACATACACGCTCAAATTGCACGTTGAATGCCCGCTTGATGACCGCTTCATCGGTGAGAGCAGTCAAGATATCTTCGGGTACGCGGTCACCGTTCGCCAGATCGTAGAGCTGCACTGCACCGTCATCTATCGCAACACTCATAAGCGTGATAGCAAAATACGGAGAATCGGCGTAAGCGTACACACCACACTTGGTGATGTCACGGTCACTCCGAGTCTCCAGATCAATTTCTAAAGTTTTCATGGTAGCACTTCCTTAAACCCACCCGGACGGTATCCCGTCAGTCGCCCTCCCGACATTGCGTTGTTATTTCTTACGGTTCTTGAAGGTGTCGATCAGAATAGTGACCGAGATGGTTGTCCAGCAGAGCATCATAATGCAGCCGGACACACCCATAATCATCGTGAATACTGTATTCATACCGTCACCTCACGAAAGAAAATCGTCGTCGTCATCGTCTATGTCTGCGAAATCATCCTCAGCACGGGACTTGCCGCCGAGAGGCTCACCGTCGCGGAGCTTCTGGAGGTTGTTCAAACCGCAGGCGATGCCCTTATTTCCGTTGGTGTTGAAGGCATAGAAGTTGATGGAAGCTCTGCCGTAGATGCCGGAGTACAGTTCGCTGGTATCGAGAATCGGCTGGCAGGAAGCATCCACAACACCAGGCTTCGTAGCGCTGTTGGCGTTAATGAAGTAGCTGCCTGCGTATGCCTCATCGTCAGGACGTTCGTCATCTCCGTCACGCAGCGGAGTTTTGATTGCCTTCAGGGGCGGCACGGTTTTGCCATTGCCCTTGAGCTTGCCCTGCCCCTCGTCGTAGGCAGCTTTGATCGCCGCCTTGATCTTCTCGACGGTCACGGTATCGGACTTCGGAATGATGAGGCTCACGCTGTACTTCGGTATGCCGCCGTTGATCGCTTTCGGCTCATTCACGATGAGGTAGCTGAAGCGGGTGTTCTTGCCAGTAACGACCTTTGTGGGATTGATAATCTTTGCCATGTTAATCTTTCTCCTGAAAATCATTGATTGTCCATGCCGGACGTTTGTCCGACTCTGGTACGAGTGTGGGTTTGCCCTGCGGCTTTTCGATCAAAGAGCCGAGCAGGGTGTTGAACTTCTTTGTGCCGAGCAGCTTGGTCATTGCGGTCACGCCCATGAGCTTTTTCTCAAAGGGATCATATCCCGCATCGGTGACAGCCGCTGCAACAGCATCGGGGTTGGTGTATCTGCGGTTGCTGCGTCCTTCCACGACTTTGAAGCCGGGGTACTGCTTGCCGCTGATAGCCTGTTCAAGCGCATAAGCTTTGACATCGTTTACCCAGCCGATGAAGGTGTCCGCCCGATCGAGAATCATGCTGATCTCATCATCGGCAAGTGTATCCGGAACAGCAAAGTCGTACTGCGCCATCTGGAGATTATATTCCGCCCGCTTACGGCAGGTCGCCTTGATCTTGCAGAACTGACAGTGCTTTCCCGCCTTATAGTCGCCGTCACCGTTTGCTGCAAGAGCCGCAGCGGGGATAAGGACTTCCTCTGCCCAGCGTAGCAGTTCTTCCTTCGTGACCTCCGCAATGCTGACATTATCGCGGCGAGGCTGGAAGATGATCATGCGGACGGTCTGGATGTCGTACAGGCTCTCAAACAGGTCGAGAGCGCCCAGCGCATACATCCGCATCTGGCTGTTGCCCTCGGCATCGACAAGTACGCCGAGACCGTATTTGAAGTCGATGACGGTCATCGTGCCGTCGGCGACAATGATACAGTCTGCTGTGCCGAAGCTCTCGGCTACCCAGCGAGTGAAGTCGAGACGCTGCTCGACCAGTACCTGCGGATCGGGGCAGCTTTCCTTTGCCGCCTGCACTTGTTCCATGATGAACTCACAGTAGGCTGTTGCGCATTCCTCCATCTCTTCGTCATAGTACTCCAGATCGGGGGTAGGATCGCGTACCTTGTGACCGAGTGCCTTCTTGACCTTGTACTCGCAGAGGGCGTGTGCGTCAGTGCCTTGCTGCGCGTAAGTGCTGCCGGTATCACCGCCCGCATTTTCCTTTGCGGAGGGCGGGCAGTTGATCCAGCGTTCGCTGCTTGACGGTGACAGAATCGCGTGTGTTCCGGGCATCACAATCCCTCCGCTTCTGCCAGCACAGCGGCGTAGTCGCTTTCGGCAATATCCGAGAGCTTGGATGCACCATACTTGGCGATCAGTTCTTTGACCTCCGCCGTCTTGCCGCTGCGGGAGATTTCCGAAAGACGGCTGCGAAGCGCAACGAAGGTTACAGTCTCAGTCTTCTGTTCAGGTGCGGGCTGTTCCTTCGGTGCTTCTGTTGTCTGTGATTTGTATTCTGCAGAATCATAGATGGTCTCGAATGTGTCAAGATAGGCGTTAGTTGTCTGCGACGTGAATTTCTGTAATGCAGCAGTAAGTGCATTCAGGGCGTTTACCAGTTCCATCATCGGATCCATTATGCTTGTCCTCCTTTGCCAGATTTTTTGCGAGTCGCTTTGACACCACAGAGATTGCCATCAGGGTGTCGATCAGTTCTTGGGTTTTCCTGTTCATGTGTCGTTCACCTCCCTTCACAACCCACTACAGGATCAAGGGCGTTTTGGACGAAACTTTTTCAGAAAAATATTCCGAACTCGGATTCAAGCTGTTTCCGTACCTTTTCAAGCTGCGAACGATAGGTGCTTCGCTTCAGATTGAGCTGTTCCAGACACTTGCGCTCGGACATATCTTCATCAAGGCTCATCTGACCGACGGTGATGGCTTCGGGCATCAGTTCTTTCAGCCGTTCGAGAAGCTGGCGCATCAGGATCTGGTCGGTGACGATTTCTTCGGTATCAGATGTATCTGCGAAGGTGTCGCCGTGCATTTCCGTCTCATAATCGAGGGAAAGGTTGTCCCCGGCAGCACGATACTCGCAGACGTCACAATCGCCGTCACATTTCCAAAGGTACTGCTTCGGGCAGCAGCACTGCCCATGATACTGGCGGCGGCTGCGGATACGGTTTGTTTCCGGTGTAATATTGGTATAGACTTCCTCGGAAACAGGAATCAGGGTAACTTTGTGCGGATCATTGGCGTCACGCATTGGCAGGTAAAACTGTTTTGACATAAAAATTCCTCCATTTGACTTGCGAATGGAGGAATCTTGGTCTGCAAATGGGCATGACGAATCAGACCGCATTCCAGATGGATTACTCCATTCAGGATTGCAGCCGTCAGCTCAATTGACAGCCGTGCATATTAACTTGTCCTACCGCAGACCGTTGAGCAGCCGTTGATCAAGCGGCTCAGTGTGCAGCAGCAGACAGTTTAACGTCTTGTCCGGGACGGATGTATTATATTACCACTGGAGAAAACCAGCGGCGTTGGACGAAAGGTCTTCTATATAGGGGCAGAAAAGCAGGTTCATACAACGGAAAAACGTTTATTATTGAAAAATGCAGACATCATCATCGGTCGTTTTCGATGGTGAGAAGATCATCCAGCATAGCTTCAAGTTCCCAAGAGCTAACACTGGTCGGTGTGCCACCGTGCAAGGTCATAACAGAGCTGCTAACTTCTGGTTCATAGTGAGTATTGATGCGGCTTATCAGCATATAAGCCTGATTCTCCATTGCTTTTCTCTCGGTAATTGTCATGATGTTGACCTCCTGTATTCATAGCAAACAGTACTTGACTGTTCTGTTCTTGCTTCCATTCTACCTGAAAAAGCAAATAAACAAAATGTATTTGACTTGTACGAGACTTGTATTTCACTTGCGCGCATAGAAAGAAATTATATCAACTTCGATTTCTCAAAGTTTTTTGTTGAAATTGCTAATTTCATCTTGAAAAATGTGGAGGTTTGTGTTATAATAGAATATGAACATTAATTGAGCTGCCTGCCAATGCTCATGGATTTTTGAAAGGAAGGAGGAGGGAGCATGGTATACAGTTATAATAAGCTCTGGAAATTGCTTATTGATAAGAATATGATGAAAAAAGACCTAATGGAGAAAACAAAAATAACCTCTTCCACAATAGCAAAAATGGGAAGAGGCGAAGCAGTCAGCTTAGATATACTTGGCAGGATATGTGAAGTCATGGAATGTAATATAGGCGATCTTATTGATTTTGTAAAAGAGGAAAAATAAAGAAAAACGGAGGGTAAGTTAATGACACTATGTTTTGCGGCTTTTATAAGAGTACTGCGAATATGCGCTAAGCCACAAGTCTATAACAAAACCCTTTGTACAGCAGTTGTAAAAACTGTTGATGAGTACACAATTATTGGAACCGATGACGGACAAATCAGCCGCCTGATGTCGTGCGATTACAATCTTTCTCCCAAAGATGTAATTCAGCCTGTGCGAAATACAGATCTGTCAAAGATATCCCAAGGAATGCAGGCGTTTCTACTTCCGTTGCTGAAAGCGGAGATGATTCCGCAGGCGATTCTTGCATTACAGGATTTGGCACTGTCTACTGCAAATGACAGTACAAAGATTGGCTCTTTAACTAAAGCAGAGCTTGCATATAAGACTGTATTTGAGCCTGCTGATTTCTTTGCAGATGTCTTTTACTTCACGGCTACGGAAATCGAGAATAAAACTGGAAAGAATGACATCGCTGAAGTTACCGAAGAATATGTAAAGGGCTTTGACGGGAGCCTTATAACAATTGAAGAATGTAAAATCTTAGATACTGAGGATCTTGACATCACGTTGGACTGTGATGGCTTTGAGGCGGTATTTCGCAAAGTTAATCACGATGAGGCATTTGCGCTAAAGAATAAAAGTGGTATCGGATTGTACTATTTGGATATTTCCGACTCTGCTTTCAACTATGAATATCTTAATGAGTATCTCCTTGACAGCGTAGGAATGTATGTATACTCTCGCACACAGATCAAGAACCTTGAAGAACGAAAGAAAGCTCGGAGCATTGGTATAAAAGCACTGCGTTTAATGAAAGAAAATGGACAGCCAGATGAAAAAGGTACTGGTAACGAATTGGGCGAAATGTTGCTGTTCACTTTTATGGAGGGCGGTCTTCATGCGCCAAAGCTTCTAAGTAAGGTAGAGATTACAGCAGAAGCACATAGGTTCAAAAGCAAAAGTGATAGTGTCCACTTACTGAAGAAAAAAGTGAACGGCGAAATCTGCTACCAACTTGTGTTTGGAGCATCCAGTATCAGTGGCAGTATCATCGATGCTATAGATTCCGCATTTGAAGTTCTTGCGGTAATTAAAAATGGTCGAAAAAATGAACGTCAGATGGTTGAAAGCACACTTTTTAACAACACTTATGATCCAGAAACTACTGAACGTTTAAAACAGATTATCATTCCAAGCAAGCAGCGAACCGCAGCACCAGATATGGCATTCGGTATTTTTATAGGATACACTATAAATGTATCCGAAGATGACAATGATGATTTCCGCACACTTGCTGTTGAAAAAATGAAGGCTGATATACGTGAGGCTGTACCATACATCGAAAAGAAGGCTACAGAGCTAAACCTGACAATGCATTCGTATTACTTCTATTTTCTACCTTTCAATGATGCGGAGAATGACAAAAAACAGATCATGGACGAGCTGTTGGGAGGTGCATGATAATGACTGAACAGAACAACAAGCTCGGCTATTCCATATTTCACGGATTAGAACAGAATGAGTATCTGCGTGAAATATACGATGCGCTATTGCATAACTACTTCCTGCAGATATTTCATATTGAAACCATTGCGCCGAAAGAGATGTATACAGAGGATGCGTTAAGATTTGCCGATTTGCTTTCAAAATCTGTACAGGTACCCCTGTATGAAATGCATCGTTCTTTAGCACAGGAAATTGTCACACTCTTGAATCAACTTACCCCCGGAGACAAGGAAATAGAATATGTAATGGGTTCAGTACTTGCAAGCACCAACAATTATCTCGGTTTGCAGCACAGCACACCTGATTTTCAGGAAGCTGGTCTCCTTGAACGGCTATCGGAGGAAACGATAAAAGAATATCTGCGTATTCCCTCAGAGCAGGACAAATACTTTCTAAGCTCTCAAAAAGAGGTATTTGACCACATGGTTGGCGATAGCTTTTTCAGTTACTCCGGACCGACATCAATGGGAAAATCATTCGTAATGCGCACATTTATAAGAGAGCAAATCAAAAAAGAGAGTAAATGCAACTTTGCTGTTATCATTCCGACAAAGGCTCTGATAAACGAGGTATCGAAGGAGCTGTCAGATAATCTTGGCAGTCTGCTCCGTGAGCATGACTATAGAATCGTCACCTCTGCGGGTGCTGCTATTCTTCAGGATAAGAACGCTCACAAATATATCTGTGTAATGACACCAGAACGCTTAATGTATCAACTGATTGGATACCCTGATATACCGATACATTATCTTTTCATTGACGAAGCACAGAAAATTTCCGATAAAGAGGGACGCAGTGCTTTCTACTACCAGATAGTAGAGATGCTGTATCGGGAAGAACCGCACCCGCACATTATATTTGCATCCCCGCATATTCCTAATCCCGGCGTTTACCTTGAGCTTGTTCCCACCGTGATAGCTGGCGAGCGCACTCATTATACATCGACGTACACCCCTGTCAGTCAGGAAAAATTCCTGATTGATATCCGCTCACACAACTTGGGCTATTATAATCCGTTGACGCAGGAACTGCACACACTCGCATCATTTGATCCGTGCATGACATTGCAATCTTTCCTGATAGAGTTGGGAGCAGAAAAAAAGAACCTTGTATACTGCAATGCCAAATGGAAGGTCGTTGAATTTGCAAGAGAATACGCGGATGCTCTCCCAGTGATAAATGATCCAGATTTGATCGCCCTTGCTGATGAAATTCGAGAGGAAATACACGACAGCTACTATCTTGCCGATACTATAGAAAGAGGCGTAGCATATCATGTTGGCTATCTTCCTACCAGCATTCGCCTACGAATAGAAGAGCTGTTCCGAAAGCGAGACGGTGGTGTACATACGATCTTCTGCACCAGTACTTTATTGGAAGGCGTTAATCTTCCTGCAGACAATCTGTTCATTACAGATTACAAAAACGGCTCCTCTCCGATGTCAGCAGTAGAATTCAGAAATCTTATCGGTCGTGTTGGTAGGCTACAATACAGTCTATATGGAAATGCATTTCTGGTCTGTCTGCCGAATGGAAGTACTGAGCCTCATAATTATGTTACTCTTCTCAGAAAAGATATAGAGCTACAGATTCTTTCGATTAACACGATCAGCAATGAAGAAAAAGAATACATCCGCGAATGCTTAAAAGCCGGAAAGACTAAGCTTGAAAAGCTCAATGGTCAAACAGATGAAGGCTTCGCTCTTATGAGAAAGACCGCTAACATACTTCTGCGAGATATAATGCTCGACCGCAAGGGACGCATCAGTCGTGAATTCGAGTGCATCCTTACAAATGATGATATCGTACTTATTAAGAAGCAGTTTACAGGAAGGAAAAATGAACCGGATGATGATATCAACCTTTCTCTGGATCAAGTCAGTGCACTTGTTAATGCGATTGAAGGCGGTCTAAAATATCCTCGTGTAGACTATTACGGAAACATTAATTATCAAGCAACACTTGATTTTTTAGAAAAGCTGTGTGAAGTTTTCGATTGGGAAATATACGAGTCAGGAACGCTTGGGTATATCAAAGATGGTGTTCATAGTAAATTAAGGTTCTACGCTAATTTTTTAATTCAATGGCTCTCCGGGAGAAGCTGGCTGACACCATCGACGACTAATTTTTTGAAACTGAAAAAGTTTTCAAAAAAGCTTGACATTTAGGATCAGACATGATATAATATTAAGCGTTGGTTGAGATCATCCGAATCTCGGATGATCACATGCGTTGTTAGCTCAGCTGGATAGAGTGACTGGCTACGAACCAGTAGGTCGGGGGTTCGAGTCCCTCACAGCGCACCAGACCATCAGATACGGCAGCAGATTTTGCTGCCGTATTTTTTTATGCAGACCGGAGGATGGACACTCCGGTCTGTTTTTTTGTATCAGCTCCGTGCCCGGATCTGCGCAATCAGATCCTCTGTGATCCGGCTGACCTGGTCAAAATCCAGAGCATCAATATAATGGGACTCCAGTCGGTCGTGCACTGTAAGGGCATTGGCAATGGCGTTGGAAGCTTCCTCTGCCAGGGCAAGAGCAGCCTTCCGGTCGAAGGTGATCCGCTGCTTTCGCTGGGCAAGCAGTTCCTTGTGGTAGAACCGGGTCATGTGCATGTGGACTGCGTTGGGTGTCTCCTCCTGCCGGATGGGCGTTCGGGCAGAGAATACCAGCTTCAGCTCCGGCAAAAGCACAGCCTCCAGCATAGGCTCTGGAAAGAGAATGTTTTCCGAAGCGATTACATGCAGCCCACGTTTGCATGCCTGAGCCGCCAGCTGTCGCAGCAGGGTATCACTGGCTGTATACAGGGGATCCAGCAGCTCCGTGATCTGATAGTCCGGGGGCAGGGACTGGGTCACATAACCGGAGGCGGTGAGGGCGGAAAGCTGTCGGTAGGAAATGCTGTCGGCGGTATCCCTGGCTTTTGGTAGCGTCCGCTTGGCAAGTCGTTCTCCGAACCCTGCCAGCTTCTGATGCAAAAGGGCGTGATTTCCCAATGTTGTAAGATCCTGATGCAGTGCGGTGACTGCCTGCACATACTGCCGGGCACGCTGATGCCACTGTGCGTTTTCATCCGCTGCCTGTCGAACTTCCTCTCCTGCATCCTGCATTTTTTTCTTGTCCAGGCATGCTCCCAGATTTACAAGCTCCTGGGACACCAGAGGATACTTTGCCTCAAAAACATGGGGCGCTGTGCCATCCACGATCACCACGCCCCGATCCTCCAGCACCACCGCATCCAGAGAGCTTTCGTCCGAGGAGCAGTGATACAGGGAAATCGGCTCCCCGTCAAAGGCTGCTGCCACACGTTTCATCAGCGTGGATTTTCCGGTTCCCGGTCCACCCTTGAGTATGTAGGTGTAGAAGCCGGGCTGCTGGATCTGTTCGGAAAATCTGGTGCGGAATCCACCGGCGGTGACTCCGCCGAGAAAATAAGACTGCTGCATAATGTAAACCTCCCATCGGATATGTTTTATCTTATGCAGAACCGGTTATTTTGTCACTGAACAGTCGGAAAAACCGGTGGATCGATCCGGAGCATAGGGCGCTGATCGGTGCGGCATTCCATTCCGCACTTTTCGTAGAATCCGGTTTTGTTCCCATCACACACCAGGATCTTCCGGTAGATGTGGGCGTATTTGCCCAGCATCCGGCACACCATTTCCCTGCCGATGCCTGCCCCCTGATACTTGGGATCGATCAGCAGATAGGGGAAGAATACGTTCATGCTGCCGTCGGATATGGCAGTCATCAGTCCTGCCAGCTGTGTGTCATCCCATACTGTCAGCAAGGACTGGGCGTTGGCAATCCCATGCACCAGCGCCTGGGGATACTGGGCGGATTCCCAGTTGACAGCGGCAAAAAGCTGCTGGATCTGTTCTGCTGCCGGCACTTTTTCAAATGTGTACTCCATTCCGTTCTCCTTTCTTTGTGGCTGCTGCCTGCTTCTGTCTTAGTATATCCCGTTTCTGCATGTCTTATGCCCGCAGTTGCATCTTTTGCCGGTTTGTGCTACAATAAGCAAAGGCAATATCGCCCAAAGTATGATGCAAGAAAGTGAGGGCAATCAACATGCGTGCAGTGATTCAGCGTGTACAGCATGCAAGCGTGAGTGTGGATGGAACCGTGCGTGGCGCCATCGGGAAAGGCTATCTGGTGCTGCTGGGGGTCGGTGCAGAGGATGACGAAAGTCATATGCGGAAGGTGGCGGACAAGATGCTCCAGCTGCGAATTTTTGAGGACGAAAACGGAAAGATCAACCGCTCCCTGGACCAGGTGCAGGGAGAATTACTGGTGATCTCCCAGTTTACTTTATATGCGGACTGCCGGAAGGGAAACCGTCCATCTTTTA
>JABLTK010008252.1_pt1 | contig 10037 bp, 13 predicted proteins | sample 7160131 | NCBI WGS metagenome assembly JABLTK01 (sample SAMN14651221, study PRJNA627086) | human gut metagenome | isolation source: feces | host: Homo sapiens
CGCACAGGCTACAAAGGAACGCTAGAGAACGAATAATTACCTGTCCATCCTTGCGAATGTACATACCTCCATGTCCAGGGTAAATCTTGAACTCTGAGAAGCAACAAGTCAGTGTTCTACAAAGAGTGAGCAATGGACATCCAATCGACTCCAATTCGTACAAAACCACAAGTTCAATCCACCTACTTCACAACCATTCTGAATAGAGTTCTGTGTAAGAATGTATTGCTTGTGAAAAAAAGAAGCGTCCAGTGATCAGGAGCCTTGAATAATCAGGGTTCCCCAGAATGATAAATTCCCATGATTCAACAAACAGATATAAGCACCAAAATAGATATTTGAAAGAGTCTTTAAGTATATAGCAATTTCCGAAGGTACCATCGATTGTGGACGAGGAAGACATAACACCTGTAGTTCAATTTGTTCAGCACGACTCAAGGAGCCAGCCACTTCAACCAAGTGATGTCGGAGATTGGATTCATATTCCAGGAACTGAGCAAAGAGACTACAGAAGAGTGGATCAGTGATCGGTTTCTTCTTTAGTCGAATTCGCTTGATTGCAAGAGAAGAAGATAAGACCCGAATATATGCATATAAGCAATTGGTATTATATGACCAAGTAGCGGCGATGTTCTTAACATTTGTCAGAACCATATCTGTTATTGAACTATTCACAAGTGATTCAGTTCTAGGAAGCTTTTCAAGAATTGTGATTAATGGAATTACAGCACCTAATTTGACAAATGTTGAGATCGCTAGTAATAGTGTCTATTCTCATGAATATTTAGAAATATTTACATGACCTCTCTCTAGAAGAAATAAGAAATAGATTTGAGATGGATATGTCCGAATCTACAATCATCATTGTTCATTGTAATTACCTCATATTCTTTACTTGTCAATGAAGAGAGTAATGTAACAATAGCAGTATTACATTCATTTAGATCATGAGGACAGATATTACCAATCATGGTGAGTACTTCCAGAGATGTCAAACAACCTTCATATCCAACCCATGGAGGCAATTCATTCACACAACGAAGATTACGAAGCATAGTCAGTCGAATCGATGGGAGATCTGTTCTGCTACAGTCTTGACAAAGAGTGATTCGACGATCATTAGCCATAATTTCAGTGAGAATTCCCGTGGTTATAGCACAATTTGAGTGAAGACGTAGACCACAGAAAGCACAACTCATTGTAGTAACAAGTGATTGAGTGAAGGGTTGAGAGCAGGCAGCACAACGACCACCATGTGAAGTTAGAACTGAAGAGACATTCTGCAAGAGAAGGGAATTAAAACACAGACCAATGAAGGTATACTTCTGAACGAAATATCTAAACTTAAGGTTAATATAAATCTTCTACGCAAGAGCATCACTCCAATCAGGACGATTACAAAGTGACCAAATAATCCTTCCATAAATGCACCAACTATCCGTAGTGTAACTTGGCGTTGAAGTCTGAATACTATGAATAGAATCCTTCAATCCAGTAAGCAAAGTATCACAAACAGAGACAGACAAATCTGTTCCTTTGACGCATTCATGCAAAAACAGCAGAGCATTCCTAAAATGAAGATTCTGTTTGACTTCACGAGAACATTTCTCAATGAGTCCTTGAACCCATTCTATATGACCTAATAACTAAACATGATATCTTCCTTTTAACCCCACTTCTTCTTGAGATAATGGTGAACATAGATACTCAAGAACAAGAGTCTTCATGAGCAAGGAGAAGAACAGAACAATCACTCCTTCTTCAACTGTGACAATTCTACCTTCTCTTCCAGACTGTATTGGAATTGTTCCTTGATATGCTGAGAGAATCTGATTGGGAAATGCCTTCTGGAGATACTGAATACAGGTAATGATATTCGAAAATGTGAAAATCGACCCTTCTTTTGATTTGGGACAACCTAAAAGAGGATCTCGTACATATCCCACTGTCTCATAAAAGGCAGAAATATTGGAATTATGATAAGCAGAATCAACTCGAGCAGATTCAGTATAGACAGCACTCTGATAGAGCCATTGAAGGAATCGTGTCCAGTAATATATATCACAGATGTTATGAATAAGAATCACTGAGATCAAAGCGTGATATTTCAACATCCACTGACGTGTAGACTGAAGTTTGAAATCTAGAGTTAATGATCTGGAGAAAGATCACCTTGAAGGTAAGAATTCACTGGCTCTGTATCGAGACGTAGTGTGAGGATTCCACTCAATAATCGATATTGCTTCTTTTCACATTGACAGAAAATGTATTGAAGATCATTGTTAGTAATTCTCTAATAGTAACTCCTTACGAATGAATCAACCTCTGTTTGAAATCGTTGTAATCTATGAACCAACTCCATGATCTCCATATCATATACTTCAAGCATCATACACTCCTTAGTCAAATGTCCATGACCAATCCTTCGACTCTCCATATCACTCCATTCTATCAATAAATCTTTTAACTTCCTAGAAAGTTCTTTCCACTCAATTAACGAATTCAATGTATCATGAATGATATACAATGAATAGGCATCCAAAGGAAGAATATCAGCTACTGTATACTGATATCGAGTTGAATGAACTTCATATCCATAAGTCTTAAATGAAACTCCAAACATACATGCCAGACATTGGCATAATTCTAATCCATATTCATTAACTCGAGATTTCATTAAGGCAATTAGATGAATAATGAAAAACAGAAGAGCACCGTGATTGTTAACACAAGTACTTGTATGAGCAACGAATGAATGAATCTGCGTACTGGCAATAAGCAGACTTTGAAGAATAGAATCCGCCAGTTCTTGAGTTTTCGATGCTATATCTCGATAGAGACTTGTTAATGATAGAATTGAATAGAACAGTTGGAATAGGATTCCTGTTTGTTGCTGTCTTGAAACTAGTCGATTGTGAAGGATATGAACAAGACACTGAAGTAACAATATGATACTCTGTGTTGATGAAGTCTAGACTATAGAGAAATGAGAATTCATACAGTCACATGGAAAACGGAGGAGATTCGTATAATGTTTCCATTACTCCTCCAAGAGAGCATCTGATGTTCTATCCAATTCACTAAATGAGAAATACAATCGAGATGTGTCTTATTGAATCGATTCGTAGAAGCAATGCAACTCATCAGGATGGAGATGATGTGTAAATATGAAGGAGAATCATCTGTAGCATAATGAGTAAGAATCACCATCAGAAGATTCCGATATTGATACTGATAGGAGAGAAGAACAAGCTTATGAAGTTCCTGAGAACCAGACTGAAATTCAGTAGGAGAGATAGTCACCGTTTGAGACTGTAGAGTGATGACTACTGGCGACTGAGTTGGTGTTGCTGATGGAAGCTGGGTTGAAACTGTTTGAAGATACTTCTTCAATAGAGGAATTAGTGATTGAGCATATGCCGTCACTAACGAGGCTGATGATGAAAGAACAGACAAATGAAGTTGGACTACATGATGCATGTATTTGCAATAATCCTCCAGATTTCTGTACTTCAGAAAACATGTCAGAATTCGGTATACTAACTCTGAATGTTCACTACAATGTATAGATTCATCAAATCATACTTCAAATACACAATCCACTTTCCATTTTCTACAATCTCATGTAATGCCTCAATCACATTCTCCTCTTCCTTCAGAATGCAATCTCTCACATGTTCAATTGCTGACATACCTCCTGATCGGCCATCATCCTCAAAGAACTGTTCAGTAAGGAAAGATGAAGAGCCATAGAATGGCAACATCACACCAACTCCATTCTCTGTAGAACATACAGGAGAATTATCAACCAAAATCACAGACTGGTTACTTTTTACCATCCGAGTTAGTGGCATCGATGGAGCGGTGGTATTCATGAAATGAATGAATGAATCATGACATTGAGATAACTTCATTGGTGTTATATGCATGTATAGTGATCGTTGATACATATAATAATCATATCGTAAATGATACAATGGATTCATATCAACTAGAGAAAGTGAATCTCGAAGTAAAGGATCCTGTTCTAGAGTCAAATGAATTGATCAGAAGTACCATCAATCAGTGAATAGAATGGCTGGGTATGTAAATGATTCTTATTCATTTCAAACCACAACCATAACTCATTCATCATTAACACTAAACTGGGATGATCTGTGATACAATAAGGAAGAGTCTTTCGGACACACTGGAGGAGAAACAGTAATTCAATTCGTGTTCGAGATTCAAACAATAAGAGAATAGGGAACTCTTCGAGAGTATTCAGTAATCGATGGAGGAACGAAGATGCTAAGATAGACTTCTCGTTTCCTAGAAGCTCATTCAGAAGCATCAAACAACTATCTATCAACCACAATTCATTGGATTACTTCTGATTCCTCAATCGATCAGCTGCAGTCAGAGTGAGGCCTGTGGATGGTGTAGTTAACATGGGAATGCTTCCGATAGGATCAGCGACCTCACAAGGAGTATATGAACATGATAGAGCACTCGACAGATCAGGCTGATCATGGTATATGAATGGAAAGCATTTCATAAAGAACTCTCTATTTCTGGATTCCACTTTTCATTCTTACTCAACAGTACTTTCTGTCAAAAGAACAGAGGATGAAGAAACTTGCTGATTATTGAAGTGCCATGGTGTTAAGGGAAGAACTTCCTTCTGAGAGGAGATGGACTGCTCATCAGATGGTTGTAATGGGATCACCACAGCAGGATCAGAGTCAAGAGAATTCTGAGATCCAGGAGGAGGAGACATGGAATTAGTGAAAGAGTCAGGAAACACGAAATGGAATCGTGTTCCGAGAGTATTGTTTCGAACACATTCCACTAGCTTCTCCACAACAAGATTCCAACAGGAATGAGAAGAGAGATGAATCACCTCCACAGGCAAATCGAGAGAGAAGGTACTAGCATCCACAACTGGACTAGTGAATACATTGGAAAGGGTTTCAACAGTAAGAGATGGAGGAAGAGGAAGTGAAGGAGAGGAGAAGAAAACAGATGAAGAGAACCGTGTTTTAAGGAAGGTGATTAGTGTCTGGATTTCTGGATACTCAGAAAAGTCTAATTGATAAAGACCAATAGTTTGGAGGATGAATTGAAGACCATCTTCATCCTGCAGCTTCCAACAGATCTGGATAAAAAGAAGCAAATATGAGATATCTTGATCGGTCAATAGAATTGGAGGGAAACTGTGGAATAGAAGAGTTACAATCTGTCGCAAAGCAATATGTTGGTAACGAAGTCTATTTGTTAGAATAATTGAATAGTTACGCACAGTCCACACGAATGAGAAAGTGTAAACAAACGTTGCCAACAAGAACGACTACTCTGAAAAATGTGAATGGCCTACAATTGAATATAATTTCTCATTCGTACAAGCAGAGTATATTCAATTGCTTTGTTCAGATCATTCAAAGAACAATACAATTCAGCTATTCGATTCGCACACATAAAACGGAGTTGATTCTCAAATGGAAGATTTTCAAAAACCTGTTCTGATATATCTGGAGTATCCAATAATGGACTTGAAAATATGTCATTAAGTCTTCCAATTACCTCTAGCTTCTACAAGTCAATATACATAACAATTTATACACTATTCACATCATTTGTCTGCTTATTTAGCAGAGAATAGTACATTGCTCGAAGCTTCACCAACTTCAAATAATATCTCCAACTCTATTCACTACCTCATCTTCCCGAATCTCCTCTTCTGTTTGTTTCACAGGTGCACTATCATTCACAAACCAATTTGACTATCTGTGATTTTACGACCATATAAACTACCATAGAATCCAGATAGTGATGTCAGAAGCAGGAATTAACGAGATTTGATTATCCCAGGAATTTTTGAGGTTACCCAATTCTAATCTATTTTCGTCACCGGTTTGAGTCGAGCAACATCACCAAGTAAGCATTTCTGTGTCCTTCCATTGCGGTAGATTTCTATACTCTTTGATTTGTGGTGAATGGGAAGTAAAGGAATGTCTGGAAATGCAAGTACGGACTCAATTCCTGTTCGAGTTATTGTTCGTGTTCGTCCATTGATTTCTCTTGAATTGTCGAGTGGAGCAGGGGAATGTGTGACGGTCGATGAGAAAACTGGAAGTGTGTTTGTAAATGATCGCGCTTTTTTGTTCGATGAAGTTTTTGGATCAAAATGTACTCAGGACTTTGTTTATTCAGAAAGTGTGAGTGATTTGCTCTCTTCTTCGTTCAACGGTTATAATACTACGATTTTTGCCTATGGGCAGACTGGATCTGGTAAAACGTATACGATGGGAACAGGAGTCGATTATGGCAATGATGAAGATCGAAAAGGAATCCTTCCTCGGATGATTTCTGATTTGTTTGAACGATTGGATACAGAGGTGGAAAAGTGTGCGAAGGAAGGTTATTCGTATGAGATTTATTCATCGTGCAAAATCCTATTGGGTTATAATTCGTAGATTTCTGGAGATTTACAACGAAAAGGTGTTCGATCTGATGAATTCTCGCAATGAGAGTCTTTCTATCGTAGATAATGGCGATAATGTGCTTGTTCGAGGTCTATCAGAGCGTCGGATCTATCGAGCTGCTGATATGTATGCAGTTCTTCAAGAAGGAAGTGAGTCACGAAGTATCGGAGCAACAGAAATGAACCAACAGTCGAGTCGAAGTCATGCAATTTTCACGATTACTATTTGCAAGATTTCGGAAACAGAAGGGACCATTCGAGGAAAGATCAATTTTGTGGATCTTGCAGGCAGTGAACGACTGGAGAAGACTAAAGCTACGGGAAGTCGAGCTCAAGAAGGGATATCGATTAACAAGTCCCTTTCAACATTGAGCAAGGTAATTGAAGCATTGAGTACTCACCAATCACATATCCCTTATCGTGAGTCCAGTCTCACACGGATTCTGAAGGATTCGTTGGGTGGGAATGCAAAAACTGTGATGATTGCTTGTGTGTCTCCTGCAGATAGCAACAACAGTGAGACTGTTAACACGCTACGATGGGCAGATCAGGCCCGCAAGATTCAGAATAAACCTGTTGTTAATGTGGATCCGACAACCGCGGAAATAATCAAATTAAAGCGGCGAATAGCAGATCTAGAGGAGATCGTATCGAGATATGATAGTAATGGGATGGCAAAGCAGGATGATTTGCTCCTCCAGAAGGAAGTGGATAGATTACGATTAGCATTGTTACAAACAGAGACAGAATTGAGACGAACTCGAGATGATCTATCATTATTGCTATCACGAGGAAAAGAGAATGGTGTGGAACAACTACTGAAACAAAAAGATGAAGAGATTGAGAAGCTACGACAACAACTCGTGTTGAAGGTGGGTTCATATGTTGGATCTAATGGACAGACATACAGTATACCGGATCTAAGTATTGATGCATCTAGCGTGGATGAGGCGAATCTTCAGGAATCTGCGGAGAGTATCAATCAAGAAACTATAGACGAGAGCTCACTTCATGAATCTACACAGTCAATGGAAGATGACACAGATCAAGCAAAGCTCAAATCACTGACATTACAAGAGAATCGATTAGTGAGTGTGCTTAACAGCAGTCAGCAAATCCAATCCCTCCGTACACAATATGAAGAGAAACTTCTTCAAGTAGTGAATCAGCTGGCATCCTTGACTGTCTCTCTCTTCATTTTCTATCATTTGTAGTCTGAGAATAAGTCTCTCCAACAGCAGCTCCAGCAGGCTGAGAAGAAAACTTCTTCCTCACCAATGCTACAAGAGTTACGACGCAAATTGAAGCAAAATGAGGCGAATGCGGCCCAGTTACAGCGTTGGCAAGGAGAATACAAACGAATGGTTGAACGATATAGGCAGAAGGAGACGGAAGTCCAACAACTCACTCTGACTCTGAAGCAGGTTCAAGCAGAGCGGATTCGATATCAGAAAGAAGTAGCTAAGAAGGCGAGAGCAGCTCAACTGGAAGCTAAGAAACGAGAACTTGAGGAGACACGTCAGAGACAACGTGATCGAAAAGAAGCAGAGAAATTGGAGCATCAGATTCAGCAGTTGGAAGTCCAGTTGCGTCGTGAGAGAGGTGATATTTGAAAGATATTGTGACGTATAGACCGTCTGGAACGAACGAAACGACAGCGTCCCTCCATTTTGAAAGAATCGGAACGAGTAGTTACAGGAAGTGATGATCGAAATCTGAAGAAACAAGTTAATGGAATTCTGCTTCGTGAATTGGCCGATCGGAAAGTGAAACGAGAGATGGTATGGTATTGCTGATGATAGATCATGGAAAGACAGAGTGTATTGAGCGACGTAAACAGCTACAAGTGGTTTTGGATGCTCTAGAGAAGAGTAGGAGATCCAATAATTCTTTCATAGACAGATCTTAGCGTAGAGACTGATAGTAGCACAATCCAGCTACTCCAACAACGGCAACAGGCATTGAAGCAAGAAAAAGAGATTCTCTCTGCTCGCATTTCTCGACTTAATAAACACTTATCGCTTATTCCTGCTTCAGCATCCTCTCCTGCCACCTCGTCTAGATGGCTCATATTCTCCTCTCAAGAACAGCTTCGAACCGTATGTGAGTTACTTCTTGATAAAGCCTCTACACAAGCAGAAGAGGCTTCACAACAAACAAAAGATCTCCAGAAGTTAGTGAAGGATAATGCTGACTTGGTATCGCAAGTAAAAACGGCCGAAGCCAGATCAGCTTTCTTGTTGGAGAAGATAGGTCAAACTGGAGATTCTGAAGTTGCCAAGTTCCTCCAGAGACAGTTGGAGATCACTCGAGACGAGAAGATGATGCTTCAGCTCCAGCTGGATGAAGAGAAAGCACTGAAAGATTATACGGTCACACAGTCTGGTAATACACTTCCTGAACTGAAGTCCAAACTACCGATCGCTAGACGATCGTTGCCTGTTCCTCCACAAAAATCAATACATGTTTCAAGTGAGGAGAATGTGGAAGCTACTCCCCATACTCCTCCACGAATACCCAAACCACAGTTATCGATCAGGAATTATGCAAAATTGGAACGATCTATCAATGTAACTGGCTACAAACAAAAGATCAAGGAATCCTCCATATCGATAGACGATCTTCAGCTTCCTGCTTTACCTAAATTAATGCAAACGAGTGCTGGTGACAAATCCTTGAAGAGGAAGGTAGAACGATCGAATTGTACTTTAGTTCTAGAGATCCCAGATGAGTCGTGAAGAAAAGGAAAAACTAATTAAAAGACAAGAAACGGAAATTGATATGTTGTTATCAGAAGATGGTTGCCACTGCAAGGGAAAATGTTCTAGTCGAAAGTGTCCTTGTCGAAACTACGGGAAAGAGTGTTCAGCAACCTGTTCATGTTCTGCTCGACGATGTGTCAATCGGAAAGTTCGTGAAGACGATGATACTGTAATCAATTCCTCTTTCGAAAATCAATAATTGTACTATAAGTCTCGTTTTCATGATTTGTTTCGAAACTCGAATTCCTCTGTAGCATCTACTACCACGAAAGATCTACTGATTCGTGCAATAGAATCAAATAAACGTATTTGTTGTCATGAACACGAATTAAGCGTCATGGAATTGGATTGGATAAACCGATGAACTGTTGATTTATTGGTAGAACTTATTTTCTATCCAATCATCCAAATAATAAAACCCGTCCATAGAATGCGTCATTCATGCGAGAGTTTCAATTGTATCTATTGTCACAATAATATTTGTAAGCAAGTATGAAGTCTATTATCTTCGCTCTGTTCGCTATTGCTCTCGCTAGCAGCCTCCGCTACGAGAATACCTTCAATTCCTTCGAGGCCAGATATGGAAAGAACTACATCAACGATGCTGAGAGATCTTTCCGTGCTAAGGTCTTCGCCTACAACATGGATTGGGTCAACAAGATTAACGCTGAGGGTCATCCTTACACCGTCGGTGCTACTATTTTCGCTGATATGACTAACCAGGAGTTCGCCACCTCTAAGATGTGCGGATGCATGCTGAAGCCTACCATGACTAAGCCTGCTACTCCCATTATGGATGCTGCTCTTGAGGA
>JABLTK010091999.1_pt1 | contig 10037 bp, 7 predicted proteins | sample 7160131 | NCBI WGS metagenome assembly JABLTK01 (sample SAMN14651221, study PRJNA627086) | human gut metagenome | isolation source: feces | host: Homo sapiens
CCGGTAAGCGTATTCACCGCAAGATTTCAAGATTGTGAATTTGTATACCATGTCCTTGCACAGGTGGTTACCATGTTGCACTTGACACACTGAACGCCCCTACGAGCTGTAACTTTTACTTGACAAAATGTACGAACAAATGTACTATAAGATATATAATTATTTTTACAACAAAACCAACGGCACGGGGTGATATTATGAACAAACCGCTTGCGGACAGGATTCGTCCAAAGACAATTGATGACATTGTGGGACAAAAGCATCTTATTGCACCCGACAGGCCTTTGCGTAAAATTATTGAAAGCGGAGATATTCCGAATCTTATTTTCTACGGTCCTTCGGGGGTCGGAAAAACTACGCTTGCCACATATATTGCCAAAAAGACAAACCGTACCCTCAAAAAGCTTAACGGCACAACGGCATCAACTGCCGACATAAAGGAGATTGTTGCACAGCTTAACACTTTTTCGGGGCTTAACGGAATTCTGCTCTATCTTGACGAAATTCAGTATTTTAATAAAAAGCAACAGCAGACTTTGCTCGAATACATTGAAAACGGCAGTATCACGCTGATTGCGTCAACAACCGAAAATCCGTATTTTTATGTATATAACGCAATTTTGAGCCGTTCGACTGTTTTTGAATTTAAGCCGGTTGATCAGGATGAGGTTGAAAAGGCGGTTTACCGTGCAAGTGATTTTCTTGCCGAGGAGAGCGGTACGGATATTGAAATGCCCGAAGAATGTGCAAAGAAAATAGCATCGGGTTGCGGAGGAGATGTTCGCAAGGCTATGAATGCCGTTGAGCTTTCCGTGATTGCAACAGATGAAATTGACGGAAAAAAGGTTGTAAGACTTGAAACCGTTGAACAGCTTGTGCAGAAAAGTGCGGTCAGATATGACCGTGAGGGCGATGAGCATTACGATATTATTTCGGCTTATCAGAAAAGTATGCGTGGAAGCGATCCCGATGCCGCACTTCACTATCTTGCAAGACTGCTTGAGGCAGGCGATCTGCCGAGTGCGTGTCGCAGACTTATGGTGTGTGCGAGCGAGGATGTGGGACTTGCGTATCCGCAGCTTTTGCCGATTGTAAAGTCATGCGTTGATATAGCGCAGGCTGTCGGACTTCCCGAGGCGAGAATTCCGCTTGCCGATGCCGTGGTTATGGTGTGCAATGCCCCAAAATCCAACTCGGCATATATGGGTATAAACAGAGCTTTGGCTGACATAAGAACAGGTAACTCGGGTCCTGTACCCAGACAATTGCAGAACAGGCACTGTGACGGAGATGACAATCCAAACAAGGGACAGTTCTATCTTTATCCCCACGATTTTCCGAACCATTATGTTGAGCAACAATATCTGCCCGATGCCCTAAAGGACAAGAAGTATTACGAATACGGCAGAAATAAAAACGAGCAGGCGTTCAAAGCCTATTGGGACAAAATCAAAAAGAAGTAATCAAATGAAAATTTTTTGACATGAAACTGCAAATAAAGTCAGATGTTGCTAACCAAACATCTGACTATTTGCTTTTATTATCCTGTTTTTTTGCTAATTATTGTTTCATTGTCTATTATGCACAATTTGAATGTGAATAATTTGTGACGCAAGAAATTTTATTATTCTTTAAAGGAAAATTATTAGCGGTTCAATATTGTAGAATTAAAGAGTAATTGTGGAGTAGTGTTGAGTAGCTTCACACGTGCAACAAAAAAATAATTCTGGAGGAAATCAAAATGGTAAAAAGACAACACAAAATCATGTGCCTTGTGCTTTGCCTTATGCTGGCGGTTTCAACCGTATTCGTCGGTGTAGTCAGTGCTTCTGCTGCAACAGGCGATACTGTTTACGTTAGAGTAAACAACGGCTGGTCAAAAGTTAACTGCTACATGTGGACTGACGGTCTCGGCAGCAACGCATCTTGGCCGGGTAAAGCAATGACAAAGGTTGAGGACGGTGTATATTCTTACACTCTTGACAAGGATTACACATCGGTAATCTTCAACAACGGCTCAGATCAGACAAAAGACCTTACATACCCGGGTCACGGTAAAATCTATGACCTTACAAAGGGTACATGGTCGGATTATGCAGGTGCTCCTTCACAGGACGCAACTGCTCAGAGACCTACAAGCGCAACAACAGCAACAACTGCTACAACAGCAACAACTCCCAGCGGTGAAGGCACAACTGTTTACCTCAACAACGAGGCAGGTTGGGCAACACCTGTTGCTTATATGTGGAACAGCAATTCTGACAGCAACGGTTCATGGCCGGGTGTAAAGATGACAAACATCGGTGGCAATGTATATCAGTACACCGCATCAAAGACATATACCAGCTGTATCTTCAGCAACAGCGGTCAGACACAGACAGGAAACCTTACTGCAAAGGACGGCTATATCTACAACAACAAGACTAATCAGTGGTCTGTTTATGATACAAGCCCTCTCCAGGTTAAGGAATTTACTGCTGATCCTGCATCAAACATCTACACAGGTACAGATGTACAGCTTTCTGCAACTGCTGCCAATAAGAGCGGCGCAGCAGTAAGCTACAAGTTCTCTGTTACTAACGCACAGGGCGGAACATCAACACTTTCCGACTTCTCTTCTGCTAAGTCAGTAACATGGACTCCTACAGTTGCAGGTGAATACACAATTACATTTGACTTTAAGGACGCAGACGGCAACACAAACAACCGTACAATGACTCTTGAAGTTAAGGACGACTCAGCACTTGTTAAGCCAATCATCAAGAGCGTTACTCCTGCAAACCTTAACCTTATCAAGGTTAACTCAACTGCTACTGTAACAGTTAAGGCAGGCGGCGGTAAGACAGGTACTAACCTTCTTTTCTACAAGTATGTTGTAACTGATCCTAACGGCGCTCAGAACACACCTTACTACACACTCAACAACATTTACACATTCGTTCCTAAAATGAAGGGTGAATACAAGGTTAATGTTTATGTACAGAGTTCTGACAACAGCACAATAAACAAGACTTATGCTTACACAGCTGCAGACGATGTTACTGAGCCTACAACAGTTGTTGTTCCTACAACTGCTCCTCAGCCAACAACAGTTCAGCCTACAACTGTTAAGCCTACAACTCCACAGCCCACAACTGTTAAACCTACAACTCCTCAGCCAACAACAGTTCAGCCTACAACAGCTCCCGAAAGACTTCGTGGCGATGTTGACGGTGACGGAGATGTAACTGTTATTGACGCAACATATCTTCAGAAGTCAATTGTAGGACTTTCGGATGTTCCGGCTCTCGAAACACTTGACCTCAAAATTTGCGACCTTGACGGTGACGGTGCAATCAGTGTTAAGGATGCAACAATCATTCTGAAAATCGTTGTAAACCTTGATTAATCCAAACATTAAGTAAAAGAAAGATTGGAGATATACCTATGACAAGAATAAAGAAGCTGTGCGCACTTGTTCTTGCTGTGATGATGGTTGTAACCGCAGGAGTAATTTCTGTAAATGCAGCTCAGAGTTCCGACTCTGACGCTGTATCTGCGGATACAACAGAAACAGGCATCACAATTCATGTAAGAATGAGTGACGGTACACAGCCATATGTATATTTGTGGAACTCGCTCCCCACAAACAGCGCCATGTCAAAGTCTTACCCCGGTGAGAAAATGACAAAGGGTGACAAGTGGTATAACTACCATGTAGCAGATGTTACAAAGGTAAATGCCATTGTTACAGACGCTGACGGCAAGCAGTATTCTTCGGAGAAAAAACTTGAATCTGCTGCAAGCGCAGACTGGTACTGTGAAAACGGTAAATGGTCAAAATACAACCCTGACGAGCCGGATCCGGTTGGCAGCGTTGATATGCGTGAAGAAACAATCTACTTCGTTATGACAACCCGTTTCTATGACGGCGATACAGGCAACGATGTTCATTGCTGGGATGACGGCACAGCCGGCAACGGTGATGACGACCCTGCATGGCGTGGTGACTTTAAAGGTCTTGGCGAAAAGCTCGACTACATCAAGGCTCTCGGTTTCAGCGCAATCTGGGTAACACCTGTTGTTACAAACGGATCAGGCTATGACTACCACGGCTATCATGCTATGGATTTGTCAACAGTTGATGCTCGTTATGAAAGCTCAGACTACACATACGAAGATCTTATTCATGATGCTCACCAGAAGGGCATGAAGATTATTCAGGACGTAGTTCTTCAGCACACAGGTAACTTTGGTGAAGCACACTTCTGTGATCTTTTCACAAAGGATACAACTAAAGACCTTGGCAACCTTCAGGAGTCATTGATTCCTACACAGTATCTTCTTGATACATACGGCCTTAAGTCACCTGAGGAATACTGGGCTCAGAAGCCGGGTGTTCAGTATCAGCAGAGACTTAATCTTATGAAGAATGTTACTTACTCAGGCGACAACGGTAACTCAACCGGTCCTCAGCCTGCAGCTCAGGACTTCTCTATGAATAAGATTTCACAGAGTGATACTTACAACCCGAACAACTACTATCATACAGGCTATTTCCAGAGTCCTAACTATGATGACTGGACAACAAAGTTCAGCCAGATTGCAGGTGACTGCGTTGACCTTAACACAGAGAACCCTGCAGTTGCAGAATATGTTGTAGATTCATATTCAAAGTATATGGATATGGGCGTTGACGGCTTCCGTGTTGATACTGTTCGTCACATTCCGAGAGTATCTCTCAACATTATGTTCAATGATCAGCTTATGGACGCTGCTAAGGCAGCAGGCAAGCCTAACTTCTATATGTTCGGCGAAATCTGCACAAGATACACATCAGTTTGGTATCGTGGCCATGCCGAGGAGTCAACTCCTTACTACACATGGAAAGAGTCTAACTCTAAGTGGGCAGACAGCTGGAACTGGGGCACATCAGCTTCAGAAATCAACGACAACATGAACCTCGTTCTTCAGCATTATCTTGAAGAAGATAATTACAACGGTGATATGGATTCTACACAGCCAAAGAGCGACAACGCTTTCCTTGACGGTATTACATATCACGGTTCCGACCGTTCTATGGCATCAGGCATGGATGCAATTGACTTCCAGATGCACAGAATGTTCGGTAGCGCTAAGAACGCTTATAACTTCGCTGTTAACAACGACCAGTATTACAATGATGCAACATACAGCGTAATGTATGTTGATTCACACGACTATGCTCCTGAACAGCCGGATGAAACAACTCGTTTCACAGGCGGTACACAGACATGGGCAGAGAATATGGATCTTATGTTCACATTCCGTGGTATTCCTTGCGTATACTATGGTTCAGAAGTTGAGTTCAAGAAGGGTGAGCTTATTGATAAGGGTACACTTATTTCTCTTGAAAACTCAGGTCGTGCATACTTCGGTGATTATCTTGAGGGTACTGTAAAAGCTACTGACTTCAGTGAGTACACAGCATCAGGCACTGTTGCTGACACTCTTGCAAGCCCGCTCAGTAAGCACCTTTCAAAGGTTAATGCTATTCGTCGTGCTATCCCCGCTCTCCAGAAGGGACAGTACACAGCATCAAGCACATATGTAACAGGTGGCGATATGTCTTATGTTCGCCGTTATACTGACGACAACACAGACAGCCTTGCACTCGTTTCAATTTCTTCAGGTGCAACATTCAAGAACATTCCTAACGGCAAGTATGTTGACGCTGTTACAGGTGATGTTAAGTATGTTACTGACGGTACACTTACAGTTCCGGAACTTGCTAAGGCTAACATGAGAGTATATGTATGCTGCGCAAGCGGATTTACAGGTATCGACGGTCAGATCGGCGGAGATTCTGCTTACGCTAAATAATGCGGAATATTCCACACTCAACACGATTCTGATTCTGTAATCAAAATTAATTACGGCGCTCCGAGTAAAATCGGGGTGCCGTTTTTTGTTATTTTATTTGTTCGTAATATTTTAAAAAAATATGCTTATAATAAAAGTGTATCCGAAGTGTTATGTCAGCTTAAAAATGCTTGACAAAAAATCTTTTGAACGAAAATACAAATATTCCACGCTTAAATATTTCCATGATATTCTCGGTATAGAATAACAATCGGGTAGCAGAAGTTTACATTCTGTAAATCTGTTACCCGATTGTTCTCTTATATTTTTTATTGTTATAATCTGCACTCAAAAATTTCGTTGGTGTCGGAAAATCCATGAGATTTATACCATTCTGCCGAATTTTCGCTTGGCCATGCAAAGATAAGTTCGCAGTTTATTGACGAAAGGTACTTCTTTACATAATCGAGCAGTCGAGTGCCGATGCCCTTGCCACGATATTCTTCAAGCGTGAACACCTTTGTGAGATACGCAATAAATTCACGCTTTGCATTCGGGGTGGGAATTGTCGGAATAAGATATACAAACATTGCCGAAAGAATTTTCGCATTCTCATCTTCCGCAACGAAGATTTTATATTCCTTGTTTGTGTATAAAAAGGCAACGAACTCCTCGATAAATACCGATTTTGTTACACCATCGGTGTTGTGTTCGCCGTAAGTTTCGTCGTCCTCAACAGCATGGGTCCATCTCATTTCCGCAAGCTGAACGAAATCTCTGTCCTGAACCTCTCTTATTACCATGCTATCACCTCATCAAATTATTTTCAACTTAAGTATAACACAGATTTCTGCGATTACAAGTATGCAATTCGTCAGTATTCGCCTCAATTCCACTCATCGCAGTTATTCATTTGGTATTGTTCCTTGGGTATTTTTCTCTTAGTCTTTTTCTATGGGTATTATTAGGGTGTAAATCGTGAGGGGGGGTGGTGCAGGAGATGCAGGGGGGTGGCGCAGAATTTACAGAGGGGTACTGCATTGCGTGCAGGGGGCAGGTGTATTATTTGCGTAGTGTTCAACGAGATTGTCACGGCAAAATCCGATATCGTAAAAGTCTGAGTTGAGAGAAAATATATAGGGAGCAGGCTGAATTTTGCCGAATTTTCCGACCGCAAAACCGCCCGATTTTGAAATTATGTTTCGTTCGCAAAGATTGTTTACGCACTTTCTTGCCGTGTTTTCGGAGATGGCACAGGCCTCTGCAATGGTGTGTATGGACGGATAACAGGTGTTCGATTCGTCACAGCATTTGAGTATGTAGCATAAAACAGCGAACTGTTGCGGTTTTAGGTTGAGATCAAACACCTCGTTTGGTATCATAAAAAAGTTTGTCATAAAATCGCCTCCGCTTATAAGCGCAAAAGGCGAAAAAATGTATATTTTAATGCAATTTTTGAAAAATTTATCATAGTTTTTTTATACGGCAAATAATAAAGATAATTTTAGTTACTGTTTTCACAATTCAGTAGGTGATCCGATGAACACTTGCAAGTAACGGTACAAATTTTATGGTAAATTAAATTATATAAATGTCGGAAATTTACCGTTATACCGTAGCGGCGAACATCGTTCGCCAATCAATTCGTGTGCAAGCACGAATTGAATAAAAGCTAATTTCAATTTGACATTATAATTTTTTGAAAAAAATAGATTGTGTGTTTGTTCGTTTTGGTTTTGCAACCAAAACGATTGGCGAACACTGTTCGCCGCTACATTGAATGGTGCAGAAGGTGGCAATGTTACGCTCGGGCATAATATGTTTTGCATTACAGAAACTATCTTCACGAACAGAGAGCGATTAGCACAAAGCAAATCTCGGGACTTATAGTTTTTACTATATCAGACTGTCTACACGAACGGAGAGCGAGGCACTCGTATGCATAGGGCAATATTTAGCACAAAGCAAATCTCGGGAGTCGTAACTTTGGTTATATTAAACTGTCTACACGAACGGGGTGCGAGGCACTCGCATGCTTGACAATTTTAGAGTTGCGATATATAGTATAGGCAAGGGAAGAGATTAACGGCAAACGCCGTAAAAATTGTGGGGTGAGCAGATGAAAATAACACTTAATCCCGACAAAGAAACAGTAAAGACAGTTAAAGAGGGCTTGAAGAGGACAGGCGGTTACTGCCCGTGCAGAATTCAGCGTACAGAGGAATACAAGTGTATGTGCAAGGAATTCAAAGAGCAGATTGCCGATCCTGATTTTGAGGGCTTTTGTCATTGTATGCTTTACTACAAATCTAAAGATTAAAATAACCGAACAGGAGGATTGTTATGGAAATAGAGCTTTACAAAGAAACTTTTGAGCAGGAGGTTTTGCAGTCGGATATTCCCGTGCTTGTAGACTTTTGGGCAACATGGTGCGGTCCGTGCAAGATGATTGCCCCGATTGTGAAAGAAATCGCTGACGAATATGACGGCAAAATTCTTGTCGGCAAGGTTAATGTTGACGAAGAACCCGACCTAACAATGCAGTATAATGTGTCGAGTATCCCGACTCTTATGGTGTTCAAAAACGGTCAGCTTGTCAATAAGGCTGTCGGCTATCGTGAAAAGGACGAAATTCTTAAAATGCTCAAGTAAATATACCGACTAAAACACAAAACCGTGTGTACAGAAAAAGTACACACGGTTTTTTTATTTGTCAGATTAAAGCAATTGTGAAAATTCTGAAATCTTATTTTGTATTATCTTTATTGTTTCTTCATTTGAATAAACAATTTCGGAATCAACAAGGCTCGTTGCAAAATCATAAAAGGGTTTTGCAAATCCACATTCATTAAGTTTAAAAACAGAGTGGCTGTTTTTTTCATCGGACAGAAGAAGGAAAAAGTCGTTAATCTGACCGGTCCCGCAATAACGAAGATTCTTCGGTAAATGGAGTTTGTCTTCACGAATAAGATGCAGACTGCTTTGCTTTAAATTTATTGCGGATTTGCAAAGTTCATTCAAGATTTTTATTCGATATTTGGGCGGAATAGGATTGTAGGCAATTTCAGGTATCTCGGTTATTCTGCCCGTCATAAGAAAATTGTCAAGCCCTCGTTCGGTAAAAATTGAAGTTTTTAACATAAAGTTGCGGTATTGCGAAAGACAGCTTTTTGCACGGTCAAATATGACGGGAAAGTTTGGAATGTCCTTTCTCATGCACATTTCAATTAATTCATCACCTATATACGGCGTTACGCATGGTTCATATTCAATGGTAATCAAATTTGTGTTGGCAATGTCGTAGTGCCGCAAATGCTCAACATAAATACTGCTGTATCCCATAAGCGTGTTGATATCGGCAATCAGAGCATAGGAGTTATTTATTTTTTGTTCAAAGAGTTCTTTGTGAAGTTTGATTATGTTTTTATCCTGAGTTATTACAGCACTTCTTTTGTCATATGAAATCGTAATAAGGCAGTTGTCGGTAACAATAAAATATGGCAGAACGGAGCTGTTTGTTGTTTTATCGTAGTAGTAATAAGCACGGTAATCTGTTTTGCTGAGGAAAATCGGATAGACTTTGTTTATCATGTTTATGTTTGAATAGTAGTTATCATAGGAGTCGTCATAAGGTTTAAGACCGAAAATATGACATACCGACAAACCTGCTATGTCGGTTATACTTTTTAATAAATTGTTAATGGGTGACTTGTCTTCGAAAATATCGCCGTACATATATATGGTGTTATTTTCAACAGCTTCCTGTCGCATTATGGTTTCAATTGCGTTATAGGTGTCGGATTCGCCTTTGATAACAGCAGGATATTCTATATTAAGCGATATTTTAAAACTCCGTTCGATAGGGCAATGCTTAACCTCGAAAATGTTATACAGATTTTCGATAAAATTTGCCGTGCAGATTCTGCTTTTGTACCTGTCTTCGCCTATAATTGCTATCTCATATTCTTTTGTTAAATTAAATTTTTCTTCGGGAGAAAGACAGAGCGAAGCACAGATAAGTTCAAGTTCCTCCATGGTGGGCAGTTTTTGACCGCTCTTAATACGCTGGAGTTTTGTCCGTTCAATACCCGTGATTTTGCTCAATCTGTATATAGTTGTATCCCCGACAGCTCTTTGTCAATTATCATTGCAACAAGTTCTTTTCCATGAGAATCAAGCTTTTTGAATTTGTTGTAAATTATATCATACTCCTCTTC
>JABLTK010077343.1_pt1 | contig 10036 bp, 8 predicted proteins | sample 7160131 | NCBI WGS metagenome assembly JABLTK01 (sample SAMN14651221, study PRJNA627086) | human gut metagenome | isolation source: feces | host: Homo sapiens
AACGCACAAGGGCTCGCAATCCCATTTGGATTGCGAGCCCTTTTCGTTGGGAAGAAAAAAGGGACACGGCTTTAAGCCGCGTCCCTTTGAAGATCATAGAAAGCGCTAGTAGGCAGAGCCCACGCCGGTTCCCGCTGCATAGCCGCCGGTTCCTGCACCTGTTGCGTAGCCGCCCGTGCCGGACGAGCCAGCAGAACCGCCGGTGGATGCCGCTCCGGAATAGCCTGTCCCGGCACCGGATGCGCTGGACGACGTATCGGCATAGCCGCCCGTGGCACCGCCCGTTGCGCCGCCATAGTAAGACGAAGAGCCGGTTCCACTTGCAGAGTAACCGCCGCTATAGGCGGATGCGCCGCCCGTATCGTAGTCATTGCCGGCATACATCCCGCTACCCGTAGCGGTACCGCCCGTGGAAGAGCCGCCCGCAGACGAGCCGGCGCCATATTTCTGCGCAAGCTTGCTGGTGGAGCCGGTGATGCCGCTGGGATCGCCGCCCTGATCGACGACCTTCATCATCTCAGTGACCTTGTCCTCATCGGCGAACACGTAGGAAACGCCGTCGACGTAGCCGGTGACGGAAGGCAGCATGGCGGAATACATGAGCAGATCGCCGTCATCTTTGAACTGCTGCGCCAGCGAGATGATGTCGTTGACCTTCATGTCGGTGGTAACGCACTTCGCCGCAGCCTGGATAACGCCGGGCAGCTCGGTGACGGGCAGGGCCAGCACCTTGTCCACAAGAGCCTGGATAAGCTTGCGCTGGTTAGCCGTACGCGTGAAGTCGCCGTCGACGTAGGCGCGGCTACGCGCGAACACCAGGGCCTGCTCGCCGTTAAGGTGCTGCTCGCCGGCCTCGATGATGATGCGCGGGTTCTCGGGGTGGTCGGTGGTGTTGTCGGCATCGGTGTCGTCGATGCGCTCGTCGACCATGACGTCGACGCCTCCGACGGCGTCGACCAGGCTGACCAGCTCCTCGAAGTTGACTTCGGCATAATGCGAGATGCTGACGCCGGTGAGCTGGGTTGCCTCGCGGATGGTCGCTGCAGCGCCGCCGTAGTTGTACGCGGCGTTGAACTTGTTGGTGCCGTAGCCGTCGATATCGATCATGGTGTCGCGGGGAATGGACACGAGCGTTGCCTGGTTGGAAGTCGGGTCGACGCGCACGACGATGTTCGTGTCGGAACGTGCGCCGCCTTCGTCATCGCCCTCGCGCTTATCCGATCCGATCAGCATCATGTAGAACGGCTCGTTGAAATTGGAGCTGACCAGCTGCTCGTTGATGTTCTCCAGCTCCTCGGACGTTTTGCCACCCGTGTTCAGCTGGCTGTTCACGTTGTTGTACCATACGGCGAACGCTGTTCCGCATCCGATAAGGGCGACGATCAGCGCGCAGCACACGCCAAGGGCGATCTTCTTGCCCTTGGCGGACTTGCGCGAACGCTGCGCCGAATACTGCGGGTTCGAGCGCGAATACTGCGATGCGCCCGCCTGATTGCGAAACGCGTTGTTCGCGCCGGGGCCTTGGGAGCCGGGAGTGAACGCCGGACGGTAGCCGGCAGGCACTTGGGAAGCTAGCGGATCGTTCGCTTGGGGACGGCGGTTCTTTTTGAATGCCATGCAAAATCTCCTCACAGCAGTCCGTTCGGGCCTGCGTTACCTTCTTCCGCACCGCACAGATTCCATGCGGCTCCCCACCGGCATGGTGCCTACGCTGCCCGATTTCATCTTTCTTTCAGCGGCTTGGCGAACGCTCACAACCGTGCACCAGGCCCCAATTAATCATCGTGCATTGTATCATCCCAGATTGGCAACCATAAAAATGGCATGCGACCGAAACAGGGTATTCACGGGAGCTCGCCCTATCCCGCTCCTATATCCCTATCCCGTTCCTATATATAGGTTGCAGTGCGGCTTTTCTTGAAAAATACCCCCGGAACGTAACCGCTGGGTTACGGCATTGCGTAATCATGCCGTTACGCTCGATGCATGCAGACTTCCGTCCCACATATCGATGAGCTGGCGAATATGCCGAACGACGAGCCGAAGATGGCCGTCACGCTCGGACGCAACGTGAAGCGCCTTCGTGAACGGGGTCGGATCAACAAGACCTGCTTCGCGGCCATGGTCGGCATCGGCCGGCCACAGCTCAACAAGATCGAGAAAGGCACGGCGAACGTTCGCCTTTCGATGGTCGAGGAGCTTGCGGATGCGCTTGAGACCACGCCGGAGAAGCTGCTGTTCGAGCAGTTCGACCCGACAAGCATCGCCATCCCGCGCAAAGCCCCCGATTGGCAGTTCGATCCGTATTCATGAACCAACGCGATCGCATTCATAATGCCTAGGTATGGGGAATTTCGCATGCGTTCACCATTCCCTACCCCCATTCGCGCGTTTTAGGCTATAATGCCGACACGGTATGGCAGGAGCGCCTACCAAGCATGCGGGTGTCGCCAAGTGGTAAGGCACGAGCTTCCCAAGCTCGCATTCGCGGGTTCGAGTCCCGTCACCCGCTCCATCGATCATCAACGACGGCCCAGTGCCGTCGTTTTCGTTTTCAGGAGGCAACGATGACCGAATCGCATCCGATATTCGACACGTTCATCTTCGACTTGGACGGAACCATCCTGGACACCATGCCCGACCTCATCCACGTCACCAACGAGACCCTTGCGCACTTCGGCTACCCCACGCACACCGACGCCGCCATCCGCAGCTTCGTGGGCGACGGCGCGCAACGCCTGATTTACCGCGCCCTCCCCGAGGGAACCTCTGAAACCGTTTGCGCAGAAGCGCTTGAATATTGGAAGGCGCTTTACCCCCAAACCGGGCATGCTCGCACGCGCCATTACGCGCACATGCCCGAGACGCTTGCCGAGCTGAAAGCGCGAGGATGCAAGCTTGCGGTGCTTTCGAACAAATACGAGGGCGGCGTGAAGGATGTCATCCCGCGATTTCTCCCCGACCTTTTCGAGGTGCTGCATGGAGAATGCGAGGCCATTCCCCGCAAGCCCGACCCCGCCGGCTTGCTGCAAACCATCCAGGAGCTGGACAGCACTCCCGAGCGCACCGCCTACGTAGGCGACTCTGCCGGCGACATGCGCGTCGCCCGCAACGCCGGAACGTACGCGATCGGCGTCGACTGGGGCTACAATCCCGTAAGCACCCTGCAAGAGGCGCAGGCGGGCGCGATCATCTCCAATCCTGCGCAGTTGCTTGAGTTTGCGAGGGCGTAACGCCGCGCCATAAGGAAAATGCGCAAGTGGGTGCGCCGCAGAGCAGCATGCGCACCCACTTGCGCATCCAGGACCCCATGCGCCTTTCGATACAGGAAACTAAGGCAACCTGTTGCAACGCTCGCGAAGACGCGCAGCCAAGCATCCTATGGTCTTGGGGTTGTCTGCGATAGCCGCAAGCAACCCCCCGAAGCTTAACCCGTGGTAATGACATGTGTCCGCATCGCGTCATTGGGTTTAATGCTACAATGATGTGCGCGCCTCAGTAGCTCAGGGGATAGAGCACCGCTCTCCTAAAGCGGGTGTCGTACGTTCGAATCGTATCTGGGGCACCATGAAACACCAGGCCATCGGCTCAAGCTGATGGCCTTTTCGTTTCCTGAGGAGCCATTGTCCCGACAAGAGCGGCACACCGGGACCAATCCGCTCGAAATCGCCCCGCAACCATCATCCATTAGACGGAGAAGCGCCTGCTCGCACTCAGGCGAATGCGCAAGCACGCGTACGGGAAAGGCAGCCTCAAGGGCGCTGCCACGGCTCATCGATCCCCAAACCTCAGCTATCCGCGCGCTATATGCCGGGGATACCACTTTTGGAACCAGGCGGTGAATACGCCCATCAACGCGGGGAGGATGGAGTTGATCGCGCCAACGAAGCTGGCTGCATCCGTTTGCATGATGAAGCACGTCCAGATAGGAGTGATCAGGTACAGCACGCCCCACGCCGCGGTCAGGATACGGTTCGTCCTCATGAAGATCGGATTGCGCAATGCCGCTTCCCCGTTGTAGCTGTTCTTCGAGTAGTGCGCGGTCAGCGGCACTTTGAGGAAGCAGGAAACCGTCCACATCAGCCCAAACAGAAGATAAGACACCGGTATTACCAGAGCAGGGGACGCTCCCACCAGCAACGCGATGGAGCACGCTGAAACCAGCAACGCCGAGACCTGGTCGTACGCAGTCGCCTTCGTCCGCCGCATCAGAACAGGCAGCAAGACGCATACCCCTATGCTGACCAGGCTTCCCCAGAAGCCATCGACCGCAGCCGCAATCCAGAATACGATCCAAGGAGTCAAAAGCAGCAGCATGTTGGTTTTCGGCTTGTTTGCCTTCGCGCCCACGGCAGGGCCTCCATCCGCAACGGCGCCCGATTCACCAGCATCCGTTTCGCCAACATCCGCGCCACTCGCTGCGCCGAAATAATCGTCCCAATGCATCATCAAGTCAAAATCGCCCTCGACCGAGTGCAGATGCTGCATGAGCGCCTCGTCGCCAGCAATCTCCCCGCTGGCAATCGAGCGCCAAACGCTCAATGGCGTGTTAATGCGCGTGGTGAAATCCGAGGAGAAGCCTTCGGCGGGTTCCGTCTCAAGGCGGCTCCCACTTTCCCCAAGAACGATGCGGTAGGTGTTGCCAATATCGGTATAGTTCATGTCGAGCACGATATCTCGCCCCGGCCATGCCTGCTTGCGATACAAGGCCGCCATCTGCCGGGTGAACACAAGGCTAGGGTCTTCCTTTTCGCCCGATTCGCCAACCCCCCAGCTGGCATCCGCCATCGCCTCGAAGACATCGCGCGGGAATAGGCTCCGATCGAGCTTGCCGCGGGTTTCCGTTGAGATTTCGCCGGAAGCGAACTCCTCCCCGGCTTTCCGAACCCAGGAAAGGTACTCGTCGGTGCGGTTCGCCAGCTCCTTCATCCTGAAAAGCTCGCCCTGCCCGCAGAAGATCGCCGCATAACCGTCCTTCCCGCAAAGCCGGTCGAACAAGCTGGTCACGCAGCCGTAGTTGCCCTTCGCCGTATAGAAACCGCAGGTCGAAACCACCACCGTGCGCTTGCCGCTCATGTCGTAGCGGGAAGGGTGCCCGCCGCTTTCCGTTTCCGCGCTCATGAAGGGCAGCGACATGGGAAGTTGGCGGTCGATCAGGTTCTTCAACTGGCCGGGCAACCCGAAGTAATACAACGGGAAGCTCCAGATGATGACGTCGGCCCACAAGATCTTCTCGATGACCGCCCGCATGTCGTCATGGATGCAGCATTTGCCGGGCGTCTTGCGCCAGCAGGAAAAGCAGCCCAGGCAAGGCTTGATATCAAGCGTGCTGACGCTAAGGGTTTCGATTGCTGGCGCCTGTTTGCGCCCGTTTTCTGCCCAAGCGATAATCCCATCAAGAAAAGCGCTGGTCAAGCGCCAGGTATTGCTACGTTTACCCTTAGGGCTGCCGTTGATTGCCAGAATGTTCATCGGGCGCTCCTTACTTCGGCGGCGCATCGCCATACCCGGTCGATACGTCCCTGCCGGCTTCTTCGGCCGAACCTGCGGCCGCCTTCCAGCACGGCCCGCACGGGCTTTGCGACCTTCGCGGCCAAACTAGGTTTGCCTGCGAAGATGGCGCAGCCGCCGCGTGAAAGCCGTTCCTTTTGCACCCTATCAGTATATGCGGCCCGCAAGATACCGAAAGAGGCTCGAGGGGTGATAAGCAGGTAAATCCGAGCACATCCCAACGATGAAAAAGGCCTGTCGGACTTTCGTCCGACAGGCCTTTGCACATGCTTTCCGTTGCCGAAGCCGCTATGCGCCGATAAGCGTTTGCAGCGTGGTCAGGAAGCTGGACATATTGCGCCAGCACATGAACAGCGTGATGCAGATGAAGATGACGCCGCAGATGTTGGAGAACGCATGGTTGCGCCACTTGCCAAGGCTCTTGCCGTTGGCGACGTACATCACGAAGAACGCCATGATAGGCAGCAGGATAGCGTTGGCCGCCTGAGCCACCAGGATCAGCTCCGTGGGGCTCTTACCCAGCAGCACAGCCATCAGGCAGCCGGCCACCAGCACGATGATCCAAACGATCTTGAACTTCAGGTCCTTCAGGGTCTTGCCCCAGCCGAGCACGCCGTTGACGGCGTAAGCAGCGGAAAGCGGAGCGGTGATGGCGCTGGAGAAACCGGCAGCCAGCAGGCCGATGCCGATGAGCACCGTGGCCCAGTTACCCAGCAGCGGCTGCAGGGCGACGGCCATGTCCTTGCCGTTGGTGACGGTGATGCCGGCGGCATGCATGTTCGCCGCGGCGCAGACGAGGATGGCCATGGAGATGATGCCGCCCAGGCCGATGGACAGAACGCAGTCGAAACGTGCATCGGCGATCTGCTCGGGGTCCTTGAAGCGCTCGGATGCGCCGGAAGCGTGCAAGAACAGGTTGTACGGCACGATGGTGGTGCCGATCAGGCCCACGGCGGTCAGGATGCCCTTGGCGCCAGCCTGGCCTTCGGGCAGGGAAGGCGTGAACAGGCCGGCCACGACCGCGCCCCAATCAACGGGAGAGGCGAACGCGGTGATCAGGAACACCAGGCCCATGAAGATGACGATACCCGTGAGGATCTTCTCGACCAGCTTGTAAGAACCCACCCACATGGCGGCGAAGGCCAGAACGCCCAGCACGATGACGATGGGGATCATGGGGGCATTGACTACCGCCTGGATGCCCAGGATGCCGCCCGTGATGTTGCCCGTCTCGTATGCGGTGTTGCCGATGAAGATGGCGATGATAACAATCACGATTGCAATCCACTTCAGCACCGGATGCGAAATGCGATCGCGGATGTTCTCACCCAGGCCCTCCTGCGTGACGATGCCAACGCGAGCCGCCATCTCCTGGAAGATAATGGTTGCAACGGTGGCGAACAGCAGCGCCCACAGCATGGTGTAGCCATAGCTTGCGCCGGAAACCGTGCACGTGGTGACCGTGCCAGGACCGACGAAACCAGCTGCGACCAAAGCACCGGGGCCGATGTTCTTCAGCTTCTCGGTAATCGAGCTTGCCATCGTTCCCTCCTTTCCTACCGGGGCATCCCCGCCCCTCCTTGTGGTATATGGGGGATACTTTAGCACGCGAAAGCGTTTGTGAGGCCGTTTCGACACATGCCCGTAACACAGCGCGTCGTCCAGCGGCGGCGGAGGGTAGGTTTTCAAGGACGGACGGCAAAACCGGCGCGCGCCTTACGACATCTTCCAGAAGTCCTGGATCAATTCCTGTCGGCTGGCATCGCCCGTTTTCTTCAGGATGTTGTGCACGTGCACCTTCACCGTGGAAACCGCCAGCGACATCTCGGATGCGATGTTCTGATTATCCTTGCCCAACAAGATAAGGTAGAGGACCTCACGCTCGCGCTGGGAGAGCTTATGTCGCGTGGCGAACACGTTAAGGTTCTCGACGATCTGCTGCTCCTGCTGCTTGCTACCGCCCTGCGCCGGCGGCCGCTCGAAGCGAAGCGAAAGCATCCGGACCGCGTTGCGCACCGCGGCCACGCCGATGATCAGCATCAGCAAATTCTCGGCATAGCTGCGCTCGGCGCTGAAGATAATCGAGCCCAGATTGACCAACGGCAAGTCCATCATCAGGAAGGAGACGGCGTCCTCTGCCAACACGATCAGGCCTAGCAGCCATGCCACCGCATACAGGCCCCGATGCCGCCACATGCGGGCGCGCTCGGCTTCATCCTTCTGACGCAAGAAGCTATATCCCGCATACAGCAGAATCCAATATATAGAACTGGCGAATAGACCAGAACCAGAAACGCTGCAGATCGCCATCAGGGAGAAACACCAGCGTGGCGATGCTGGCGACCGCGAAAACCGCCGGCGGCACTACGAACATGCTGCGGCGCGTTTCGTTCAGATAGTCGCAAAGCAAAACCCAGAACGCCGTGACGAACCCGCCTCCGGTCAGCACCGAGGCAAGCGAGCGGATGACAAGATATCCGGAGGTGAGCGCATCCCCGCTTGAGCGAACGATGAACTCGTCTTGAAATACCAAGGAGATGTCGAAGAAGTAGAACGCAAAGGCGACCGACAGGAACAACATGGTCTTTTTACGCGACACCAGATACGAGGACAAGCATACCGCCGCCACCAAAATGGAAACGAACAGCATCAGCAGCGTGTAATAGAACAATGCAAGCTCCACAGGCCCCTCCGTAGAACGCTTTGCCGCCAGCCTCCCGTAGCTGGCCAAGGCAATCCTCGGTATTGTAACTACTTACCCGTACCTATTTTACCCTCAACCCCGATTTGCCACCCTGCTTACAGAAATAATGAGCGCCGAAGTCAACTAAACCGACGAGGGCCAACTCTACTTACCAGCATTTCCCCATGCCATACCACAAGCTTCCCATCAGGGGTTTATCGAGGGTTTAGGAAGTTTTGCCCGGCGTTAATCCTTGGTTCCACCTCTAAACGAGGGTCGTTAAATCCGCGTTAGACCTTCCCGATTTTACACGGCGGTTGCAAAGTGGGATCAACGGAACGGGGCACCGAAAACGCCCCAACCGCAAGCCCAAGGCGTTAGGCCAAGAAACGCTGGAAGGCTTGCACGGCGAAGATAGTCTTCATCCCACGAGACGAAAGAAGGTTTGCAATGGCTGGCGTGAACGTCAAAAGCGAGATCAAGCCGCTGAAAAAGGTGCTCCTGCACCGTCCCGGCAAGGAGCTTCTGAACCTCACCCCGAACACGCTCGAGGAGCTGCTGTTCGACGACATCCCGTTCTTGAAGGTTGCCCAGGAGGAGCATGATGGCTTCGCACAGGCCCTGCGCGACAACGGCGTTGAGGTTGTGTACCTGGAGGATCTGACGGCCGAGGTTCTGGCCGCCGACCCCGAGCTGCGCGAGAAGTTCCTGCTGCAGTGGATCGACGAAGCCGGCATCAAGACCGAGCGTTATCGCAAGATCATCTTCGATTACATGCAGGAGAACTATCCCGACGCCAAGGACTTCGTCCTGAAGACCATGGAGGGCATCAACCTCACCGAGCTGCACACCGACAAGTCCAACTCCCTGGTCGACCTGGTGTCCGAGGCCTCCAAGATGGTCGTCGCCCCGATGCCGAACCTGTACTTCACCCGCGACCCCTTCGCAATGATCGGCAACGGCGTTTCCATCAACCGCATGTACTCCGTCACCCGCAACCGTGAGACCATCTACGGCGAGTACATCTTCAACTACCACCCGGACTTCAAGGGCACCCCGCAGTACTACAGCCGCTACAACACCTTCCACATCGAAGGCGGCGACATCCTCAACATCAACGAGCACGTGCTGGCCATCGGCATTTCCCAGCGCACCGAGCCCGACGCCATCGATGGCATCGCCCACAACATCTTCAACGACCCCACCTCCCCGGTCGACACCATCCTGGCGTTCAACATCCCGAACAACCGCGCCATGATGCACCTGGACACCGTGTTCACGCAGATCGACGTGGACAAGTTCACCATCCATCCCGGCATCATGGGCCCGCTGTCCGTGTTCGAGATCACGCCCGAGGGCGACGGTATCAAGGTGCATGAGATCAACGCCCCGCTCGAGCAGATCCTGGAGAAGTACATCGGCATGCCGGTGACGCTGATCCCCTGCGGCGGTGGCGACCGCATCGCCGCCGAGCGCGAGCAGTGGAACGACGGCTCCAACACGCTGTGCATCGCTCCTGGTCGCGTGGTTGTTTACGAGCGCAACGACGTCACGAACGCCGTTCTGCGTAAGAACAACATCGACGTCATCGAGATCCCCTCGGCCGAGCTGTCCCGCGGCCGTGGCGGCCCGCGCTGCATGAGCATGCCGGTCGTGCGCGAGGACTAATCGCTTTCATCGGGGGAGGCCGCCGGATCGATCGGCCTCCCCTTTGGGCAGCTTGCGAAGCCACGCGCTGCCCGCAGTTTCCCATCGGTTTCGCCTCTGCGTTCCGTTTGAGCCTGTAAACGGGATTCGCTACCGTAAGCAGGTTCGGTATGTCCGGCTAAACAAGCGGAGTCC
>JABLTK010165399.1_pt1 | contig 10031 bp, 5 predicted proteins | sample 7160131 | NCBI WGS metagenome assembly JABLTK01 (sample SAMN14651221, study PRJNA627086) | human gut metagenome | isolation source: feces | host: Homo sapiens
CACGTGATAGCCGTAATCTTTGTACTTCTCGTACGGGTCATCTGCCGAAACGCGCTCGCATACCTGCTCCAGCGCGTTTTCGGCCATGTCGATTTGCTCGGCGGCGAGGGCGATCTTCTCTTGTGTCTCCTGGCTTCCCTGGGCGTATTGCGGAATATATATCGCAATAAGGACCAGAACGGGCACGATTGAGAACGCAATCAATTGCTTCTTGATGTTTGGAACGGGAACGCCGTAGGCATCGGCCATCGCCTCGGCGTTGTTCGCGCTTTCTGAAAGCATGTCTGCCGCCGTGCTTACCGCGCCAACCGCTCTCGCGACCTGGGCCGCGCCCCCGAGAGCCTGAGCCGCCTTGTTGTCGCTTTTTTGCAACAGACGCCCCGCCGCCTGCGTCGCAAGCACGCCGGCAACTTGAGCCGAACGGTCGCTTTGAGTCTGCCTTACCGCAAGGCGACTCTGCAGGTCAAGCCATTGCTTTCCGCGCATGCCGAACTTCGGGCGAAGCGCGCAGAAGCAGAACACGGCAACGCAGAGCGCGACAAGGGCGATCCAGGTATTGATCCCGGTCGGCTGGAAGCCGTCGTTATGGAAAACCAGGTCGTCGATCATTTCCAACGGCACGATAAGGGCGCACAGCGCAAAGGACATGATGAGCGCCCGCAAGGCGATCTTGGGATACATGCAGTAGCGCTGGATCTGCTTCTTCTCTTTTTCGCTGAGTGCCCGCATGGATGCCTTTCGTATGCCGTCGGGATAAGCTTGGCGCCGATCGGCAGGGAGGGCGACTGCCGCAAGGTCACTGCTGGGCCGGCTCTTGCGGCTTAGACCAGCTTGCCCTTGCTGTGGTCGATCATGTGCTGGATGATCTCGGCCGTCCAGTCGGTGAACTCGCGGTTCTTCGTGACGAGCTTGTCGCCGGCAAGCTCCTGGTAGCTGATTTTCGCCTTGGCATAGCGCGTGACCTTGGATTCTTCCTCGCGGGACAGGCAATCCTCCGTGGTCTTGAAAGCGCCGAGCGCGCGGATCATCTTCGCGTTGAACATGATGTGCGGCTTATCGTCGGCGTCGAGGTAGATGAAGGCGGCCTTGGTCACGCCGAGCTGGTTGGCGTGCAGACACGCGACGTTCTCAAGCGACTCAAGCGTGTCGGTGAGGTCGGCAGCGAGTGCTGCGGCTTCCTCGGCAGTGACGGCATCGCAGGGCTGTGACAAGACGGCTTCGTCTTTCACCAGGTCTTTGATCATGAGGGTATCCTCCCATAGGTTGCGAACAAAGCGCGCCCGCAAGTTGGGCGCTCGTGTTTGGAATTGTACCACGGAAGAAAAGACTCGCCCTCGCTGCACCCCGCGCAGAACGAGGGCGACGGCTTCGACGGATGACGCATGTTCGGAGAGTCACTATTCCGAGAGACGATTGTGAGACAATTGGGGGGCGCAATGTCTTCCATGATGTACCAAAAAGCGGACAAGCGCCTTATAGCCGAAGATATCCCAAAAACATCATCGCAAACAAAAGTAAATTGTTGAAAGGGAATTATTCCTATTGGAATGTGGATACTGCTTTGGGAGCAATTTCACTTCCTCCACGGATGAAACCTAAAGCTAGTGTGCCACCCGTGAAGCAAGCTTCACAACGCCCAAATAACTCTTTTGCATTATACACAACGCCGTCAATTTGAAACATTTAATTTTAGTTTTCAGCAGAAATTAACAAGCTGCGCACATTGTTTGCCCTTTTCTCGATAGGGCTTTACTGGCGACGAAATTTACCCTTTCCCCTTCTTAATTCTCACGATACCGCACCTGAGCTGGTGTTAAATTCGCTATTTTGTCAAGGCGCCGTCTTCGCTCGTTGTTCTTTTCTGCTTTGGTTCTATACTAACGGTTGGGCTCGGCTATGCATGGCCCGCCCATGGCCGCCGCGGGGTTCGGGTACAGGCTCATGCACATTGCCGCCCTATGGCCTTTGGAATCATGCCGCCGTGCCCGGCGGCGTCCGCTCATCACTCATAAGGTTGCTGCTATTTGCTCTTTGGAATGTTGTCGAGGGCTGGCGCGCGGCGGCTTCGTCTCCTTTTTGGGAAGGAGTTGTCTTTGAACAAAGTCAATATTGCTCCATTCGAAGTGTTTTGCGGCATAGATGTTGGGAAATCTTTGAACCATATTGTCGCCCTGGACCGTTATGACGACAAGCCGTTGATTAATCGGAAGGTTCCTCAGGAGGAGGCGGAGATTCGCGCCGCATTGGAGGAAGCAGGCGATTTCGGGCTTGCTCTCGTTATCGTCGATCAGTTCGGCGCGTTCGGCCGTCTTGTCGTGGGCGTCGCTAAGAGCATGGATATTCCTGTAGCGCACATGTCGCCACGCCGCTTTCGTCAAGTCGCTGAAACGTACGGTGAGGATAAATTCGACGAAAAGGATGCGTACATCCTGGCTGATGCTTCACGAACGACGCCACGCAACATCGAGTTCGTGGGCAATCGGGCTGAGTCGATGGCCGAGATCAAGGTGCTATCCTCGCGCCGCGACGACATCGTCGAGGAGCGCACGCGCTGCTACAACCGGCTTCATGATTTCATCCATCAGGTAAGCCCTCCCCTTGAAGAGCTCTTCTCGAAGAGGAAACTTCATAATGACCTGGAAATTCGACTGATTGCGCGCTATGGCGGGCCGATTGGCTTTCGCCAGGCGGGCCGCGCTCGCGCGTCAACGTGGGCGGCGGAGCTGAAGTATCACTGCGTGGACGGCCCGAAGAAGGTGGAACAAGTTTTCGACGTGCTCGACCGACAAACTGTCATGCTGCCGGGTGCTGCGGTGATCGAGGAGCAAATACGTTCGATTGCATCGCGCATAATCGAACTTTTGGCCGAAGAGAAGCGCCTGAATCTGATGATCGAGCAGCGCGCGAAGATGATTCCCGAGGTTGATCTTTTGCAGAGCATTCCTGGCGTCGGCCCGGTGTATGCGGCGCTGATCGCCGTCGAGATTGGCGATATTGGTCGGTTTCGCGATTCGAATCATCTGGCATCATACGCGGGTGTGGCGCCGCGCAAGGAGGAATCGGGGACGAGCGTTCATAAGAGAAGGAAACGCAAAGGCGGCAATCGCCGGCTGAAGAACGCGCTCATGCAGTCATCGCAGCGTTCGGTGCAGTGCGACCCTTTGGCAAGGGAGTATTACGAACGCAAGCGAGCCGAAGGGAAGAAGCACTTGCAGGCGCTCCGAGCGTTGGCGAGACATCGGGTGACGGTGATCTTCGCGATGCTGAACGAAGGTACCTTCTACGAGCCGCCGGTTGAAGTGGACGAGAATGGCCGCGGATAGGATATGACGCGCGCGATGGCATACGGCGGTGGACGAGCGAGCCGTATGAACGCAATCAGCCAGAGAGCAGAAGGCTCGCTGTTATGAAACCCTTATAGGTTGATTCCAATAGGAGGAAAAATGACAGCTTGCAAAGACTCCCTTAGCGGGAAGAAGGCAGTGAGCGCGACCCTCGCGGGCGTTCTCGCAGTCGGCATGGTGCCGGCAGCGGCCTTCGCGGCGGAAGCACCCGCCGACGAGGTCCAGAACGACGGCATCGAACTTCTGGACACCACTAGCCCTGTGACCCTGTTCAATGCTGGTACCATTGCGCTGGGCAGCACGTTCAGCCCTGTGAGCGGCCAGACCAACCAGTTCACCGCTAACGCGACCACCGACGGCACCGCGCTCGATCTTGGCGCCGTCACCGTTACCCCGAAGGGCCAGTCTGCGGTTACCGTCACGGGTGACGATTTCAAGGTGACCATCACCAAGAACGGTACCGAGGTGAAGGAAATCAAGACTCCCGGCACCTACACCGTGTCTGTTGATGCCGTCGGCGGCGATTATAAGGGCGGCAAGGTTTCCGCCACCATCACCGTCAAGGGTGCCTCTCTTGCTAACGCAACGCTGTTCCAGGTGAACCCGGATGACGCCAAAGACGTTTCCGACACGACGTTCACCTACACCGGCAATGTGCTTGACCTCGGCGTTCAGATCGGTGGCAAGGCCCTTAAGGCTGGCACCGATTACACGATCAAGTTTGTGAATGCTGGCGGCGACGCTAACAACGACCCCGCGGTCGAAGTGAAGAACGCCGGTAAGTACTATGCGGTCATTACTGGTCAAGGCAACTTCGTTGGCAACGTCAAGAAGATTGCCAACGTCACGGTCGCTCAGTTCGATCTCGCCAGCGCCACGATTTCTGTCGATGATGTTTACGGCGCAACTGCCGCCAAGCCTTCTACTCCGACTTCTGTCAAGAGCGGTTCCGACGTGCTTGCGAACCCGGCTGAAGTCAAGCTGACGCTCAACGATGGCCAGACCTGGGACGCCAAGGACCAGTACATCTTCACCGCCAAGGCGGACGGCAACAACATCACGGGTAGCAATGCTAATGTAACCTGCAACAAGGTCGACGCAGTTGCCACCTTCGAATACGATGGCGCCGCGTTCCCGACGGAGTTCACCACCAACAAGGGCGACAAGAAGCCTGTCTACTTCGACCTCGACAAGATCGCTGCTAAGGACGCTGCCGGCAAGGCTGTTGACGAATCCCTGATTGATGTCACCGTCACCGACAAGGACGGCAACGACGCCACGGCTGATTTCGAGGCTCACAAGGCCGGCACCTACACCGTGAAGGCCGCTATCAACGACGACACCTATACCCTGGGCGGATCCGCTGAGTGTAAGGTCGTCATCAAGGAAGCCACTGTCGTTACTGCCGAGAACGTTGTCGTTAAGTACAATGGCAAGATCGTTACTTCTGTCGATAAGAATTATGATGGCGATGATATTGTAGCGAGCGACTTCGAGGTGATCGTCACCGACGCCAAGGGCAACGTGATCGAGGGTTCGACGCAGGAGCTCGTCGATGCAGAAGGCAAAGCTGTCGACAAGGCGCTGAACGCTGGCTCCTACAAACTCGTCATCGAGAACGAGAACGTCGACTTCCAGGGCGAGGCTGTTGTGCCTATCACCATCAACAAGGTTGACCTGAGCACCATCAAGGTCGGTGCTGAGCAGAAGGCGTGGCTCGACCATACCGAGAATCCGGTTCTTACCTATGTCCAGAAGGGTACCGAGGTTGCTGACCTTCGCCTCCAATACCAGTCTGGCACCGACGAAAATGGCGAGCCTGCGTGGGAGGCACTCCCCGCTGCCGCTAAGGTGACGGTCAAGGATGCTTCTGGCAAGGAAGTCACCAAGCTTGAGGACGAGGGTATCTACACCATCGAGATCGCGGCTGCGGATGACGACGCTGCTCTGAACTACACGTTCCCGACGGAGGTTTCCATCACGGTTGCGGATGAGGCAAACCTGAAGTTTGCCGACAATGTCGATTCGAGTGCCTGGTACTACAACGAGGTCAACAAGGCTGCCGAACTCGGTCTTATGAACGGTTACGCTGACACCAACCTCTTTGGGCCGAACGACACCATCACTCGTGCTCAGGTTGCACAGGTTCTGTTCAACATGGCTGGCGGTCGCGCCGATATGGACCTTCCCGAGGGCTCTTACAACGAGATCTACGGATATACGTCCTTTGGCGATGTCAATGGCAAGATGTGGTACGGCAAGGCCATCGCGTGGGCTAAGGCTGCTGGTATCGTGACTGGCTACGGCGACGGCACCTTCGCTCCCGAGAACAACATCACGCGCGAAGAGTTTGCGACCATGCTTGCTCGTTATGCTCAGAAGTACGGCAACTACACTGCCGGTAACGCTGCTGATTTTGCTGCGTATGGCGATGCTTCCGCGGTTGACTCCTGGGCTGCCGAGTACGTCGCATGGGCGGTCAAGGGCGGTTACATGGGCAAGAACACGAACGTTCTCACGCCGCTCGCCAACATGACTCGCGCCGAGGCGGCTGCTATGGTCGTCCGCTACGCTGGCTAAGCTAACTGCCTAAACGAGGCTCATTTTTCGCCTGCTGGGAGCTAATCCCAGCAGGCTGGCCATGGGGCATGCGGGATGCGGGCGTCGCGCAAAGGGCGCGAGCGTTCCCCTGCCTCAGGGTCAGCCTTAGGCAATCAATCGCAAGCTGTCGCGTAAGGCTTCGGGTGCGCCGACGCCCCCTCATCGGGTAACCCTGGGCGGGGGGGTCGGCGTTTTCTGACGAAATGCCGGCCCATGTTTTCCCCAGGAGGCTTTTTCCCATGCCCAACCCCATATCCAAGCTGCTCTCGCTCGGCGACGGCAAGCGTCTTAGGCAGTATCGCCGTATAGTCGACAAGATCAACTCGCTCGAAGACGGCCTTTCCGCGTTGGCGGATGCCGAGCTGCGCGCTACGGCCAACCGCCTGCGCGAGCGCGCGGTTGCCGGCGAGGCCAACGAGAGTCTTTTGCCCGAGTCGTTCGCGCTTGTGCGCGAGGCGTCGAAGCGCACGGTGGGGCTGCGCCACTATGATGTGCAGCTCATCGGCGGTATGGCCTTAAACGATGGGTGCGTCGCCGAAATGAAGACTGGCGAGGGGAAGACGCTCGTCTCCACATCGGTGGGCTTCTTGAACGCACTGTCGGGCGACCCTGTTCACGTCGTCACCGTCAATGATTACTTGGCGAAGCGCGATGCGGAATGGGTTGGCCGCCTATACGGGTTGCTTGGCATGAAGGTTGGGCTTATCCAAAACGGCATGGAGCCCGAGGAGCGCAGGCCCTCGTACGCCGCCTCCGTCACCTACGGTACCAATTCCGAATTTGGCTTCGACTACCTTCGCGACAACATGGTCTCTTCGCCTCGCGATCGCGTGCAGCGCGGCCATGCGTTCGGCATCGTCGACGAAGCCGATTCGGTGCTTATCGACGAGGCGCGCACGCCGCTTATCATCTCAGGGCTCTCCGGTGCGCCTTCTGCTATCTGCACCACCTTCGCCGAGATCGCGGCCAGGCTCGATCCCGAGAACGACGTCGTCCTCGACGAGAAGCGCCGAACGGTGTACGAAACTGAAAACGGCCTTGCGAAAATCGAGAAAATGCTCGGCAGCGAAGTATATGCCGACCTCTCAGGGGCCACAGCGAACCGGTTACGCCAGGCGCTCAAGGCCCAGTTCCTGTTCAAGATCGACCATGACTACGTGGTCGACGGGGGCGAAGTGAAGATTGTCGATGCCTTCACGGGCCGCATCATGGAGGGCCGCCGCTATTCCGAGGGTCTCCATCAGGCAATCGAGGCGAAGGAACACGTTCAGATCAAGCCCGAGACGCACACCATCGCAACCGTCACACTGCAGAACTACTTCCGCTTGTACAAGAAGCTCTCCGGCATGACGGGCACGGCGCTCACCGCCGACAGCGAGCTCGATCATATCTACCATATGCCCGTCGTCCCCATCCCCACGAACAAGCCCGTGATCCGCGAAGACAAGGGCGATTTGATCTTCCGCACTGCAGAGGCCAAGTTCGCCGCCGTTGCCGACGAGGTAGAGCGCCGTCATGCCAAGGGGCAGCCCGTGCTTGTGGGTACGGCTTCGGTGAAGGCTTCCGAGCGGTTGTCAGAGAAGCTAAGCGAACGTGGCATCGGGCACCAGGTGCTTAACGCGAAAGAACATGAGCGTGAGGCTGCGATCGTTGCCGAGGCGGGCCGGCTTGGCGCGGTCACCGTTGCCACCAACATGGCTGGCCGCGGAACCGACATCCTGCTCGGAGGCAACTATGAGATGCTTCGGCAGGCCGCCCTTAAGAAATTCGGTGTGAAAGACGAGGAGTTGGCAGCAGAGTGGCAGCTTCATGCGGCCGACGCCGAGGCAAGGTATATCACCGACCGCGAGGGCTATGTCGTCCGCGTGCTCGGAGGACTGTGCGTCATCGGTACCGAGCGTCACGAGGCGCGGCGTATCGACAACCAGCTGCGCGGCCGCGCCGGGCGACAGGGAGACCCGGGCGAATCCCGCTTTTATCTTTCGCTCGAGGACAACCTTTTGCGCCTTTTCGGGAAGGAGCGCATACGCAAGGTTTCTGAGATGATGGTGCAAAGGGGCATCCCTGACGATTCGCCTTTGGAGGATCCGCTGGTCTCGAAGGTGATTACTGCCGCTCAGCAACAGGTGGAGTCGATGCACTTCGCCTCGCGCAAAAACGTGCTCGAGTACGATGATGTCATGGACTTGCAGCGCAAGGCCATCTACAGCGAGCGCAATGCTATCTTGGACGGCAAGAACGTCTGCGAAGGCATGGCCGAGTTCGTGGAGAGCATGGTCGATAGCTTGCTTGAGGAGAACTGCCCTGCCGAGACTCCCTCGGACGATTGGGATTTCGGGACGGTCGACGCGTGGGTTGAGTCGATGACGGGAGAAAAGGGCTACGACGCAAGCGAAATCGAATGCGATCAGGATCCCGATGTGCTCGCCGAAGACGTTCGCAATCATCTGATGAGGATTTTCGACGAAAAGCGCGAGGCGGTGGGCAATCCTTTGTTCGAGGAGCTCTGTACGCAGATAATGCTTCGCATCATGGACACGCACTGGGTCGCGCATCTTACCGACATGGAGGGCTTGAAAGCGGGCATCGGGCTTCGCGCATACGGGCATCGCGATCCGCTTGTTGAATACAAGGAGGAGGCATACCAGGCGTTCTCGCGGCTCGTGGATTCCATCTACGAGGACAGTCTGCGCGCCATCCTGCGCTTGCCCGTCGAGAGCGCAGGCGCTGCCTCTAGCGGGCTTTCCGAGGAGGATAACCCCTTCCGCCCCGAGAGCATGGTGTACTCCGACTCGCGATCGGCCCCCGAGGCCTCGCCGCTCGAGGCGCCCGACCCCGCAGGGGGAAATCCGCTCGGGTAGGGGGGCGATCTGCCTTGATTGCTGGACAAGTTTTCGAAAACAGCTGACAAAGCCCTAACTATCACGTGAAAACGCCCTCGTCGGAGGGCGTTTTCGCTATTCGGGAGCGAAGGGGCTCGGAGCTGTCGTGGGAATCCTTCTGCAGTCCCTTCGCTCTGCTCCATGCTCGCTCAGCTTCGTTGAGAAATTCCGAATGGTGATGATGGCAAAATCCGAATCGAACTCGTATGAAAATCCGAATGACTAAAGGGGGAAATTCCGAATGAGCTTCTCTCTCCCAAGCCCCCTTACACAATATGGAGAAGGCGGTTGGCGTTTTCGAAGAAGACGAGGTTTCGCAGCTTTGGGTCTCCTTCCGTGGCTATCATCACTTGCTCGACCTGACGCTTGTAGCTTCCGAACGGATAGTCGGTTCCGAACATGATCTTATCGCGCCCGAGCAGCTCGATCATAAGCTCGATGTCCTCGTGCGACCTGAAGGAGGTGTCGGCGTATACGTTGTCGAGCCCCTGGGACAATTTTGCGAGTCGCTCGATGTTTCCTGCCGCGGTTCCGCCGCAATGAGCTGCGACGAAATTGATTTCGGGATGTCTCCTTGCGCATTCGACCAGATGGGCGAGGTCGCCAAACTCGGGTGTGGCGTACTGGTCGTTGATCTCGGGGTAGTAGTACATCCCGGCTCCGCAATGTGATGTCACGGGCTTCCCCGTTTCTGCCCAATAGCGCAGCGCTTCTTCGGTTAGGGGATCGTCGAGGGCGCGCTTGCTCAAAATCGGGTGGAGCTTGAGGGCATAGGCGCCCTTTTCGGAATCTTCGAGCAGCTTTTTCCCGGCGTCCTTGCCGAGTCGGTAGTCGATGCAGGTGAACGGAATGCACCGCGGCTCGACCATATGGGCGACCTCGTAGTCCTCGAAGGACAAGGCGGGCATGATCGGCAGCACGCAGATGTAGTCAATGCCGCACTCGTCCATTTCACGTTGCATGTTCTCGAGTGTGTTCGTCCGGCAGCGCTCGTGGTTCACATCGATGAACTCGCGCAGCGCCTCGTCGGTGTCCTCCGTGATGAACGGCCCCTTGAACCCGCGTTCCTCCCTGACGGTGAACGGGTCGGGCATGTCGGCAGGCTTGAGGCCCAACTTGTAGATGACGTTGCGCGCATCCTTGAAAATGTCGCCGAGATGCGCGTGAAAATCGATGATGGGTTGATCCTTCATTATGTCCTCCA
>JABLTK010142530.1_pt1 | contig 10030 bp, 6 predicted proteins | sample 7160131 | NCBI WGS metagenome assembly JABLTK01 (sample SAMN14651221, study PRJNA627086) | human gut metagenome | isolation source: feces | host: Homo sapiens
GCCGACACCGTTTACACCGATTACAAGAATAACTGACGGCTTTGTACGAAGTCGCAAATAGCTGCCGCCCCATACAATACCCGAAACTATATCTTTCATAATTTCGCGTACCTGCCTTACATCATCAACCTTGTCATTTTCAATTTTACTTTTTAAGTCACGAATAATTCTTTCAGCAGTCGGCATACCGACATCACCCATTATAAGAATTTCCTCAAGGTCATCAAAAAACTCCGGTGTGATTTTTTCATAAGAATCCATCACCTCATCAAGCTGGGCTGTGATACCCTCATCTCTTGTTTTTTTAAGACCTTTTTTAAATATAGAAAAAATGCCCATAATTACTTCTTCCTTTATTTTTATTACATTATATATTATTCAAGCCCCATTTTAGCTGCAAGTTCGGCTGTTTGAAGTTCAATAAGCTTTGATACACCCTTTTCCTGCATTGTAACACCGTAAAGAACATCTGCCTCTTCCATAGTGCCTCGCCTATGAGTAATTGAAATAAATTGAGTTTTATCCGTCATCTTACGCATATATTTTGCAAATCGCTCAACATTGACATCATCAAGCGCCGCTTCAACTTCGTCATAAATGCAAAACGGAGCCGGCTGAACTTTAAGTACACTGAACAAAAGTGCCATTGCCGCAAGCGACTTTTCACCGCCGGAGAAAAGGTTAATATTCTGAACTGATTTTCCCGGTGGCTGAATACGGATTTCAATAGGAGATTCAAGGCAGTTATCCGGCTGTTCCAAAAGAAGCTCACCCTTACCTCCGCCGAAGAAATCTGCAAAGCAGACTTTAAATTCAGCATTGATTTTATTAAACTGAGTAAGGAATTTTTCACTCATAGAAGCAGTCAAATCCTCAATTATTTTCATAAGTTCATTTTTTGACTTTTCAACATCGCCTATTTGCTCTTTAAGGAATGTATAGCGCTCGCTTACTTCCTTATATTCTTCAATAGCACCTACATTGATTGAGCCAAGACCTTTGATTGCAACTTTAATTTCGTGAAGTCTGCGCTTTGCTTCGCTCATATCATCAATTTGAATATTAAGCGCTTCAGCTTCATGCTTGGTGAGTTCATACTGTTCAAAGAGCATATCGTTTAATTCATCATACTCTTTTTTCATAGCATTTTTTCTTTCATCAAGACGAACGATTGAACCTGAAAGCTTTTCTCTATCCTGATTTTTAATTTTTTCCTCGCCGCGAAGTTCAGTTGTACGCTTTTCAAGCTCATTTCTTTGTTCTATCTGCGCACTCACATCATTATTTGACTGCTCTGCCTTAATCCTAAGGTCATTTGCATTGGCCTTAATTTCGTTAATTGAAATAAGAAGAGCCTGATTTCTTTCTTCAATAACCTTGATTTCATCCCAAATGGTTTTAACTCTGTCTGATTGAGTATTTTTTCTCAAATTTAGTTCTTCAACAGAAAGTTTGGCAGTTTCGTTATCTTTTGCAAGTGTAACAAGTTCAAGATTTATCTTTTCGCTTTTTTCTCTGTACTCGTCACGCTTTGCATTTATTTCGCTTGCATTGCCTGAAGTTTTTTCAAGTTCCTTTTCAGCTTGTGCAATTTCATTTTCAATTACTTTGATTTCATTTTCACTTGATTTTGATTCGTTTTCAAATTCGGCAATTCGTTCTTTGGCACTGTCTTTTTCACTGATAAGAAGTGAAAGCTGGGATGAAAGATGCTCATATTTTTCTAAAACAAGCTTATGTTCACCCTGCGCTCTGATAAGTTCCTCTTTTGCCTGCTGTAAATCAGCTTGCGCTCCCTGCAAATTAGCAAGTGCAAAATTTGCTTCTTCAAGTGCTGTTTTATATTTAGCTTTAATTTGCTGTGCAGTTTCTTCAAGTTTCTTGGCTTCTTTATTAAGCTCGTCAATCATATTTCCTCTTGAAAGAATACCTGCACCCTTTGATTGCGAACCGCCGGTCATTGAGCCGCCCGGATTTATAATCTGACCGTCAACTGTAACTATTTTAAATCTGTTGGAATATCTTTTTGAAATTCCTATTGCCGAGTCCATATCTTCAACTATAACTACTCTGCCTAAAAGATTTGAAATAATATTTTTATATTCATTCTTGCAATCAACAAGTTCACTTGCAATTGCAACAAAGCCCAAATTATCATCAAGGTCTTTTTCATCAAGATTTCTTGGCTTTATAGCTGAAATCGGGAGAAAAGTTGCCCTGCCGACACGGTTATTTTTAAGATAATAAATTGCACGCTTTGCGTCTGCTTCATTGCCGACTACTATATTTTGCATTGCTGCACCGAGTGCAACTTCAACAGCAACACTGTACTCATTATCAACAGTGATAAGCTGTGACAGCGGCCCATGAATACCTGAAAGTGCCTTGCTTTGTGCCTGGCGCATAACGGCTTTTACAGCACCTGAAAAACCTTCCATATTTTTTTCAAGGTCAAGAAGCATTTTAGCTTTTTGCGTCTTTTGGTTATATTCATTGTTAGCCTTTTCAAGTTCGGCTTTAAGCTTTTCGGCATTAGCGTTTTTATTTTCAAGCTTAATTTTATAACCCTGCATCGAGTTATTATTTTCATCAATACGAGCTTGCAAAGCTTTTAAATTTTCATCACTTTTTTCTTTAAGCTTTTCAACTTCTTCAAGGTCATTTTTTCCTTGCTCAATTGATGAATCAACAATGCTTTGCCTTGATTTAATTTCCTGTGCGGATGTAAGTGCCTGTGAGCATTTTACCCTTCAATCGGAAAGTTTAAGTGTAAGAGAAGTGATTTTTTGATTAAGTTCAACAGTAAGCTTTGAAAACTCCTCATTTGATGAAAGAAGATTATTCATTTCATCTGTAACATTTTTAAGTTCTTGCTTTTTTGCTTTTATCTCTACTTCGCTTTCGGAAATAAAGTTCTGCTTTTCTTCAATTTGAGCGTCGATTGAAAGATTTGTATTATCAACATCACCGATGTCATTTTTAAGTCTTTCAATAGTTTCATTATTATGGTTTAATGTGGTTTCTAAAACCGAAGCTTCGCCGTCTTTGCGTAGTGCTTCTTCCTCATAAGCTTTTGAGCCCATTCTGATTTGCTCGATTTGGGTATTGATTGAAACAGTTTTTTGCGCAATTTCTTCAATTTCTTCTTCAATAGCTTTAAGTTCTTTTTCGCAAATATCATATGATGCGTTTGCCGCGTCAATTTTATGTTCCTGCTCACGAAGTTCATTTGTAAAGCGATTTATTTTATTTACCCAAACACCGATTTCAAGTGTTTTCTTTTCATCCGAAAGGGTAATGAATTTTTGTGCTTTTTCGCTTTGCTTTCTGAGCGGCTCAACTCTGCTTTCAAGTTCGCCCAAAATATCAAGAAGTCTTACTAAATTTTCTTGTGCCTGGTCAAGCCTGCGGGTTGCGTCTTTTCTTTTATGGCGGAAAAGTGAAATACCTGCCGCTTCTTCAAAAAGTTCACGCCTATCCTCATTTTTTTGAGATATGATAGAGTCGATTTTACCCTGACCCACCATAGAATATCCGTCAGAACCAAGGCCTGTATCCATAAACAGTTCCCTAATATCCCTTGCTCTTACGATTTCACCGTCAATTTTATATTCACTTTCACCGGAGCGATAATATCTTCTTGAAACCGTTACAATTTCACCCTTATCTTTAAGGGTTTGGTCAGTATTATCCAGAGTGAGCTGAACCTGTGCAAAACCGAGTGCTTTACGCGCAGAAGTACCACTGAAAATTACATCTTCCATTTTAGAACCGCGAAGTGATTTTGAACTCGTTTCGCCCAAAACCCAACGAACAGCATCGGAAATATTACTTTTGCCTGAACCGTTAGGACCTACAACAGCAGTTATACCTTTACCGAAATTAAGACTTGTCCTGTCAGGGAAAGACTTAAAACCCTGTATTTCAAGTGATTTTAATACCATTATTTTATCTCCAATTCATCAACATCAAGATTATTGTTGATAACAATTTTTATGTTATATCCTCTTTCAATAAGAAGATAAATATTCGACTTTTTATTGCCTTTCAGCTTTGAAAGTGACTTTGAATTAACAGCCACTTCGTAATCAGCCGGGGGCAAATCAAGAATTTTATTTAGCATAATTCTCGATTTAACAAGCTCACCAAAGCTGTCGTGAAAACCGCCGGCAAGCATATTTTTCTTTATATCCTCGCTTGAATGAAGGCCCAAGCGAATTATTTTAATTGAATTTTCCTCAAAAAGAGGTACAAGCTTTGCCACAAGTTCAGCCGATTGCTCGGCATTCGGCGGATTGTATTCACCGCTTAAATATAAATCTGCAAGATATGTATTTTTAAGCACAACAGTAGGATAAATCCTGACAGTCTGCGGTTTAAGCGAAATGATTTTTTTAGCAGTTTCAATTGCTTTTTCCTCACTGTCTTTATACAAACCCGTCATCATTTGAAGCCCGAGTTCAAAGCCGAAAGATTTAATAAGTTTTGATGCAATTTCAACATCTTTTGAAGTGTGACCGCGCCTGTTAGCCAAAAGTACCTCATCATCCATACTTTGCGCGCCGAGTTCAATACTTGTCACACCGTATTTTTTTAAAAGTGATAATATTTCACCGTCAATAAAATCAGGTCTGGTTGAAATTCTTATACCGCTCACTTCACCTGATTTTACATATTTATACGCCGTTTCCAAAAGGGCGAGCATATATTTTCTATCTATTGCAGTAAATGAACCTCCGAAAAAAGCTATTTCATAATCGTAGCCTTTATGTTTGAGTGCCGTTAACACTGCTTTATCCACATCCGCCGTACTCGGTTGGTTATTATGCCCTGTAATTGTTTTTTGATTGCAAAATGAGCATTGGCACGGGCAACCCAAATGCGGAACGAAAATACTGATATTACCTTTTTTCATATTACACCCATAAGCTTAAGTGCTTCCTTGGCAGCTTCTTGCTCTGCACTTTTTTTGCTTCTTCCCTTGCCTTTGCCGATAACATTTGAATTAAGATGAACTTCAACTTCAAATACTTTGTTATGGTCAGGCCCGCTTTCACCCACAAGCACATAGTTAACATTTTCATCAGGATTTTGCTGAACTACTTCCTGCAAAGTGGTTTTATAATCTTTAAAATTTATATGATGTGTTTCAACAGCGGGAGAAAGAAAAGCAAGCACAAATTTTTCAGCATTTTCCATTCCGCCGTCAAGGTAAACAGCGGCAATAAGTGCTTCAAAAGCATTTTCTAAAATCGACGATCTGTCAGCTCCGCCGGTATTTGATTCACCCTTGCCCAAAAAAAGATAATCGCCAAGTGAAATTTGCCTTGCAAAATCCGAAAGTGACTGCGTGCAAACAAGTGATGAACGAAGCTTTGATAAATCCCCCTCCGGCATATCGGGAAAACGGTGGTACAAAAAATTAGCCGAGATTATGGAAAGAACTGCATCACCGAGAAATTCCATTCTTTCATTACACTTGATTTTATTATGCCTTTCGTTAGCAAAAGAGGAATGTGTAAGTGCCTCCATAAGATATTCACGATTTTTAAAGGTGTATCCTATTTTATCTTCAATAGTTGCCATAATATTTGTTAAGCCTCTTGTAAATTTTTAGAAAACCAGGTTTCCATAGTTTCAATTAAATCATTATCTATAAACCAAACTGCCTGTTTAATTGCATTTTTAAAAGTGCGTGCATCTGCCGAGCCGTGTGCCTTAACAACAGGCTTTTTAACACCAAGCATAACCGCACCGCCGTATTCTTTATAATCAAATTGCTTTTTCATATCATCAATACCCGATTTAACACCAAGATATGCAAGCTTTGATAAGGTGTTTTTCATAAAGGCATCTTTAATTCCATTCATCAAAACCTTTGCAACACCCTCATAAGTTTTGAGTATAAGGTTACCTGTAAATCCATCGGCAACTACTACATCCGCATCGCCAAACGGAATTTGCCTGCCCTCAATATTACCGATAAAGTTATAAGGTGCTTTGCTCATAAGTTCATAAGCTTCCTTAACCACAGGCGTACCCTTTGTATTTTCCTCACCGTTATTTGCAAGGGCGACTTTCGGATTTTCAAACTTCATAATTTTATTCATATAAAGGCTTCCCATTTGCCCGAATTGGTAAAGAAATTCACTTCTGCACTCGGCATTCGCACCGCAGTCCATAAGAAGAAAAGGCTTTTTTGCGCTTGGCATAACAGATGCAATCGCAGGCCTTTTAACACCCTTAATTCTTTTGGTAATAAGCGTTGCACCGACTGTTACACAGCCTGTATTTCCCGCACTTACGAAAGCATCGCCCTCACCGTCATTAAGCAATTTAAAACCGACTGCCATTGATGAATCGGCTTTTTCTTTAAGTACGCACTTTGCATCATCGTGCATTGAAATCACTGAATTTGAATTAACTATTTTTGCATTATTGAGTGCAATGTTATTGTCTTTAGCGCATTTTTTTATTACTTCTTCATTGCCGACAAGAACAGGTTTAATCCCATATTCCTTTACTGCAAGAAAAGTACCCTTGAGTATTTCAAGCGGTGCATTATCGCCGCCCATTGCGTCAATAATTATTCTTTTAATTTTTGGCAATATATTCCACCCTTTCTTTATTTTTAAAGCGTTTTAACAACTTCATCTATATAGGCGAGCGACCTGTTTGAAAGTGCTGCATAACGCTCCTTTTTATCTCTTATTTTAGGTTCAATAGCAGGAAGCACACCGAAGTTTGCACCCATTGGCTGAAAGTTTTTAACGCTTTCATCACTGATATAATCGCAAAGCGCACCTATCATAGTAATATCGGGCAAAATAAAAGGAGTTTTACCCTCTGCCTTTCTTACCGCATTTATTCCTGCAATAATGCCGCTTGACGCGCTTTCCATATATCCCTCAACACCGGTAATCTGACCGGCAAAGAAAAGATTATCCTTTTCTCTGAATGAAAAGTCGGCATTTAAAAGCTTCGGTGAATTGAGGAATGAATTTCTGTGCATTACACCGTATCTTACAAACTGTGCATTTTCAAGCCCGGGAATCATTGAAAAAACCCGCTTTTGCTCACCAAATTTCAAATTAGTTTGAAAACCCACAAGATTAAACATTGTACCCTTTGAATTTTCACGCCTTAACTGAACACACGCCCAAGGCCTATGACCTGTATTAGGGTCAACCAAACCGACAGGCTTCATAGGGCCGAAGCGAGGAGCGTCAAGCCCTCTTTTTGCAAGCTTTTCAATAGGCATACATCCCTCATAAACATCAAAATCGTGAACGACTGCGCCCTCGGCATTAACTAACTCTTCTATAAAATTTTCGTACTCGGACTTGTTAAACGGGCAATTGATATAGTCATCATCCCCTCCACGCTCATAGCGTGAAGCACCGAAAGCTTTGGTCATATCAACACTGTCGGCTGTAACAATAGGAGCTGCCGCATCATAAAACGAAAGATATTCGCCTGTTATTTCAGAAATACTTTCTGCAAGCTTACCGTCTGTAAGCGGGCCTGTTGCAACAACTGTAACGGTATCACCGTCAAGTTCTAAATTTTCAACAACTTCATTTATCACTTCAATATTGGGATGTGATTTGATTTTTTCAGTAACACGGGAAGAAAAAATATCCCTGTCAACCGCCAATGCACCGCCTGCCGGAACACTCGATTGCCTTGCAACAGGAACGGTAAGCGAGCCAAGCCTTGCCATTTCTTCTTTTAAAAGTCCGGCGGCACTTTCAATTCGTGAAGCTTTAAGCGAATTTGAGCAAACGAGTTCACAAAAGAAATCCGACTTATGCGCTTCACTTTTTTTAATCGGCTTCATCTCATAAAGCGAAACCTTGTAACCTTTATTTGCAATTTGCCAAGCAGCTTCAACACCTGCAAGGCCTGCACCTATAACTCTAAATTTCATATATTACTTATTATTCTTCTGTTTTCTTCTTTTTTGGGGCAGGCTTTGTAAAGCCGCAGCCCTCTGTATCAGGGCAATAAAGCACATTACCCTTGCGCTTAAAGAGCGATTTGCCGCAACGCGGGCAAACCTCATCACTCGGCACATCCCAAGTCATAAAGTTACAATTAGGGTAATTTGAGCAACCATAGAAAGATGAACCCCTCTTGGTTTTCTTTTCAATTACATCACCGCCGCATTCAGGGCATTTTGCTTTGGTTCTGAAAATAAGCGGCTTTGTATTTTTACATTCAGGATAACCCGGGCAAGCAAGGAATTTACCGAATCTGCCGACTTTGATAACCATATTTCTGCCACACTTTTCGCAGATTTCATCAGTTTCTTCTTCCTTAAGCTTTATCTTAACACCCTGCATTTCCTCTTTAGCTTTTTCAAGCGGCTTTTCAAAATCATCATAATAAAGACGAATCATCTCTTTATAATCTTTATCGCCCGAATCAATCTTATCAAGATCTGCTTCCATTTTAGATGTATATTTAACATTAACTATGTTTGGCATTTTATCTTTAAGCAGGTTTGTTACTGCTTCGCCGAGTTCAGTAGGCACAAACTGCTTGCCCTCACGCTTAACATATTCACGATTGATAATAGTTGATGTAATAGTAACATAAGTTGACGGCCTGCCTACACCGTTTTCTTCAAGTGCTTTTGTAAGCGAAGCTTCTGTATACCTTGCAGGAGGTTGAGTGAAATGCTGATTGCCAAGAATACTCTTTAGCTTAAGTTCATCACCCTCGGCAAGTACCGGAAGCGGAGATGCGCTGTCATTCTTTTCATCATCAACCTTTTCTTCATAAAGCTTTGTGAAACCGTCAAATTTAACTGTATATCCCGTAGCTGTGAAGATATAATTTTTAGCTTCAATTTCTATCTTCATAGTTTCCTGCAAGCAAGATTCCATAAGTGAAGCAATAAATCTTTCCCATACAAGCTTATAAATTTTATACTGGTCATTTGATAAATAAGGCTTAACCTGTTCAGGTGTAACCTTTGGCATTGACGGCCTGATAGCTTCGTGTCCGTCTTGAATATTACTTTTCGATTTAAAGTATCTCGGCTTTTTAGGAAGATATTTTTCACCGAAAGTTTCGGTAATAAATTCATTACCTGCCTGCCTTGCTTCTTCTGAAATACGAAGTGAGTCTGTTCTCATATAAGTGATAAGACCGACTGTGCCAAGCTCGCCTGCATCAACACCTTCATAAAGTTCCTGCGCCGCTTTCATCGTTCTTTTTGCCTGGAATGAAAGACGCCTTGACGCTTCCTGCTGAAGTGTGGAAGTGATAAACGGAGGTGTAGGATTTTTCTTTCTACTGCCTTTTTTAACACTTTTTACAACATAACTTGCACCTTCAAGTTCAGTGAGAACAGTATCACTCTGCTCCTTATTTTCAATTTTGATTTTTTCGCCGTCTTTAGTTGAAAGTGCGGCTGAAAATACTTTTCTTTCAGGTGGGTTGGTAAATTTAGCGTCAATTGACCAATATTCTTCAGCCTTGAATGCACGAATTTCATTTTCCCTGTCAACAATAAGGCGAAGTGCAACCGACTGCACACGGCCTGCTGAAAGACCGCGCCTGATTTTTTGTGAAATAAACGGCGAAAGCTTGTAGCCGATAAGACGGTCAAGAATTCTTCTTGCCTGCTGGGCATCGACCAAATCAATATCAATTTTACGCGGATTTGCCATTCCGTTTTTTACACCGTTTTTAGTAATTTCATTAAAGGTAACTCTGTTTTCATCTTTAAGGTCAAGTCCCAAAAGAGTGGCAAGGTGCCAAGAAATTGCTTCTCCCTCACGATCGGGGTCAGTTGCGAGATATACATAATCTGCACTATCAGCCTTTTTCTTAAGATCTTTTACAAAGTTTTCCTTTCCTTTTATTACTGCATATTTAGGTTCAAAATCATTTGCAATATCAACACTGAGCCTTGCTGCCGGCAAATCTCGTACATGGCCCATTGATGCAATTACATCATAGCCTCTGCCAAGATAGCCTTTAATATTCTTTGCTTTTGCAGGTGACTCCACAATTACTA
>JABLTK010134873.1_pt1 | contig 10007 bp, 6 predicted proteins | sample 7160131 | NCBI WGS metagenome assembly JABLTK01 (sample SAMN14651221, study PRJNA627086) | human gut metagenome | isolation source: feces | host: Homo sapiens
GATTATGATTGACAATGACGGATTATGAAAATATAATTATACTACAAGTTAAATGAATGTTGAAATGTTTAATACAGTAATTTGAAAATGAGCATTAAATAAATGGCTTATAAAATAAGTCTTTTAATAGTTTGATAAACAGGGGGGATTAGATGCTGGCGGAAGATAGATGCAAAAAAATACTCGATATATTAGATTCGATGGGAAGTGTGACTGTTCAGCAGCTTATGGATGAGCTTGATATATCTGAGTCAACAATCAGGCGTGATCTGGTTGCAATGGACAAGAAGGGGTATCTCACCAAGGTACATGGTGGTGCGATTGCAAATAATACGAATATCCATACTCAGGATGAGAAGGTTATCAACAGGCTTAAGCAGAATCGCAGCGAAAAGGAACAGATTGCTAGATATGCGGCATCACTTATTGTGGATAATGATTTTATTTATATAGATGCCGGTACTACAACGGCAGTCATGATTGATTATATTACTGCAAAGAATGTGGTTTTTGTTACAAACTCTCTGACTAATGCCAAGAGAATTTCCGATAGGGGATATACAGTATATATTCTGGGTGGCGAGTTCAAGTCTACTACTGAGGCTATTGTCGGAGATGAGGCCGTTGTGACGCTCGATAAATACAATTTTACGAAGGGCTTCTGGGGAACCAACGGAATTACTGTGAAGAATGGATTTACGACTCCGGAGATAAAGGAGGCCATGGTTAAAAAGAAATCCATGGAGAATAGCAAGGAGAAATACATTCTTGCGGATGACAGTAAGTTTTCACAGGTATCAAGTATCAAGTTTGCTGATTTTGAGGATGCTGTAATTATTACAAATGCACTAAGCAATGACAACTATAAGAAATACAAAAATATTAAGGAGGTCTAACATGATTTACACAGTTACCTTTAATCCATCATTAGATTATATTGTTGATGTAACAGATTTTAAGACAGGAGTGGTCAATAGAACGACTGGAGAGAAGATTTTTGCAGGTGGTAAGGGCATCAATGTTTCCATGGTTCTTAAGAATCTTGGAATGAGCAATACTTCACTTGGTTTTACAGCGGGTTTTACAGGAAATGAAATTAAAAGACTTCTAGGAAAAAAAGGCGTTGATACTGATTTTATAGAGGTGGAGGATGGTATTTCACGTATCAATGTGAAGCTTCGCTCAAATGAGGAATCCGAGATTAATGGTCAGGGACCGGTAATCACTGAGGACAACATTAAAAAACTCTATGAGAAGCTTGACTGCTTAAAGGAGTCTGATGTGCTTGTGCTCGCAGGAAGTATTCCTGATGTGATGCCTTCATCAATGTATATGGATATCATGAAGCATCTTGAGGGCCGCGGAATAAATATAGTGGTTGATGCGACAAGAAATCTGCTCACAAATGTGCTTGCGTATAAGCCATTCCTTATCAAGCCAAACAATCATGAGCTCGGTGAGATATTCGGGGTTGAGGTTACAGACAAGGACGATGTGATAAAGTATGCAAAGAAGCTTCAGGAGCAGGGCGCAAGAAACGTGCTTGTTTCTATGGCAGGTGACGGAGCAGTGCTTGTGACCGAGGATGGACAGGAATTTAAGGCACAGGCTCCTAAAGGAAAGCTCAAAAACTCTGTAGGCGCAGGTGATTCGATGGTAGCCGGATTTGTTTACGGATACCTCAAATCAAATGATTATAAGCAGGCATTTATTTATGGAGTATGTACAGGAAGTGCAAGTGCATTTTCTGAGGAGCTGGCTACAAAGCCTGAGGTTGAAGCACTTATTGATAAATGGGACAGTGCTTCCAATTAAACAAACGGTATCAAAAAGGTTGATATAAATAATTAATATATTCTATTAGGAGGAATGATGTATGACAATCAGGGATTTGTTGGCAGCTGAGAGTATCAATTTGAATGGTACGCCTGCCGGAAAAACCGAAGCATTGAATCAGTGTATTGATTTGATGGCAAAAAGTGGCAAAATAGCCGATGTGGAGAAGTATCGCAAGGGTGTTTTTGCAAGAGAGGAGGAAGGCACAACAGGAATTGGAATGGGTATAGCAATTCCTCATTGCAAGTCTGATGCTGTTACTAAAGCAGGTCTTGCGGCAATGGTTGTAAAAGATGGGGTTGACTTTGAATCACTCGATGGTACACCTGCAAAGATTATTTTCCTTATCGCTGCACCAAACACAGAGGATAATGTGCATCTTCAGGTGCTTAGCAAGCTCTCTGTTATGCTGATGGACGAGCAGTTTACAAATTCTCTTATCAATGCCGGTTCAGTTGATGAGTTTTTAAATATCATCGATAGCGCTGAAAAAGCAAAGGATGAGAAAGAGGCTGCCAAAGAGGCAAAGGAGAAAGAGCCTGTTGAGGTGAAGAAGGACGATGTATTTATCGTTGCAGTTACAGCCTGTCCTACAGGAATTGCCCATACTTATATGGCTGCTGAGGCTATCGAGAAAAAAGCCAAGGAGCTTGGATATCAGGTAAAGGTTGAGACAAGAGGCTCAGGCGGAGCCAAAAATGTGCTCACAGATGATGAAATCGCAAAGGCTGCAGGAGTTATAGTTGCCTGTGATACAAATGTACCTACAGACCGCTTTGACGGAAAGAAGGTTATTGAGTGTCAGGTTTCTGACGGAATCAATAAGGCAGAAGAGCTTATAAAGAGAATTGCTTCCGGTGATGCTCCTGTATTTAAGGCATCAGGTAAAAAGGAGGCTTCACATTCATCAGTTGGTGGAAAGGAGAGCGTTGGACATCAGATTTATAAGCACCTGATGAATGGTGTTTCACATATGCTTCCATTCGTAGTTGGTGGTGGTATTCTTATCGCAATCGCATTCCTTATCGATGGATTCAGTGTTGACCTTAATTCACTGCCGGCTGACCAGAGAGCAAATTTCGGTACTATTACACAGGCCGCAGCACTGTTTAAGGGAATCGGTGGAACAGCATTTGGATTTATGCTTCCTATCCTTGCAGGCTTTATCGCTATGAGTATTGCTGACCGTCCTGGTCTTGCAGTTGGTTTTGTAGGTGGTTCAATCGCAGCAAACGGTACATCAGGCTTCCTTGGAGCACTGGTTGCAGGTTTCGTTGCAGGATATATTGTGCTTCTCTTAAAGAAGGTATTTTCTAAACTTCCGGAGAGTCTTGATGGTATGAAGCCGGTTCTGCTTTATCCGCTGCTTGGTATATTCCTGGTAGGCGTTATAATGCAGTTTGTAGTTGAGCCTCCAATCGGAGCTTTAAATACAGCTATCAACAACGGTCTTAATGGACTTAACGGTGCAAGCGCAGTAGTGCTCGGAGTACTTCTCGGAGGAATGATGTCAGTAGATATGGGTGGCCCTGTAAACAAAGCCGCTTATGTATTTGGTACAGCTTCAATCGCTGCCGGAAACTACAATATCATGGCAGCAGTTATGATTGGTGGTATGGTTCCACCACTCGCAATCGCTCTTGCAACAATCTTCTTCAAGAACAAGTTCACAGCAGAGGAGAGAAAGGCAGGACCTACAAACTTTATCATGGGATTATCATTTATCACAGAGGGTGCAATCCCATTCGCAGCATCTGATCCGCTTCATGTCCTTCCGGCATGTGCAGTTGGTTCAGCAGTGGCAGGTGGACTTTCAATGGCATTTGGATGTACACTCATGGCACCTCACGGAGGAATCTTCGTAGTTCCTACAATCGGAAATCCGTTAATGTATCTTGTTGCATTAGTAATCGGATCTTTCATTGCATGTGGATTACTCGGATTACTCAAAAAGAAAGTAAGTGAATAAGCAATCCTCAATTATCATTTAATCCAACCTATAAACTAATCAACAAAGACACTGCTTCGGCGGTGCCTTTGTTGTTATGTTGTGATATAAAAATTAAAAGTATAAACATTCTCTGAAATAACAGCCTCATGCCTTGACGAGTGAATTTTCCAAGCTTAAAGTAGTATTAGGATGAAATAGTAAGTCAAAAAAATCAATTATTTATGAGACTTAAATAAAAAAACAGTGAGGCATAAAATGGGCAAGGTTATAGGTATAGATTTAGGAACAACAAACAGCTGTGTAGCAGTATTGGAGAACAATCAGCCGGTAGTCATAACTAACAGCGAGGGTCAGAGAACAACTCCGTCTGTAGTGGCTTTTACAAAAAATGGAGAGCGACTGGTTGGCGAGGCTGCAAAGAGGCAGGCAGCAGTCAATGTGGATAGAACATTTTTCTCAATAAAGAGACAGATGGGAAGCGATTTCAGGGCAAAAGTGGACGGAAAGCTGTATTCAGCTCCTGAGATTTCTTCTATGATTCTCAGAAAGCTGAAAAAGGATGCAGAGGACTATATCGGTGAGACTGTAACTGACGCTGTAATCACAGTTCCTGCATATTTTTCGGATGCGCAGAGGCAGGCAACTAAGGATGCAGGAAGGATTGCTGGGCTTAATGTGCTTCGAATCATAAATGAGCCAACCTCTGCGGCACTCGCATATGGACTGGACCACGGACAGCAGCAGAAAATTCTTGTCTACGACCTCGGAGGAGGAACCTTCGATGTGTCTGTTATCGAAATAGGGGACAATCTGATAGAGGTGCTTGCCACAGCCGGTGATAATCATCTGGGTGGAGATGATTTTGATGAGAGAATCACGAATTATCTTGTTACAGAGTTTTACAGACAGCAGAATGTGGATCTGAGAAAGGATAATACTGCTATGCAGCGTGTCAGGGAGGAGGCTGAGAAGGCAAAAAAGGTGCTTTCATCATCATCCTCAACCACTATCAACCTGCCATTTATCACCACTGTAAAGGGACAGCCGGTCCACATGGAGATGAATCTCACAAGGGCTGAGTTTAATGAGATAACAAAGGATCTGGTGGAGAGAACGGCCATTCCGGTAAATCAGGCACTTTCAGATGCGGGGATTTGTGCAGCGGAGCTTGGAATGGTGCTGTTGGTAGGAGGCTCTACACGTGTGCCGGCCGTTGTTGAGGAGGTCAGAAGAATTACAGGAAAAGAGCCTTCACACAACCTGAATCCTGACGAGTGCGTGGCACTCGGTGCAGCAGTACAGGGTGGCAAGCTCGGTGGAGCAATTGTCGCAGGCAGCAGTGCGGCAGAGATTATACTGATGGATGTCACACCGCTTTCACTCGGAATTGAGACAGTTGGTGGTGTCTCAACCAAAATTATTGACAGAAATACGACTATTCCTACGAGATACAGCCAGATTTTTACAACTGCAGGAAGCTTCCAGACCTCTGTGGATATAAAGGTACTGCAGGGTGAGAGGCAGTTTGCAAGGGACAATAAGCTGATTGGAAACTTCAGGCTAAAGGGCATCAAGCCGGCTCCGGCAGGTGTGCCGCAGATAGAGGTGACGTTTGATATAGATGCAAACGGCATTGTGCAGGTTTCTGCAAAGGACCTGGGCACAGGAAAGCATCAGGAGATTACGATTACCGCAAGCTCGAATTTGTCTGATTCTGAGATTGAGCAGGCAATCCGCGAGGCACAGGAGTATGAGGCAACAGACGGACAGAGAAAGGCTTATATTGATGCAAGAAGTGAGGCTGATACGCTTGTGCGACAGGTGGAAAATGTCATGGCTGACAAGGAAAAAAGAAAGGCTATGGACAGCGCACAGAAAAAGAGTGTGAAATCGTCACTTTCATATGTGAAGAAGCTTATTTCAAGGACAAAGCCCGGAAATGTGAGCGAAGAGCAGGCTGCCGAGATAAAGCATGCGGCAGATGAACTGAGAAATGCGGCAGCGGGATTGATTTAATTATAAATGAGGGGCAGAATACCTTTTGACCATCATATCATTATTATTCATTTGGCTATTTACGAGAAGCGGATTTTCATATAAAATATGGGTAAGTGGTGAGTATTCAGAAACACCCTGAATAGTTATAATGTTAATTTAAATCCGAGGAAATAGAAAATGAATGCGAACGATAAAACAGAAAAGGTACTAAGAGAAATTCATATCATGCTCTCAAAGGCGGAGCCGTATAAGCCGGAGCCGAGCAGGGTGATCATAAACAAGCAGCAAATGATAGATTTACTTGCTGAGCTGAATAAGTGTATATATGCAATGCAGGATGAGTATGAGCTTACTGAACAGAGTCGCAATCACGCAGAGAGAGAGTTCAGAAAGAAGGGGGATCAGATAGTCTGGGATGCAAGCAGAAAGGCTGAGGATGTGTATGCAGCATCGGTTATCTATACGGATGAGGCGCTTTCAAGAGTGCGTGATATCATCAATGATACCAACGAGTCACTTGAAAAGCTGTGCAAGAATATGAAGGATAAGATTGCAGAACAGGAGAAGATAGTTAAAACTAACCAGTATGAGCTCAAGGGACAGCTTCAGGATTTGTCCGATACGGAGAAGTATCTTAAGATTATCGATGACAGAAATAAGGAGATAGAACGTCAGAAAAATGAAGGTAAGCCAGTAGAGGAGCGTACTATTGACAAGGAAGAGAAGTCTATCTATGCAAACAGACAGACTGAAATCAAGGTAAATATGGATTATATCAGAAAACTGGGACTTGCTGAGGGCGAGGACCTGGGAGATGGTGTAGTGGGTGAAGTGAAGCTTGCAGACGATACACCTGATGCCGGATTAAATCATAGCAATGATAAGGATGAAGCCAAGGCTGCCGGCTCAAAATCGTCTGTTGATGAGGATTATAAGGCAATAAGCAGAAAAGCCGGCAATCCACCTGTTATCAATACAATGGAAGGGAAGGAGCTCACAGCCGGCATCCACAGAATGTGGCAGAGCATCACCGGAAATAAAGGGAAATGAAACACGCCTATGTAATATAAAGCAGCAGTTCAAAACAGAACGGCTGCTTTTTGGCTTATATTTAAAAGTAGGTAATATTAAGCAGATTTTAAGAAAAACAAAGTGGATAATCTGATAAAATATAGCTGACTAACGGCAGGAGAAGGTTTCTGTTCAAAATTCATAGAAGGAGGATAATATGACAATATTAGTTTGTGATGACGACAAGGAAATAGTTGAGGCAATTGAGATTTACCTGATGCAGGAGGGCTACGACGTGGAGAAGGCTTACGACGGCATACAGGCGGTTGAAATTATGAAGAATAAAAAAATAGACCTCATGATAATAGATGTCATGATGCCAAAGCTCGACGGAATAAGAGCTACTCTGCAGATACGAAAGGAAAGCAGGGTGCCGATAATCATTCTCTCGGCAAAGACAGAGGATGCTGATAAGATTTTAGGCCTCAATGTGGGGGCTGATGATTATGTTACAAAGCCTTTTAATCCGCTTGAGCTTGTGGCAAGAGTAAAGTCACAGCTTCGCAGATATACCACTCTGTCAAGCAATGATGCAGCCGGAGACAAGGTTTATGAAGCCGGAGGCCTTTTGGTAAATGATGATTTAAAAAAGGTGACTGTGGATGGAGAGGATGTAAAGCTCACACCGATTGAGTACAATATTTTGCTTTTACTCCTTAAAAACAAGGGAAAGGTCTACTCAATAAACGAAATATATGAGAGTATATGGAACGAGGAGGCGATAGGCGCCGATAATACAGTTGCCGTGCACATCAGACATATCAGGGAAAAAATAGAGATAAATCCTAAGGAGCCACGCTATCTGAAGGTGGTCTGGGGAGTAGGCTATAAGATAGAGGACAACAAATGAAGCAGTATACAATAGGAAAAAAAGCAGCGGTCATAGTTTTGCATCAGCTATGCATGATACTTATGGTGACAGGAGTGTTTGCCACAGGCTATGCATTCAGGCACGATGCGCATGGAAATATTGATATATATACACTAATATCGCTTGCGGGCCTGGTAGGCAGCTTTGTGAGCCTGGCATATATGGCAAACGTGGCAGGCAGAAAATCAGAGGATGATTACACAATATACTATTTACCGATTGACAAGGTATACTCTGATGTGATGCTAGTGATATTTACACTGCTCATGGTATTTATGGGAAAAGTGATTTCAGGCGTAAAAAACCAGCATTTTGACTATGCATCACTCATTATGACGGCCGGCACATTTACTTTTTTGTTTGATCTGGCTTTTATTATTTTATACCAGAGCATTGTAAGGAAGATAAAAGGCAATATACTTTGCACACACAGCCTGATGTACAAGGGCTATGAGCTTTTGAAAAGAGTTATTGAGAAAAAGGATATCCACACACAAAAAAACAAAGAGATAATGCGCATACAGGAGGCTCTTGAAGTTATCTCGGAAGGAGCGCTTGACACTACACTCAATGTCAATGAGTTTCATGGGCAGCAGAAAAAGGTGGCGGAGGCTGTCAACCATATACGCCAGGGTCTTATGAGCTCGGTAAATGAGAGCCTTAAAAATGAAAAACTAAAGGCAGACTTAATAACAAACGTATCACACGATATAAAGACACCTTTGACATCAATAGTCAACTATGTTGACCTGCTTAAGAGGGAAAATCTGGAAAATGAAAATGCCAAATACTATATACATGTGCTGGAGGAAAAGTCACAGCGCTTAAAGCAGCTTACAGAGGATCTGGTAGAGACATCAAAGATTACCTCGGGAAATGTGAAGCTCAATATGCAAAAGCTTGATCTGGTTGAGCTTTTATACCAGACCGGAGGTGAATTCAATGAGCGATTTGAGTCGAGAAATCTGACAATAGTTACAAAAATTCCATCAGAACAGATATTTATCTATGCGGATGGGCGTCAGCTTTACCGCTCTATTGAAAATCTGTATACTAATGCCGCAAAATATGCACTGGAAAATACCAGAGTGTATGTAGAACTTGAAAAGGCAGATAAAAAGGCAGTTTTTACAATAAAGAATGTGTCTAAGAACGAGCTTGACATAGTAAGCAACGGAAATGTGGACCTGACAGAGCGTTTTGTGAGGGGAGAGAGGTCGAGAACCACTGAAGGAAGTGGACTTGGACTTTCGATTGCAAAGAATCTGACCCATTTGATGGGAGGAAAATTCGAAATTAAGGTAGATGGTGATTTATTTATTGCCACAATTACCTATAATATTATATAATAGTAAATAAAAGAATTTTGAAATACACATACGGAGGTAGAATAAGTGAAATTATATGAAAATGGTGCTTACCTTTTAAACGGTAAGGAAGTAATAATTGATGGACCGGAGGCTCAGGCAGCTGTCAAAAGCAAGACCGGCATGGACATCGATAAACAGACAGCTAAGCAGGAGACAATTGCTTACGGTATTTTAAAGGAGCACAATACATCCGGCAATATGGACAAGCTTCAGATTAAGTTTGATAAGCTTACATCGCATGATATCACATTTGTAGGTATCATCCAGACAGCACGAGCTTCAGGACTTGAGAAATTCCCTATCCCGTATGTACTTACAAACTGTCACAACAGCCTTTGTGCAGTTGGTGGAACAATCAATGAGGATGACCACATGTTTGGTCTCACATGTGCAAAGAAGTACGGTGGAATCTATGTACCACCTCATCAGGCAGTTATCCATCAGTTTGCACGAGAGATGCTTGCCGGTGGCGGAAAAATGATACTTGGTTCTGATTCACATACACGTTATGGTGCACTTGGTACTATGGCAGTCGGCGAGGGAGGACCTGAGCTTGTTAAGCAGCTTCTTGAACAGACATATGATATTGATATGCCTGAGGTAGTAGGTATTTACCTGACAGGAGAGCCAATCAAAGGCGTTGGACCACAGGATGTCGCACTTGCAATTATCGGAGAGGTATTCGGAAACGGCTTCGTAAAGAACAAAGTTATGGAGTTTGTAGGACCGGGTGTGTCTAATCTGAGCGTTGACTTCCGTATAGGTGTCGATGTTATGACAACAGAGACTACATGTCTTTCTTCTATCTGGAGAACAGATGACCAGGTTAAGGAATTCTTTGAGATTCACGGTAGGGCTGAGGACCACAAGGAGCTTAATCCGGGTGAGGTGGCTTACTAAGACAGATTTA
>JABLTK010151442.1_pt1 | contig 10007 bp, 10 predicted proteins | sample 7160131 | NCBI WGS metagenome assembly JABLTK01 (sample SAMN14651221, study PRJNA627086) | human gut metagenome | isolation source: feces | host: Homo sapiens
ATACATAAAAATCCTCCATAAAATTAATGTTTACTTAATTTTACTAGGAGAATTATATTTTTTGTAGACGTGAAATCTTTGACGCTTACCAACAAACTAAAACAAGAACCTCTTCATTTAGAATTAATCTAAATAGAGAGATTCCAAAATTACTAACTTTATTTTATTTTTCAATCCTTAAAATAACTCTATATTATAGTGAACTACTTTAACCTCATCATTATAACTAATAAAAAAGTATTTATATATTTTCAGATTTTTTTATTAAGTTCATACACTCATAATCATATTTAACTTCCCAATCATCATCATTAGGTATATATTCAATTACAGTTCTCTTAACTTTCATTTCATCTTTATCTATATTTAATATAGAGCAATTATTTTTATAATCTCCCCCTGAATATGTACTACCTCCAATTATCAAATGTGAACTTGATGCTATAGTATCTGATTTTTTAAAATTTGCATGAACATGACCCGATAAAATTAAATGTGTCATTCTAGCTAAGTAATCATAAGAGCTAGGTCTTGGTCCATAGCTATTTATCTCGCCTTGTGCCAGCCATTCCTTAGGGTGGTGTAGTACCCCTATATTTATATAATTATCATTTTCCTCTATCTTATCATCAGCCTCTAACATTCTTAAATATGGTTGTCCAATCCATAAGTTTCCTTTATCTTGATTACCTCTAGAATACCATGCCGAATTTAAAATTATAAAACGTATGTTATCAATACAGGTTACACCAGTTAAATAACTCTTACTACCTCCAACCTCATATTCTTTTACTCCTATGTTTTTTGCAAATTTTTCATATTCTTCAAAATATCGTCCAAGTTCTGGGATTTCCTCTATAGTTAATCTATCATCTGCGTCAGCATCACTTGTAGGAGTAGCATAATTTTTTGCTAATCTCCTATTTAAATCATGATTTCCTGCACATACTATTAATTTATCTCCTGTTATTTCTAGCTCCTTCATACACAGTTTTAACCATTTTTCTGCATCTATATAATCACTAGCTGCTCCTTTCCACCCAATATCTCCCGAAATCACAATAATGTTAGGTTTTCTCTCTTCTTTTATTCCTTTTAATTTCTTTAATAACTTCTTCAAAATAATTACCCTATCTGCAACTAATTTAGATGTTATCTTACCATCTACAGGTTCTATCCCAAAATGTATATCTGATAAATGGAGTATATTAATTTTATTATTATCATTATTAGTTTTCATAACTCTTACATTCGCCTTTCTTATGTTGTTCAAAATTTTATCTAAACTCATACGCCCTGATGGATATACCTTTACTGTTCTATCTATAAACATTAACTCATTTTTAAAATTTTCTTTTTGAGAATATAAAGGAATAAATTCATCCTTATTTCTTTCAAACTCTTTTGAAGGTAATAATGATTCAAATGGAACAATTCTATTATACCTTTCTATAGAATTAATAAAAAATATACAAAACCACATAATTCCGATCATATATGTAATCTTATTATCTAATTTACCTTCAACAGGAATAAATTCTTCTGGAATCTTTTTTTGTGGTATAGGTTCACTTGAAAACTCTATATCATAATCTACATCTACTTTTATACGTATATTATATGGATTTATTAAATCTGGTTCTGATTTATATATATCAGGTAATTCCCTATATATTTTCTTTATAATATCTCTTATTGTAAACAAATCAAAATCATATTTTTTTATATCGGTATATATAGTTTCTTTATTAGGAATAACACATTCATTACTAATACCTTCATATGTATATGGATACATTTCCTTTATTTTTTTTACTAGCAAATCATCATTTATTAAATCTTTATACTTTTCATATAAGAATAAATAATTATCTTTAAATAATATTTCTATTTCTTTTGATTTATTTAAAACAGCATCTTTAACACGCTCTGATGAAGCATTATTATCTAAAAATAATAAAATTATTTTTAATATAGTATTAAATTCATAATCGTTCATATTTAAACTTTTATTTATTAATTCAATTGAATAATCTTTAATATTATTAATATCATTCAATAATATAGCAATACTTCTAGGACTTTCTACAGTATTTAAATCAAATTCAATATTCACCAGGTTAGTATCTTTGATAATATCAGCTACTGCTCTTGCAGATATAACATCATATTGACAGTGTAGTAAATATTCATATAGTTTATTCAATCTTTCTTTTGGAACCTTCCCCTTATATTGATGTACATACTGAACTAAATAATAATACTTAGGTTGATTTACTAACATATCTTCTAAATACCTAAAATATTTTTCCTCATTCTTTTTTATTAGTAAATGCTTAATTCCTATATTTCTTTTATCTATTATTTTTTTTAACTCATTAAATTCAACTTCATTAGAGTCACCTTTTTTATAGTTACGAACATCTTTAAAATCATTTTCCGTAACTTTATCAATTGAAAGTTTCTCTCTTTGGAGTATTTTAAACTCCTTCTTATCTAAGTCATCAATATTTACATTATAAATTTTAGTTTTTCCACTATTAATATATAGTCCTTTTTTTATAAGTAACTTTTGCAAATTTAATAAAGCACTCTTTACTTCATCTTTACTTTTGCCCATTATCCTTATATCATCTACATATCTATGATATTTAATGTTCTTATTATCTATCATAATTTTATCTACATCATCTAAAAATAAATTGCCAAGAAAAGAACTAATTTGCATGCTTTGTGGAATTCCTCTGTGTGAACATCTTTTTTCTCCGTTTTCAATAATTCCTTTTTTTATAAAATCTATTATTAGCTTTTTAATATATTTCTGCTGTTTATCATCCTCATTTAAATGATCATTTAGAATTTCTTTTAAATTGTTATGATTTATTGTATCAAAATATGCTGTTATATCTGTTTCACAAACCCAATTCCAACCTTTTTCTATATCATATATAACGCTATTACTAAATTTCTTAAACTGTATATAATATGGCTTAAATATATATAAATTCTTTTTTCCTTTTTTACTTTCTATTCTATTTCCATATGAATTTCGTATAAACTTTCTATCTATTTTGGGACCTATATAATTTAAAATTACTTGTAATACTAATTGATCTTCCAATGTTGCTATCGATATTCGTCTTAATAATCCATTATCTTTTGGAATATATACTATATATTTATATGAAAACTCATACTGCATAGAATTAATTCTTTTTATTATATCTTTAATTATAAAATATATATACTTGTCATAAAATTCTATTTCTTTGATTATTCCAAAGTTTTTATAATTATTGTAATTATATTTTCTACATTGATTCCATGCTATTTTAAAGTTTAATTCGTTAAATATATTCATACATACACCTTTTTTGTTTTTTTATTATTATACCACATTTTTTTCAATACTTTCCATATTAATTCATACCCTCTTATCCATAATTCAGAGTTTTACAAAGTTCATTTTCCACGTTATTTATCATTAATTTTTATTTAATTAAATAAATTATATATAACATAAAATATCGATTTTAAAGCAAAAAAGAAGAGGTAACTCCTCTCCTAATAGAATCAACGATTAATATATCACTGTGGTATGCCCTTAATACCATCCTGAAAATATATTTTAAATGTAAACTATCCCCCCCTTATCTCTCAATAATAACTTTTATATACTTATCTAAAGTAGGTCTAGAAATTCCACACATCTTAGCAAAATCACTCTTACTTATTGCTCCATTACTATATAGTTCATAAGTTTCTATAACTTTCTTAGGTATATCACTTAACTTCAATGAAGGTCTTCCAACAACCTTTCCCTTTGCTCTAGCATTAACTACACCACTTTTAACTCTTTCCCAAATCATATTACGTTCCATTTCAGCAAAGACACCCATCATCTTTAACATTCCATCTATCATAGGATTAAGTTCCTTTTCAGTACAATCTACAATGAAAGTTCCTTATATAAACTTATATCTCAATCCTAACTTCATCACTTACTAATTCTAGAACTACTTTTTATGTATTACATTTGTTCAACTATATTAAATAAAATATCAATTTTATCTATTAAGTGTCATAATACTTTCTAGTGATTTTATAAAATTATAAATACACTCATTAATATTGTATCCAAAATGATCCTCTTCGAATAAAACATCTAATAGCCTCATATATATCTTATTTTCTATATCACTAATTGTAATTTTGAAGTTAAGCTTATAACATCTATATACATACTTTATATCCGTATTCATTTCATTCCAATAAGCCATTTCCAGATTAAGCTTATCATAATATTTATAATACGTAGTAAACATAAAAAAGCTTTTATACTGCTTATACCTTTCTTCTCCTACTACCTTCTTAAATGCTTCTCTACTTCTCTTTTTATACTCTTCAAAAAATTCTTTTGATACTTCTGTATGTACACCATTAAACTTACCTGCCATATATTTAGTTTCAACACCTATAAAACCCAACTTTTCAAGCTTTATTATTGCTCTATCTACCATATTTCTTAATAAGTTATTTACCTTCTCATATCGTGAAGTAAATCCACATATTTTTGCCCATGAAGATATACTTTTAAAACTTTTATCTCCTTTAGCAGTAAAATACTCAACTTTATTTATAAGTACTGCTGCAACAAATTCAACATTACTATCTTCTTTAAAACCAATCTTCCCACTTTTATTTCTATTGTTTAACATTGCAATACTATTTTTATGTTTTCTTTCAAGGTTTACTTCATATATTTCCTCAACACAATAATATGTAACTCTTCCTTTCTTTATTTTCTGAAAGCTACATATTGTCTCTAAACTACTCTCAAAAGCTTTTAACGGATTCCCTTTCAAATTACTTTGTCCATCTATATTCCATAAGTAACTACATTTAACTTCTCCTAATACTAACTGACTTTTAAAATTATCAATATCTTTTATCTTCCCCATCTTCTGTTTCCTTTCTTTTCTTTCACAAAAAAGGTTACATTTTTGATATTGTATTATTAATAAGCTTTTTTATTCTATATCAAAAATGTAACCTTTTTATAAAAATCACCTTATCATTTATTCAATATAAAAAGTGTAATATTTATTAAAATCAAGCACACTTATTGGTACTTCATTAATGAATCTGTTTCTATTAACAAATCTACTTTTATCTCTAATATTTAAAAGATCTTCTCCTTTATTCTGAAAAAATTTAATTAATGAGTGTTCATAATATCTTAAATCTTGTATATCCATACTTAATCCCATATCTTCTAAGTTGCATACATAAAAATCAACTTTACTATTTTCTAAATCCAATCCTGCTTTTCTAGCTTTGTAAATAACCCCATTCTTTCCATTTGGATTTCTATGAACTGATAATCTACTTGCTAATTGAGTTGTACTTCCTATATATATTATCTTCTCATCAATTTTTATTATATATATCCACATTCCTTTTCCATTCATATATCTTTTATGATTATCTTTTCTATAGCATTCTTTACATTTAGAAGCTAATCTTTTTTCTTTTCTATTTTTAAAATAAAACTCTTCTTCCTTTTTAGTCTTCTTACATTTAGTACATACTTTCATATAAATACTTCCTTTCTACTTTTTTCTTATAAAGCCCCTCACCATCATTAGTGCCTTTTGATATACTAAAATGTAAAAATACTTCCCATTATCAAGAGTTTTTTATGATTTTTTTTAACACCTATTTTTTATTCATTTCTAAAACTTATTTTTTATAGCTGTGGAATGTAACCCGTATACAGTAATAAATAAAAAAAGATACCTAATGGTATCCAATTTATAAAACCTTCTGTGTGTAAATATATATTATTTTTTACTCTGATAAAATATTCATTTTTAACGAAGTAATATAATAAGAAAATATCCTTATTGCAACTAAATAATATGTTATTAATTTAGAATCTTCAAATCTCTTATTACATTCTAATATTCTTATATAATCCCTTACCCCATGAAAGTTATATTCTCTAAAAAATTCATCTCTACTAAGACATGACTTCTTAACATAACTTTCAAAGTTTTTAATTCCTGCCCAATTTATTATACCTTCTTCATCCCTTATAAAATACTTACAATATGTATGAAATATTTTTCTTATTTCATCATCATCAGCTAATAATTGCTTATATATCTTATATGTATCATCTAATGAAAAATAATGTACCAAAGTATTATCAAGATATAATCCATATTCTATACAATCATGTAAATCAACTCTTGTACCTTTTGGCACCCTTCTACACTCAAAATTTTTTATCAATTCAAGATTAATAGCCTTTATATCTCCATAATCTACATCACAATAATATAATAATTTCATTATGTTCACTTCCTTTTTTGTCGCAGTTTTATCTATAGTATGTACAACTGTAAAGCCTTTTTATTAAAAATTACATTCTAATCTAACCTAATTATTTGATATATTATAAAAGCTTTCATACTCAACTAAATGAATAATTTATATTATGCAATAATTATGTTACATCGTAAATCCCATACTTTTATTTTATTGGTTTCTAAAACTTATTTCTTGCAATTGTAGAACGAAACCCGATAACAACAATAAATAAAAAAAGAGAGCTAATGCTCCCTCTAATTTTTCCTTTTAATTCTTTCTTCTAATTCAATTCGCTCTTTTATTTTAGGTAATACTAAATTATGCACATCTTTTACTATATATCCCTTCTTGCCAGACTTATTAAGATTTATCATATCATAATCAGCTATCCTATCTAAAACTGAAAAATTGAATCTAACAAAATACATCTTTTCTATACCTAATACCTTACTTATATCTTCTACTAAATCAGATGCTACCACTTTTTTATTTATATATTTTTTTAATTCTTCTTTTGCTAATTCTATTCCATCATCTATAACTTGCCCTTCCTTAACTAAATAACTATGATATCTTTCTCTATCTTCTGCTTTTTTCTTTTCTAATAAATCTTTTTTTAAGTTTCTTTTCATTAATCATACATCCTGTACAGTCCTACCATATAAAATATCCATTGCTTTCTTTATAAACATAACATCCTACCTTGACTTCTGATATTGTTCTACATTTATTACATTTTATTTTACATGGCCTATTTGTTGTACTCCATTCCAATATTGTCAGTTCTCTACCTATTGCACTTACTCTCTGTTGTGCAATTTCTTTTGTCACTCTTTTTCTCATTATAATTTTCTTTCTAATAATAGTTATTAATTTTTCCTTTTCACCATCATTAGTGCCAACTAGACTTCTTAAATGTAAAATAGAAATATAATTTTTTTAATTTTATATGCAAAAAATGAAGAGGATATTTACTTTACCTCTTCACCAATTAGCTTTCTTTTATTATTTTCTCTAATTAATGTACTCTTACTTATGTTAGTTATTTCTGCAACTTCTGTATAACTATATTTGCCACCATTAACAGTAAGCATTGAAAGTGCATTATCAATTTGTTTTATAGTATGTTTTTTTGGTCTTCCTTCTTTAAAGCCTTTCTTTTGCTTTGCAATAGCCTTACCACTTTGAGTTCTTTCAATAATCATTGCTCTTTCAAATTCTGCAAATGCCAAAAGATTAGTTACTATTAATCTTCCCATTGGAGTATCTTCAATCAATCCCATATTAAGAATATGTATCTTTACTCCTTTATTCATTAGCTTATCTATATACTCAAGACCTTCTTTAGTACTTCTACAGAACCTATCTAATTTAGTTACTACTAATGTATCTCCTTCCTCTAAGGAGGATAATACTTCATTAAATATTTTTCTTTCTTTTGCTCCACTATAACTTTCTTCAACTATTTTTGCATTTGAATATCTTTCTATAATACTTTTTCTTTGTTCTTCAATTGAATTTCCTTCAAGCTGACCTTTAGTTGAAACTCTACAATATCCTATAATCTTACTCATTCGTTATCCTCACTTTTGAACATTAGTTTTGACACCAGCCAATAAGTTGATTTTACATATTAAATTAGGCATCATGTCTTCTATCTATTCAATTCCAAACTCCCTTTTGCAATAAGTAAAAAAATTTAAGAGATGAATTATAACAAGTCTTAATAGTTCTTTCACTATAGTTTCTTACCTGCTTATCATATCTATATTCCTTTAGTAAATCTTCCAAAAGCAAAAAAAAGACACCTCCAATATCAATACACACTATGTATATCAATATTGAAAGTGTCTTTAAACAAATTTGTATACCATTATCAAATGATTTTTTCTAGTTCAGAATACCTCTAAACGTCCTATTCTTCCCAACCTTCTGGGAATTCTGCGTTGTGGTAAACTTCTTGAACATCATCATCATCATCAAGTAAGTCTAACATCTTTTGGAACTTCTTAGCATCTTCTTCATTAATTGCTGTGTATGTATCTGGTATCATTTTTACTGATGCTTCTAAGAATTCTATTCCTTGAGCTTCTAATGCTTCTCTAACTGTTCCAAAGTCTTCTGGAGTAGTTGTTATTACAAATACTTCATCTTCATCACTGTTAAAGTCTTCTGCTCCTGCATCTAGAGCTATCATCATCATTTCTTCTTCGTCTTTGTCATCTTTTTCTATAACTATTTCACCTTTTTCTTGGAACATAAAGCTTACGCATCCTGCATTACCCATGTTTCCGCCACCTTTAGTGAAAGCACTTCTTACATTTCCTGCTGATCTATTTTTGTTATCAGTAAGAGTTTCAACAATTACAGCTACACCACTAGGGCCATAACCTTCATATACAATTGTTTCATAGTTAACTGAATTAAGATCACCTTCAGCTTTTTTTATAGCTCTTTGAATGTTATCATTAGGCATATTTGCTGCCTTAGCTTTTGCTATAACATCTCTTAATTTAGAGTTAGTATCTGGATTTGCGCCACCATTTTTAATAGCTATTGCTAACTCTTTTCCTATTTTTGTAAATATTTTTCCTCTTTTTGCATCCGCTTTTCCTTTTTTAGCTTGGATATTATGCCATTTTGAGTGTCCTGACATGCCTATTCCTCCTATTTCTATTTTTAATTAAACCTATAAGATTATATCACAAATTTCCTTATATTTAAATTACTTTAAATAAAATATTTCCTTCTTTAAAGTAATTTTCTTCCTTATCTTCTGTAATTATAGCTTTTCCATTAGTAGAATTTATTATTTCATTTTTCATATTTTCTACCATACTACTTTCAGCAGTAATATGAATTTCTACACTATCTGTATAATCTACATTATCAATATGCCATAAATTTTGATTACAAAGATATTGAACCTTTCCAAATAAATCATAATCAAGCTTTATATGAAGTTTAATGCCTTTTACCTTTTCAATTACTCCAGCACTTTTTATAGCAATAGAAGCTCCTTGAGTATATGCCCTTGTTAGCCCTCCAGTTCCTAATAAAATGCCTCCAAAATATCTTGTTACAACAACTGCACAATCAGTTATTCCTTGTTTTTTCATAACTTCTAATATAGGAATTCCTGCTGTTCCTTGAGGTTCTCCATCATCTGAATACCTTTGTATACTCATATTTTCACCAACTATATAAGCCCAACAGTTATGTCTTGCTTGTTTATGTTTATTTTTTATTTCTGCCACAAATTCCTTTGCCGTTGCATAAGACTTATAAAAAGTTATAAATATATAAATTTTACTTTGTTTCCTTCTTCATAAAGCTCTATTTTGAAATAGTAAATTACTATATCTACTCTAGTTTGGTGTAGCTCTCAAAAGGCTTAAATTTGGGTACAACGCACCCTATATAAATTTTAGTAATTTCTCAAAATTCACCTATACTAATTTATAATTTGCAAGATTTATTGAAGCATTGCACTAATTCATTATAATTTAACGAATTTAAAATTCAACAAGAAATGATAACCAAGAAATTAAATACTTTCCTTACTAACTTGAAATTACTATTATTTAATTTTTATATACTTATAACTTTCTACAAGTTTTATGCCATTCACA
>JABLTK010143645.1_pt1 | contig 9999 bp, 10 predicted proteins | sample 7160131 | NCBI WGS metagenome assembly JABLTK01 (sample SAMN14651221, study PRJNA627086) | human gut metagenome | isolation source: feces | host: Homo sapiens
AATTAAAAGTTTTAGGTGGAGTGTTTGCTACTATAAGCGTGGGAATTCTTTTTGAGTGTCCTTTTCTATTTGTAAAATAGCAGCTCTAACCATCATTATTGTATTTTTCTTTAATTCATTTTTCTCTTTCATTGCCTCTTTAAAATCTTGTAATAATTTTTCTTTTAACATAAATATCACAACTCCTTTTATTTAGATAAACAACAAGGGCGAATTAATATCCGCCCCTTGCCTATATTTTAATATTTTCTTTTTCTAGCAGCTTCTGATTTTTTCTTTCTCTTTACACTAGGTTTTTCATAATGCTCTCTTTTTCTAACCTCTTGTAAAACTCCGCTTCTAGCGCAGTCTCTTTTAAATCTTCTCAAAGCGTTATCTATAGATTCATCATCTCTAATTTTTATTCCTGACATTTCTTTCCCTCCTTCCGAAGTCAACCATTTTTTGTCCTTATGCATAAAATCTCCTACTGCAATTCTCGATACCATAAACATTATACTTAACAAATTGCCAATTGTCAATAGGAATTTAAAAGAATTCAAGAACAAAAGTTCTTGGTAAATAGTAATATTTTACTTGCATTTTATTACAAATTATGCTAAACTACCTTACGTAAGTTTAGTAAACACACAAAAGGAGGTGCTAACATGCCAAATATTAAATCAGCTATTAAAAGAGTTAGAACAACAGAATCAAACGCAAAAGAAAATGCTTCTATGAAAACTGCTTATAAAACAGCTATAAAAAACTTTAAAGCTGCTGTTGAAGCTGGCAAAAAAGAAGAAGCTACTGAATTATTTAAAGTTGCAACAAAAGCTGTTGAACACGCTGCTAACAAAAATGTAATTAAAGCAAATACAGCTTCTAGAAAAAAATCTAGTTTAGCAAAAGAATTAAATACAATCAAATAATAAAAAGTCCTCTTTAGTTCACAATTAAAGAGGATTTCTTATTATCTAAAATATTATTCTAGTTCTATAGTTTTAGTTGAGTCTACCACCAAACTAAAACTATAGAACTTTTATTTTTTACCATTTTCAAATTCTTCTTAAACTCAAACTTCCGTAGGATTTAAACGTATTTTACGAGAATTTTCCAATTTTCTCTTTTAAAAATTTTTCAAAAATTTTATTTTTGTAAACCTTAACTATCCGTAAGCAGTTTTGCTTAAAAACTAGTATTTGCAAGACTTTCAAGATATTTTTCGCTTGTAAGATATACAATTATGTGCTATAATTATGTTATGTGATAGACAAGGAGATGGTTATTATGTTACAAAAAATATTTGAACGTTTAAACTCAATTAATAATTTTTCAAAAAATATTATCAAGGCAGGTTGTTTATTTTCACTTATTTTGTGTATAGCTGGAGTATCAGTAATTGAATATAATGAAATTAACTTGCACAGTATATCTACATATAATGTTGGTTCTACTATGATATATACTGCAATTGTTGCATTCGCACAATTCGTAATTGGTAGTTTGCTTATCGATTTTTTCGGAAAAATGATATCAAATCACGAGTAATTTGATATTAATATTATTTATGCAAATAAAAAACCAAATTGTTAAACTTTTTTGTCTAGCAATTTGGCCTTTTTTATTTTCGAAAAAAGTAAGATTTTTCCTCTGTACTCTTTTTCCACCCATACTCGATTTTTATTTATCAAATACAAACTCGACTTTACTGTCATAAAGTTGCAATTTGTTTAGTCTTTTTACGTTTCTTTCATTATTGGTAAAAATAACTGATTCCATCATATCCCAAAGAATAACCCAACCAGCAATAAACAAAAGCTCGTCAATAAGCTTTAATATCTTTCCTTCAAGTGCATACGCAACTATTAGTATAACAACACCTATGATAAAAAGTAAAATTGAAATATAACCTGTCATTCTATTTTCATAGTCAATATCGTCTATCTCCATTCCAAAATTATTTTTAATAATCTTTTGAATTCTCTCTTGCTCTTCTTCAGAAATCTTATGGCAATGAAATTGCAAAACAATATCATATTTGAAAGGTATTATAGATGCAATCTCTTCTATATAATCTGCTACATCGTCTGATAATACTAACTTTTTATAGTCATGCTTCATATACAAATCATCAATTGAATTTAAATCAATAGGAATCACAGCCTTGCCATCTTCTCTGATATAATTTCTTTCTACATAATCTTTTTCTCTAAACTTAATTTTCTTATTAACAGACGCAAATAATTTCATAAAAACTCTCCTTCGAAAAGTTATATGAACATTATATCAAACTTTTTAATTATTTTGTAGTTTTATTAATTATTTTACATCAAATATGTTATTAAAGATTTTTTACGTTTTCAAACTTATACTGTTCTTCTCCAATAAAAAAGGTACTGCTGTGCAATTCCGGCATATTCTCCAAATTTGCTTTTTGCAAATTCTGAAATTTTTTTCACATTATGGCTGTCTACATATAACTCGCCCATCACCTTTTTTATCCATGTATCAACAGGAAAAGCTTCTTTCTTTTTCATTGAAAAAAGTAAAATGCAATCAGCAACTTTCTCACCAACTCCTGGTATTGATGTAAGACATTTCTTCGCCTCTTTATACGGCAATTTAGAAATGTGCTTTAAATCAATTTGACCATCTAGTACAAGTTTAGTTGCTCCATATATATACTTATCCCTAAAGCCAAGTCCTAGCGCTCTTAAATCGTCTTTAGAGGCTTTTGATAATTCGTCTGGTGTAGGAAATAAGTAAAACTCTTTCTCGTCAAATACGACCTTTTTCCCGTAAGTCCTAGAAATATTTTCTATAGTCTTAGAAATCCTAGGAATATTATTTGCAGCAGAAATTATAAAGCTAATAAGCATCTCCCATGGGTCTTGATTTAATATTCTTATACCACTACCATACTTCAAAGCTTCTCTTATATTTTCATCGTTTTCACTTAATATTTTCTTTATTTTTGAATAATCTGTACCAAGGTCTAAATATTCACTTACAATGCTAAAGTCATCTATATTGGTACATATTTCAACATTACCACTAACCTTTTTCACATTTAGCACACCATCTTTAATAACTCCTGTATAGCTTCCATCATCATTTTTGTTCCATCTAAAACATTGCCCACATTCAAAAATGTGGGCAAGTTCAAAGTCGGATTGATTTTTAAGTTCAAAGAAATTCATCAGATATCAGTTTCCTTTCTACTCATCCTCTTTTTCCAACATTCTCTGCAAAGAACGATATATTCATGATTACCAACCACAATATCTTCAGTCTTATTTCCAAGATAAAAAGAAATCGTAGCATTCTCTCTTTTGCAATCGTTACAAATAGCAACTTTCTTTTCAACCTGATCAGCAATCGCCAAAAGTTCAGGCATGGGACCAAAAGGCTTTCCCTCTGCAGTCATATCAAGTCCAGAAATATAAAAAATCTTACCATCATTTGCCATATTCTGAATCAGCGAAACATCCCCAGCCAAAAACTGAAATTCATCAATAATAAAAACATCAGCATCGTAATTCAAAAGTTCAGAAATATTACTAATATCGATGGCAGGAATTTCCCCAAAACTCCTGCTTCTAATTACCGAGTTCCCAAATCTATCATCAATTCTGGGTTTGAAAGCCAAGACCTTTTTCTCGGCAATCATCGCTCTTTCAAAAGCAAAAAGCATCATAACAGACTTGCTAGAAAACATAGGGCCTGTATATACCGTAATCTTTCCAAGCATATTCCAAAGTCCCCCTTTAATAAAATCTTCTATACATACTCTACACTATTGATAAAATTTAAGCAAGACAAAAATTAAAATTTTCATATTTAAATAAAGCATGGGATGTGATAATACTTTTAGGAGCGTTTTTCGTCAAGGTGGAGATGACGTAAGTCATACTACCTTGACAAAACCTAGCGGATAAAAGTATTATCACATCCCGTGCTTTATTTAAATATGAAAATCACTTCTGTAATAAAAAAATTGATATTTTAATAAAGGGGGAACCTAAAAATTAAAATATCAATTTTTCTTTGGTAATTTCTTACCTCTTTTATTATATTACATTACTTTTGTGTATTTGTTGTGAATAGAAAATGAAAAGTAAATGTATTGCCACTATTTTGATAAACCATCTATAAAATTTTTCAACTCACTATAGCTCTTTACAAAATCATCTAGTATGTTATTAGATTTTTTGATATATGCAGTGTAATCCTTTTTATTAACTACACTTTTAAATTCTTTTTCAGAATCATTTGCATTATCAATTAATTTAATAATTTTATCAAAACTCTCTCCGCTTTCTGTTGATACATAACCCCTTGCCTCATTTATTAAACCTTCCATAGCATCAGTCATTCTGTTAGAAGCATTCTCTATTGCACCCATTTGAGCTTCTGGTTTATCTTCTACTTCTAAAGCACTATCAACTGTATCAGAAACTTTTCCACCTACACATGATTTCAAAGCATCGAAAACACTCTTTACTGTAACTAAACCATTTTTAGCACTAGTTAAATCTTTTGTAGCCTTTTTAATAACTTCTACACTATCTCCACTATCAACTTGTAAAGCAGCTTGCAATGCTTTTTCATAGCCTGAATAAGTACTTTCAATGTAATAGTTACTATCTTCCACATCTCTAACACAATCTGCTATTAAAGCATTTAATTTGTTTAATTCTGTATCAGCAGCTGATTCTAATTTGTCAATCGCTGATATAAGAGCATTAGCTGCATCCTTTATATTAGTTGCAGTATATGCTGATGGATTTGTTTTTATAGTAGTTGCCTTATCTCTTGCTGTTTTAAATGTTTTCCAAGAAGCTACTGTATAATCTAATTCTGTTTTTCCATTTGCTTTTGAAAGTGCATCTTCCAAAAGTTTAACTGCATCTTTATGTTCCTGAGTATTTGCTTCTAATACCATACCATTAGTTATAGCATCATTTAAAGCAATATAAGCATTTTTTACTTCTGTTTCTGTTGTATCATCTTCACTTAGCAAAGTATTTGCTATTTTTAATTTCTTTTCAAAAGCTGAATAAGAAGCTGATGTATATTTTGCTTTATCACTAACAATAGTAGCTGCTTTTCCATTTACTAAAGCTCTTAAATCTGATCTTGCTTTTGCAATCTTACCTTCAGCAGAGTAAGATGTAACTGTTCTTAAGCCACTTACCGCTTCTTTTAAATCAGTTAGTGCTTGTTGTAATTTCTTATTAGTAGCAGATGAACTTTTTACAAGTGTTTTCGCATTTTCTAAAGCATTATAATATTTCATATATGTAACTTGTGAATATGAAGCTTCTTTTTTTCCGTCTACATTTTTGATGTAGCTTTCCAAATCTTTTTTTATTTTATTGCTTTCTGTTTTATTGTTTGCCGAATCTTCAAATACAATTAAATATGTTTGACCTGCATTTTCATAAACATATACCAAATCATTATCTTCATCTATCTTAGTAAAACTTAAAGTTTTTATAGAAGATGTGCCAACATTTAAAACTGTAAACGTATCTGCGTCGTATGTATAAGTAGTCTTTCCTATTTTAATTTTCTTAGATGTTAAATTTGCTATACTACTTGCATCGTCTTCAGTAAGTTCTTTTATTATTCCAACTTGGTCTTTAGAATTTACATAGTATATAATTACAGAACCTTCTTCTGGCATATCTTTTTCATCAATTAATTCGTATGTAGTAGTTCTAGAAGAACCAGCAACTTTTACTTTAATGCCATATACATTTTTACTAATCTTATAATCGTTTGTATCAACAAATCCTACTTTAATTTCTCTAGCACCAGAAGCAATAACATATTTAACAGTAGAACCATCTAAAATAAGAGTAGCATCAATAGCTTCAGAAAGGCTGTCAACTTTATAAAGTAAAATATTGCTCTTGCTTGGCAATGTATATTCATCGTCATCATCTATTTCTATTTTCTTTGAAGTAACCTTTGTTATACTACCTGATTTAACTTTATAAGCTTTTTGATCTGTTATAGAGCAAAGCTTTTTAGTAGAGTTTTTATACATAACTTCTAATTTTCTACCATAATACTTTAAAACTTCTGTAGAAGTCATTGATAAACTCAAACTATCTTTATCGTCAGCTATTTTTACTGTTGCCTTTGAATAATTATCATCAAACTTAACACTAGTAATAGTAGCATCCTTTAAGTAAGTATAGTTTTTGTATTTACTTATCATTCTTTGACCTTGACCATACTTTAAAGTATTACCAGATTGTCCAACAACTGTACATACACCTGTTCTAAGCATATTCCAAAGTACAATTGCAACATCACCTCTTGCAGCACCTTTATTAGCTGTAAACGTACCCATTCCATCATACAAATCTAACTTTTTAGCATAAGAAGTATAATTATTAGGCCAAATTTCTGTGCTCTTCCCCACTTCATCATCGTATCCAAGTGCACGAATAGCCATAGTTGTAGCTTCTGCATAAGTAACAGTTTCATCAGGTCCAAAACGTCCATCTGGATAACCATTAATAATTCCTAAATCCTTTGCAACATTTACATATCCATAAGCCCAATGCCCATTTTTGATATCTGTAAAAGTTGATTTTTTAGTAGCAGCATTAGCAACTTTTCCCTCTTCGCCTAGTGCAACAACCATCATCTTAGCCATTTGTGCTCTAGTAACTACTACATTTGGTCTATATGTATTATCTTCAGGATATCCGTTAACAAGTCCAACCTCTATTAAATTTTCAACTGCAGATTCATATTTTGTTCCCTTGATATCTTTAAGAGTTGTAGCTGCAAAAGATACATTACATATTGCAAGACAAATGATTAACGTAGATACCAAACAAAGCCATTTTTTCATATAACTCATCCTCCTTAAATTTTCACTCTCATTATATACTATAAAAATTTATTACTCAACACAAAAAGAAACATTTTAACAAATATTTCTTTACGGATAATTGCTATTGAGAATAACACTAAATTAGACATAAAAAATAATAAAAAAGTTTCACACCAATTACAAAATTTATAAAAAAATTTCAAATAAAAAATAGGACTCAAATCACACTACTTGACTCAAATCCTAATTCTTAAGAAACTTCCACCAGCCCTTATTTTTACAACATATCTACAATAACATCATACAAATGTACTGGAGTTACATTGTTTCTCATTAAAGTTTTTACAATAAAATCAATCCTCGCTTGATCTGTTGTAATGTCATTTACTTGACTCTTTTCAATTCTAGTCTTTTCTTTCTTTTCAATCTCAATACCATATTTAGAAATACATACATCTTTTTCATAAAACTCATCCTCTAATATATAATACTTCAGCTCGAACCCTTCAGAATCAACTAAATCAAGAGCCTCCTTTCCAACATAGTATCTCTTCACGGCGCTTATGCCCCTTTCCTCTTTCGTATACCCTTATTATATTTTCAACACACGAAAATTTGCAAGGAAAACACATCGTAAAATTTTGACAAAAACCGCAGGAAATCTGTCGAATCTAAAAAAGGGACGGCGAGAAAAAGGGACGGAGGAAAACGAAAAAAGGGGACGGCGAGAAAAAGGGAGAATTTTCCTCCGTCCCTTTTTCTCATTCAACATTATCTTTCAAAATTTCTAACTTCTCTATCTAATTTTTCTTCAAAGTCACTAAGGCTCATCGCCCCAATATCTCCGTCCTTTCTAGAACGAACTCCAACTTGATTATTTTCAATCTCCTTATCACCAACAACAAGCATATAAGGAACCTTTTGAAGTTGAGCCTCTCTAATCTTATACCCAATCTTCTCATTTCTATCGTCAATCTCAATTCTAAATCCTTTATCAGTTAACTCATCAACTAACTTTCTAGCATAATCAGCATGCTTTTCAGTAGAAATTGGCAATACCTTTACTTGAACTGGTGCAAGCCATGTTGGAAAAGCACCCGCAAAATGCTCAGTTATAATACCAATAAATCTATCAAAAGAACCAAATATTGCTCTATGAATCATAATAGGAGTCTTCTTCTCACCATTTTCATCTATATAGTACAAATCAAATCTTTGTGGTAATTGGAAGTCTAATTGAACAGTACCCATTTGCCATTCTCTTCCCAAACAATCCTTCATCTTGATATCTATCTTAGGACCATAAAAAGCTCCGTCGCCCTCATTAATTCTATAATTGTCGCCACCACAAATTTCATTCATAACCTTCTTTAGGTCAGCTTCTGCTTTATTCCAAGTTTCAATTTCTCCCATGTAATCATCTGGTCTTGTAGACAAAGTTAAAACATACTCTAGTCCAAAAACAGAATATAACTTTTTAGTAAGTTCAAGAATACTCTTAATTTCACTACCAATTTGATCTTCTCTTACATAGTTATGAGAATCGTCTTGTCTAAACATTCTAACTCTAAATAAACCATTCAATTGACCAGACTTTTCATTTCTATGAATAACGTCAACATCATTAAAACGAAGTGGTAAGTCTTTATAACTTCTCATCTTTGTTTGGTATACTTTAATTGAATTTGGACAGTTCATTGGCTTTAAAGCTTGCTCATTTCCATCAGCATCTGTCAAAACAAACATGTCCTCTTTATAGTGATCCCAATGTCCTGATGTTTTCCAAAGACTACTACTATTTAATTGTGGGCCAGAAAACTCTTGGTATCCATATTTTTTATGCTCTTTTCTCCAAAAATCAATAAGAACATTCATCATCGTAAATCCCTTTGGAAGCCAATAAGCCATACCTGGTGCTGTTTCATCAAAGAAAAATAACTCTAACTCTTTACCAAGTTTTCTATGATCCCTCTTTTTAGCTTCTTCTATCAAAGCTAAATAATTATCTAATTCAGATTTTTTAGGGAAAGATGTTCCATAGATTCTTTGAAGCATCTTATTTTTTTCATTACCTCTCCAATAAGCACCTGAAGATGAAGTTAATTTAAAAGCTTTAACTAAACCTGTACTCATAAGATGTGGGCCTGCACACAAATCAACATAGTCACCTTGTTTATAAAAAGAAATCTCTTCTCCCTCAGGTAACTCCTCAATAAGTTCAACCTTATAAGGCTCATCCAAATCTTTCATAAGCTTTAAAGCTTCATCTCTTGGAAGAGTAAACCTTTCTAATTTCAAATCCTCATCACAAATCTTCTTCATTTCTTTTTCAATATTTTCTAAATCTTCTGGTGAAAATGGTTTTTCAACATCATAATCATAATAAAAACCATTTTCAATAGATGGACCTATAGCAAGCTTTGCATTTGGAAATAACTTTTTAACAGCTTGTGCCATAATATGAGAAGTTGTGTGTCTATATGCACCTTTTCCTTCTTCATCGTCAAAAGTTAAAATACTAAGTGAACAATCCTTATCCAAAATAGTTCTCAAATCAACAACTTCACCATCTAAAAGTGCAGAAGTTGCAACTTTAGCTAACCTTTCACTAATTTTTTGAGCAACTTCATAAATAGAAAGCCCTGCTTCTTGCTCCATAACAGAGCCATCTTTTAATGTAATTTTAATCATTTAAATTCCTCCTTTTCTTTTCCTTTTGAAAAACAAAAGCACTCCAAATGCTTTGTTTCCAAAACATTAGGAGTGCTTATATATCGCACGGTTCCATCCTAAATTTATCTTAATTTATGATTATAACGTAATCAACGTGATGCAACAACGAGGGTAGTTTTTGGGCTATCTATCCTAGGTTTGCTTTCAGCCGGTGACAAACCATCTCTAAAGGAGTTTCAATAACTTACTTTGTCCTCACATCAACATAATACATTTTAGCACCGTTTTAAATGAGTGTCAAACATTTTTTATTCAAGTATGAATAATCAACGAAAAGTTCACCCTTTAAAATATAGTACTAATTTCTTTTTTATATTCAATATCTTTTTTAGGAAAATTAACAAGATTTCTATCTATATTTATAATCAATTCTTTTATTAAATTAGTTTCATCGACATATCTTTCAATATATCCAAGTTCCTCTAATT
>JABLTK010071199.1_pt1 | contig 9997 bp, 8 predicted proteins | sample 7160131 | NCBI WGS metagenome assembly JABLTK01 (sample SAMN14651221, study PRJNA627086) | human gut metagenome | isolation source: feces | host: Homo sapiens
ACAATTATTTAGAAAATATAAGGAATGAAATAATAAATGGTAATGCTAAAGTAATAGCTAAGAATTATCAGATAAATAATGTAAAACTTACAATGAATTATAATATTGGTAAGAAACTAGCAGAAGCTGGTAAACACTACGACGAAGGCATAGTTAAGAAATATGCAAAAGAGTTAACAGTAGAATTTGGTACAAATTACGGAATTACAAACCTTAAATACATGAGATTATTCCATAATTTTATTGAAAAAGGTCATCCATTGGATGACCAATTGACTTGGTCACATTATAAATTACTTTTACCATTAAAGAATGTAGAAGAAATCAAATATTATATTAGTATTATTAAACGAGATAATTTAAGCAAAAGAGCATTAGCTGAAAGAATTAAAACTAATGAGTATGGTAGGCTTTCAGATTGAGCAAAAGCGGGTCTTCTAAATAAAGAAGAACTTTCATTAGTTCAAAGCATACCCAGTCCAATAGTGTTGATGCCCAACAAAAGTTATGAAGTTTATACTGAAAAAGTACTGCAAGAAATTATATATGAAAACTTGGATAGTTTTATGAAACAATTGGGTGGTGGATATACTTATGTTGGTAAAGAATATAAACTTAACATTGGAGACAAAAAGAATTATATAGATTATCTTTTATACAATTATAAAATGAATTGTTTTTGTGTTATAGAGATTAAAGCTAGAGAATATAGAAAAAACGATTATGGCCAAACAAAAACATATATGAACTATATTGACGAACATTTGAAAACTATCACACAAAATAATACTATTGGAATAATTATAACAAAGTCAGTAAATAAGTTTGAAGCTTATTATGTAAAAGATAACCAAGTAACTATAGTAGAATTCAAAATAAATAAAGTTGTAGAAGTTAGTTAGGAGTGTATTTATGGAAGAAAATTATTTGGAAAATATAAGGAGTTATATTATAAGCGAACAAGCAAGGACTATAGTAAGAGATTACAGTGCTAATAAAAGCAAACTTGAAACAAATTACAATATTGGAAAAGAATTATCGGAAGCAGGAAAACATTACGGAGAAGGTATAGTTAAAAAGTATGCAAAAGAGTTAACTAAAGAGTTCGGTAAGGGATACGGTATAACAGAATTAAGAAAAATGAGAGCTTTCTATTACATTGCTCAAAAGTGCGCCCCACTGGGGCGCGTTTTGACATGGAGTCATTACAAACTTTTATTACCGCTTAAAAACCTTGATGAAATAAAGTTTTATATTGATTTAACTATTAGGGATAATTTAAGTAAACGCGCACTTGCTGAGAGAATAAAATCAAATGAGTATGGAAGATTAGCACCTGAAACTAAACAAAAACTAAAAGAAGAAAAAGAAGTAAATCAATCAGAAATGGTACCTAGTAATATAGTAATACCATCTAACAAGTAAGAAGAAAAATTAACAGAAAAGGTATTAGAAAACTTAATTATAGATAATATTAGTGAGGTAATGGGACAACTTGGAGAAGGGTATTGTTTTATTAAAAAGCAATATAAGTTAAATATTGGTAATAACAAGAACTACATAGATATACTTTTATTTAACATAAAATATAACAATTATGTTGTCGTTGAAATTAAAGCAAGAGAGTTTAGAAAAGAAGATATAGGACAAATAAAATTATATATGAATTATATTGATAAAGAAGTAAAGAATATTACTCAAAATAAAACAATGGGAATAATTATTACAAAAGAAGTAAATGAGTTTGTTATAAGATACATTAAAGAAGATAACATAGCCATTTCTACTTTTGATATTAATGTTTTAGAAGAAGTAACATAAAATTGGGGCAGTGCCCCCAAAATTCAAATTAATACTTTTTCCTAATTCTACTGTGAATTAGGAAATTTAAAATTGTTAAGAAAGAATGTATTAATAATGACAGACGATTATTTAGAAAATATAAGTAGTGAAATAATAAATGGTAATGCTAAAGTAGTAGCTAAGAATTATCAGATAAATAATGTGAAACTTACAATGAATTATAATATTGGTAAGGAACTAGCAGAAGCTGGTAAACATTACGGGGAAGGTATAGTTAAGAAATATGCTAAAGAGTTAACTAGGAAATTTGGAAAAGGATATACTTTTACAGAATTAACAAGAATGTATAATTTTTATATTTTAACTCAAAAAGTTGGGCCAGTGGCCCAACAATTAACTTGGAGTCATTATGTAAAGTTGCTTCCTTTAAAGAATGTTGAAGAAATCAAGTATTACATTAATATAACTAAATGAAGTAATTTAAGTAAAAGAGCATTAGCAGAAAGAATAAGGAGTAATGAGTATGGTAGGTTAAGAACTGAAACTAAACTAAAACTAAAAGAAGAAAAAAATAAATCAATCAGAAATGGTACCCAGTACAATAGTAATATCGTCTAAAAGTTAAGAATTATACAAGTTGTAACAGATTTATAAATTACTTCAAAAAGTCGGTGCATTGCACCGACTTTTGACAAAGTGACGAGCATAAATTAAAAGAGTCCATTCCAAAGGATGACAAAGAAGGTGATGGCTTAACGATTTAAGTTATAAGATGTTTTCAAAAAAAAGTGTGAAACTGTCACACCTTTTTGACAGAAATCAAAGATTTAGTTGCCTTTAGTTTTGTTAAAGGTTTTCCAATGAATTTACTTGATTTTGTAACTTATAAAACACCTAAAATAATTGACAACAACCACATTTAGTGATATATTTGTAACTACTTGAAAGGAAGTGAATTTATGCAAGTACCTAATATGTTAGAAGCAAAAAAAAGAAACAATAGTAAACCAATAAATTATGAATATAAAGATGTAAGTTTAGATGAAAGTTTAATAGGAAAAAAATACTATGTAAGAACTTATGGATGTCAAATGAATGTGCATGATGGAGAAAGAGTTAAGGGTGTATTAACAAAAAACAAAATGGTTGAAACTGACAATATTGAAGAAGCAAGCATAGTTATTTTAAACACCTGTGCTATTAGAGAAAATGCCCATGACAAAGTCTTTGGTTTTCTAGGTCTAGTTAAAAAATTAAAAGAAAATCATGATATATTACTTGGAATATGTGGATGTATGGCTCAAGAAGAAAGTGTAGTAAATGAAATTATGTCTAAATATAAATATGTAGACTTTGTATTTGGAACACACAACTTAGATAATATGGTTAATGTAATAAATAACTCTATAAAAACTGGTAAACAAAACGTAGAAGTATATAGTATAGAAGGTAATATATGTGAGGGAATACCTGAAAAAAGAGAAAGCAAGTATTCTGCATGGGTAGATATACAATTAGGTTGTGATAAATTCTGTACATACTGTATAGTCCCTTACACTAGAGGTACTCAAAGAAGTAGAAAAAAAGAAAGCATCATTAAAGAAATAGAAAAACTTAAAAGTGAAGGCTACAAAGAAGTAACTCTACTTGGACAAAACGTAAACGCTTATGGAAAAGACTTGTATGAAGACTATACTTTAGCAAACTTGCTTATAGATGCAGCAAAAACTAATATTGAGAGAATTAGGTTTGTTACGTCACATCCTTGGGACTTTACTGATGAAATGATAGATGTGATAAGTAAATATGATAACGTTATGCCATACGTGCACTTACCAATTCAAAGTGGAAGTGATAGAATATTAAAACTTATGGGAAGAAAGTATACAAAAGAAGAGTATCTTACTTTATATAATAAAATAAGAACTAAAGTAAAAGGTGTAAGTATAACAACTGATATAATAGTTGGATTTCCAGGCGAAACAGAAAGTGACTTTAATGAAACACTCGACGTAGTAAACACTTGCAAATTTGATGGAGCTTTCACATTTATATTTAGTCCAAGAGTGGGTACACCAGCTATGAAACTACCTGATGATACTCCAAAAGAAGAAAAAGAAAGTAGACTATACAAATTAAATGAACTAGTAAATAAATATAGCCTAGAGAGTAACTTAAAAATGGTAGATAAAGTTGTTAAATGTCTAGTTGTTTCTCCAAGCGAAAAAGATCCTAAAAAATACATGGGATATACTGAAAATATGAAGTTAGTTAATATTGAAAGTGATAAAGATTTAATCGGACAAATAGTAGACGTTATAATTACTGAAGCTCATAGTTTTAGCTTAAATGGAAAATATATAGAAAGTTAGTGTTAAGTCTAACTTTTTTTATTGTAAAAGAAACTAATTTGTGGTATATTTATTATTAAGAAAGTAGGTATATTATGAAAAAAATTTTTGTGTTAATTGTTATAACTTTTATTCTATGTGGATGTACTAAAAATAGTGATGAATTAGTAATGGTTACAGAAGCAGGTTTTGCTCCTTATGAATATTATGAAAACGGGGAAATTGTAGGAGTAGATGTTGACATAGCTAAATATATTGCTGAAAAATTAAACAAGAAATTAGTAATTAAGGATGTGGCTTTTGACTCACTTATAAATGAAGTGAAAACTAAAAAGGCAGACTTTGCTGCAGCAGGAATTAGTTATACTCCTGAAAGAGACAAAGAAGTAGACTTTAGCATAAATTACGTTACATCTAAACAAGTTGTATTAGTGAAAACTGATAGCAATATAGAAAGTATAAACAATATTTCAAAAGAAAAAATTGCAGTACAACTAGGTACAATTGCTGACTCTTATGTAACAAAAAACTTTAAAGATACTGAAATAGTAAGACAAAAGAAATATTTAAGTGCAGTTGAGGACTTAAAAAGAGGGAAAGTTACTGTACTAGTGATGGATGAGTTACCAGCTAAAGAAATTGTAAAGGAAAATACAGAACTTAAAATATTACCAGGTTACTTAGTAACTGACTCTTATGGAATGATAGTTAGAAAAGGAAATACTGAATTACTTAATAGTATTAATGAGTGTTTAGAAGAGTTAAAAAGTAGTGGAAAAATAGAAGAATATATAATTAATCATACAAAATAAAAAGGAGTAAAGAGTGAAAGATAGTTTATATAAAACATTAATTGTAGATGATAGATATAAATATATTTTGAGTGGATTAACAACTACAGTTATAATTGCTTTTTTTGCTGTTATAATAGGTATAATAATTGGAACGTTAGTCTCATTAATAAGAAATAATTATGAAGTAAATAAAAAAGGAAAAATATTAAATAAAATATGTGAAATTTATGTTAATGTAATAAGGGGAACTCCAGTAATACTTCAGTTAATGATAATCTATTATGTAATATTTAAAAGTGTAAACATTAATATAACATTAGTTGGGATAATAGCTTTTGGAATAAATTCGGGTGCTTATGTAAGTGAAATAATCCGTTCTGGAATTAATAGCGTAGACAATGGACAATTAGAAGCAGGGTTAAGTTTAGGATTAAACTATCATAAGACTATGAAGTTAATAATCTTGCCACAAGCTATAAAAAATATACTTCCAGCATTAGGTAATGAGTTTATAACACTTTTAAAAGAAACATCAGTAGGAGCATATATTGGAATTTTAGAACTAACAAAAGCTTCGGATATAATTTCTTCTAGAACATATGACTACTTTTTCCCACTTATAATTGTAGCAATAATATATTTAATAATGACTTTAGGTCTTTCTAAATTAGTAAACCTAATGGAAAGGAGACTAAACAATGCTAAAAATTAAGAATTTGAAGAAAAGCTTTGGTTCTTTAGAAGTACTAAAAGGTATCTCTTTTGATGTTAAAAAGGGAGATGTTATAAGTATAATTGGTCCAAGTGGATGTGGAAAATCAACACTTTTAAGATGTTTAAATTTATTAGAAAAGCCTGATGATGGAACAATACTTTTTCATAAAGTGGATATAACTAAAAACAATATTAATGTAAGTCATGTAAGAGAAAAAATGGGTATGGTATTTCAAAGTTTTAACTTGTTTCCACATTTAACAGTATTAGAAAACATTACTTTAGCACCTATAAATTTAAAAATTATGAGTAAAGAAAAATCTACTAGTGAAGCATTAAAACTTTTAGAAAGTGTTGGTTTACTTGATAAGAAAGATGCGTATCCATCTGAACTTTCAGGTGGTCAAAAACAAAGAGTGGCAATAGTAAGAGCATTAATTATGAAACCTGAAGTAATCTTGTTTGATGAACCCACTAGTGCGCTTGACCCAGAAATGGTAAAAGAGGTACTTGATTTAATAAAAGAACTTGCAAATAAAAAAATGACTCTTATTATAGTAAGTCATGAAATGAGATTTGTAACTGAAGTATCAACGAGAGTATTGTTTTTAGAAAATGGTAATATTATATTTAATGGAACAAGTGAAGAATTAAAAACAACTAAAAATAAAAGAATAAAAGATTTTATGAAAAGTCATAAAAGGTAAATAAAATACGTGTAACGTGTAATAATAAATATTGTATATTAAATTGGTTATAGAGGTCTACTAAGAATTTAAATAATAGATTTCAAATATATTACTAATATTTGAACAAGAACACTATGATGGATAGTATTTCTAGAAAAATTTATAAAGAAATGGTGGTGTAATATATGAAAAATATATATATAATAACAGGCGCTAATGGCTTTCTTGGAAATAATATTGTAAGGTTACTTGAAAAAAATAATGAAAATGAAATAAGAGCATTAGTTTTGCCTAACGATAAAATAGATGCTCTTAAAGGGCTTAAATGCGAAAAATTCCTTGGTGATGTAACAAAGATAGAAACATTAAAGGATATATTTAATATTGATGAAAGTGTTAAAGAAAAAATAAATATTTATGTTATTCATTGTGCTTCAATAGTATACCTTGATAGTAAATATAACGAAAGAGTATATCAAGTTAATGTTGAAGGTACTAAAAACATTATAAAAAAAACCAAAGAAATAAATGCTAAACTAATCTATGTTAGTAGTGTACATGCAATAGAAGAAAAAATAAATCATGAAGTAATGGATGAAAATGCAAGTTTTGATCCAGATAAAATTGTTGGTTTATATGCAAAGACTAAAGCTGAAACAACTAGGTATGTATTTAATGAAGTTAAAAACAATAATTTAAATGCTTGTGTTGTTTTCCCCTCAGGCCTATTAGGGGTAAATGATTTTACCAATACTAATATGACAGTTTTAATAAAAAAAATCTTAAATGAAAAAGTTCCTTTATTAACTGAGGGTGGGTATGACTTTGTTGATGTAAGAGATGTTGCTAGAGGTGTTATTAATGCTTGTACTAAAGGTAAAAAAGGAGAAGGATATATTTTATCAGGTGAATATGTAACTATTAAAAAAATAGCTGATTTGGTTTGTGAGTATGGAAAAGCTAAACCAATAAAAAAAGTTGTTTCAATAAACATAGTTAAAAATATTGCGTTTTTATTTGAATTATATTATAGACTTAGAAAAACAACACCATTATTTACTAGGTATTCATTGTATACATTAAATGCTAATTCTAACTTTACAAATGCTAAAGCAAAAAAAGATTTAGATTATCAAACAAGAAGTATTAAATATACAATTAAAGACTTAGTTAATGAAATAAAAAGTAATAAATAAAATGAAGATATTCTGTTAATTGGTAGTAGATAATCATCAAAAACAGTACAATTAAAGTGAATATATAATAAGTATTGTTAAAGATAAAGATATTAATAAAGCTAAAACTTTAGTGAAATATATAGAATCTTATTTTAAAGATAACGGCGGGAAATGCTAATCTTAAAAAAGATTTTTATAAAAGTCAAAGTGATTACTATAAAAATGTGATCACTTTTTAATATTTATAACTGATTCATAGAGATTTTCAATAAATTCAGAATTAAGAATTAGTACAAATTCATCAAAAACAATTTAACGAACTATACAAAATTCATAAGCGCAAGTGTAGTATACTACAATGACAGAAAAATAGGTGAAGATGCATTGGTGCAAATTACTTTGATTATGCAGTAAGTACAAGAACATTAACATATACACCAACATACAACTATAATGACATAACAGATGCATTCGGGTTAGATAATACAAGAGTAAAACTAGACTATCCAATAACCTTAATGAAAATAGAAAAAGTGATGTTTGCTGGATTATCTGAATTACAAGAGACGTTCAAACAACTATGGTTTGAGACCAATAGCACAAATGACTAGATACTTCCTTATTATTGGCTGATGCTTCTTGGTACATGGGCGGAAGATAAAGCACGTGTGTTTTACTACATGTTCAGCGCTAACCTTATTGATAATCATATGAACGACACTAATAACGCGTGTCCAGTAGTGTCACTAAAGTCTTGCGTTTAATACTTAAGTGGAGACGGAACACCAGAAAACCCATACACAATTGAAGAAATAGAAACGGGTTGTTAATTTTAAGCAAGTTTACTCTTGCTTTTTTTGTTATAGTGTTATATAATTTTAATATGAAATAAATTTCACATAAGGAGATGTAGTATGAAAGAATTTATAAAGTTTGATAATGTAGTTAAAAGTTATAATGTTGGAGAAAAGACTTTTAATGCATTAGACGGTATTAGTTTTGAAATACCAAAAGGAGAATTTGTTGTTATTTTAGGTCCTTCTGGAGCTGGCAAATCGACTTTACTAAACTTACTAGGTGGAATGGATACAGTAACAAGTGGGAGTATTTTAGTAGATAAAGAAGATATTAGTAAATATAACAAAAGTGAGCTTACTAAATATCGTGCGACTTCAGTTGGGTTTGTATTTCAATTTTATAACTTACTTCCAACATTAACTGTTTTAGAAAATGTTGAGGTTGTAAAAGATATTGTAAAAAGACCAAAAAGTGCTAAAAATATTTTAAACGAAGTAGGACTAGGCGACCACCTAAACAAATTTCCAAACCAATTATCAGGTGGAGAACAACAACGTGTATCAGTTTCTCGTGCAATTGCTAAAAACCCAAAAATACTTTTATGTGACGAACCCACTGGTGCTTTAGACTCAAAAACTGGTGTAGAAGTATTAAAACTACTTAAAAAACAATGTGACTTAAATAATGGGGAAAATACTGTTATAGTAGTTACCCATAACGCACTTATTAGTGAAATCGCTGACCGTGTAATAAAGGTTAAGAATGGTAAAGTAGACAGTATCACTACAAACAAACACCCAAAAGATATAAGCGAGGTTATTTGGTAATATGCTAAAAATTAAAATGTTTCGTGACATAAAAAATAACCCATCACAGTTTATCACAATATTTTTAATGGTAATGATAGGACTTCTAGCGTACACGGGAATAGAAGCATATATGGGTGGTATGCAAGAAAGTGGAGATAAGTTTTATCAAGAGTATAATTTACAAGATATGAATGTAGTTGGCTTTTTTACTAAGGAAGACGTTGAAACTATTAAAAACATTCCTGGAATAAAAGATGCGAACGGAAAACTAGAAGTAACTGCAACCAGTGGAGACAACACAATATTACTTAGTCTAATAGATGAAAACACAGTGAGTAAGTTTTACGTTGTAGAAGGTAATAGTTTTTCTAACACTGATGGCATATGGCTAGATAATTTCTATGCAAAAGAAAACAACATAAAGGTGGGAGACACAGTTTCTTTAAAATATAATAATATTACATTAAACCCAAAAGTAATTGGTTTAATTAACGTACCAGACCATGTATATGATGTAAAAGATGAAAGTGAGTTATTTCCAAACAAAAAAGAATTTGGTTTTGCATACATGAGTTCCAGTCAAATAGAAAACCTTAACATATTTTCAAGTGTAATGGTAAAACTTGATAAAAATGCAAGTTATGACGAAGTTAAATATTCTTTAGAAAAAAACAAAAGTGTACTAGGTGTAGTAGACATAAAAAACACAAGAAGTTATAAAACTTATCAAGGAGAAATAGACGAAGGAAAAAGCTATGTTGGAATATTTTCAGGGCTATTCTTATTTATCGCAATATTATCAGTTATTACAACAATGACAAGAATAATTGTTCCTTGGGCATCGGTTGCTCTATCATGACA
>JABLTK010018128.1_pt1 | contig 9995 bp, 10 predicted proteins | sample 7160131 | NCBI WGS metagenome assembly JABLTK01 (sample SAMN14651221, study PRJNA627086) | human gut metagenome | isolation source: feces | host: Homo sapiens
ACTTTTGGTACAATAAAACCACATATTAGTATAGTAATTTGCAGCATTAATGATGAAATTATATTTAAAATAGCTTTTTTACTTCTCATATCTTCCTCTACAATCTATTCTGAAATTTATTTATTTCTTGATCTATTATTTTTCCTTCTTTTATGACAAGTGCATCTTCTAATATTGGATTTTTATTTTCTTCTATTAAGTCATCTAAAAATTTTACAACTTCATTTGAAATTGATTTGGTTGCATCTTTATACAACAATGTTGGTGTGTGATCTACAACATAGTGCATAACATTGTCAATAATATATGTCGGCTTTTGAATTGTAGTTGGTATACTTGTTTCTATTCCTCCATTTTTATCACAGCTAACATCTATTATTATTGCTCCTTTTTTCAAAAAAGGCAAATCTTTTTTATAAATAATATGATCTTTTCTTGATACATCCCATAATATACAGTTTACTATTATATCATATTGATTCATATTATTCCTAAAATCTTCTTCCATATTTCTTGTATAGATATCAATATTGTTACCTAATTTATTTAAAATATCAATTGCACCTTTGGCTGTATTTCCTTTCCCTAGAACAGCAACTTTTAAATTTGTAAATTCTTTTCCATATTGTAGCATAGCTTGTAATATAGCTGCTTTCCCTGCTATTTGATTGTTTATAGAAAAAACATGCCTATCTTTATCAAACATCTTTTCCCAAGCATAAACTGTTAATTTATTATCTAAGCATGTTTGAGTTATATCATAATTTTGAGTCGCATGAATCCAGCCAAAAATCGTCTTATTTCTTAATACATGCAAGTCTTCACTATCTCCAATTTTAGGTTCACATATTATATCACATTGCATTATTTCTTTTTTTGATTTTACATTGCATCCTTTTTCTATTATGTCCATATCTGTATATCCTAGTTCTAATCCATAGCCACTTTGAAAAAATAAATAAGACTTATTCTTTACCTTATCAATATCCTCTAAAACTATAGCTCTTCTTTTTTCATTTTCTTTTTCACTTATTAAAAAACCAATACTTTTCATTTACTCTCTCCAACCTTTAATTGTTTATCTAAATATTCTTGGCAATCTTTAGTTCTTGTATTATCAAATCCTGCACTTGGGTAAAATGTTAATTCTCCAAAATATAAATTTCCATTTGATTCATAAAAATCCACTCTTACAAATGGTATGTTCTTTGATAATATTTCTGCAAACTCAAACATTTTATCTAAATTCTTTGGTTTTTCTATTTTTATAGTATCCCCATATTTTATTCCATCTTTGCTAAATTCTTTTTTTATATTCCATTTTCTATCATAATAAATAAATTTTGTTTTTCCTTTGATTCTATCAAAACATACCATCACATAATCACATTGTCCATTAAACGCATATACTTTATAATCAATTAATTCTCCTATTTGATCTTCCATATATTCTTCTGCAATTATTCTTGGTTTTACATTTTTATACGGCCATTCTCTATGTACTAAATAATAATTCCTTTTTAACCATTTTTGTACTGTTTTTTTTAATTTTTTATAATCTATTTCATCTTTATTTTTACATATAAATATATTTCCTGAAGCATGAGTTGATTTTAATACAAATTTATTTGGTAATTTAGTAAAATCAATATCTTCAAACTTGTCCCATAAACCTAATGTTGGAATTATATACTTCTTTCCTATAATATTTGCAACATATTTCTTGGCTTCAAACTTATCTACCATTTGAGTATATTCTGGATTTCTATCATATAGCTTTAGCCATTGTAACTTTTCATTAAAAGTTTTTGGGTCTTGTAAGTTTAATCTTTTGTTCATTTCCAATTTGTATTTTATTTTAACATATTCCTCATCCTTTATCCACCAAAACATATTTTTATTCATTAGTATTTTAATTATTTCCTTAAATGTTCTCATTTCTTATTCCTCCAATGCTTGTTTAGTCTTTGTATATTTCAATGGTATGTAAACAAAAACCAAAAGTGCTAAAGCTTTTAGTATTATATTTGATATTATATCTCCAAGTGCAGATCTATGAAATGATATTAGAAACGGTGATATAAGAATATATAATAGAAATGAAAATTCACTATAATTTTTCCAATATAAATCCAATTTTTGTAATAAATATGCAACCATAAAATATATTACAAATACTCCTAAATATCCAAAATTCCAATAAGCCTCCAGTATAGATGAAAATGCCGTCCCTGCAATAGAAGATCTTTTAGCTTCACTTGGAAAATAGCTATCTCTAAATTCGTATGTGATTTGTTGTGGTTTTTCTCCTATATACATAAAAGAAGGTATCCATATTACTAGTCCTCGCAAATATGTTTCTCCAAATTTGAATTGATAATCCTTATTTGTATACAACTTGTTAAAATTACCAAACGCTGCCCCAAATTCGCTACTTCCAGGATTCAAAGCCTTCTCTATTCTTTCTTTAGAAAATGCAATCTTCTTAAAAGTTTCTCTATCATTTATCAACATTGACATAATCGCCCTATTAGCATATAAAAAAGTCATTATTAAATACACTATAATACCTATTATTATTAACTTTTTACTTATTTTTATTATTGGAGTGAAAAATGTAAATGTCAAAAAAGTAATAAGGATTAATGATAAAAGAATTCCTCTTTTCCCCAGAAATAAATTTACTGCAAGAAAAGGTATGAATATAATTACAGTAATTAGTATTAAAATCCAATTTTTATTTTTTCTATTCTCTTTGCAAAGAATTATATATAAGCTACATAATTCTACTGATATGCACGCAAAAATATCGGATGGAAGAGTACCCGTCAAAGCAGATATAGCTGCTTGGTATACTGCTTTTCCTTTCATTAGTGTACTTATTCCTCCAACTCTTATAAAGTCTATAATTGTAAAACTACTACATAAACCCATGCATAATATTGCTAAATATATATATTTTTTTCTATGAATATTTAATATGTTTTTTAATTTACTATTGTCTTTCTTTTTATTTAATAATCTATAAAATAAAACTCCCATTAAAAAACCTATGTTAGATAAATCATATACTATTAAAAATATGTCAATTTCAAAATTATTTCCAAATAGTTCTCCTAATCCTTCTCCATATTGTACAGTAATTGGACCGCTTAGTCCATAGATTATACTAAATATGCAAAACAGAAATGTTATATTTGAAAAATTCCCAGCTATTATTCTTATTGAAATGACAAAAGCTATAGCAGAAACACAATTTATTACAATATTCCAATTAGTCAGTTTAAATAATCCAATTATTATAGAAATTAAATACAATATTATTGTTACTGCGATTATATAAAAATGCTTCTTTTTCATACTTCCTCCATTAAGTTGTTTCTGAAATTATCTTCACAATATATTTTTCCCATTCTTTATTTATTTTGTTTGGATGCAAATCAACAGCTATCTTATGTACTTTTTGTCTGGCTTCTGTTTGGTTTTTATTCAAAACATTTTGCATTGTTTTACGTAAACTGCAAGTGTCATTTACAGGCACCAAATAGCCATTATATCCATTTTTTATTAAAAATCTTGGTCCACCACATGGGCAATCTGTTGATATACAAGGTATTCCAAGTGCCATTGCCTCCATTAATGCATTGGGCATTCCTTCATATTTAGATGATAATACAAACAAACTAGCCTTGTATATTTTTTCTTTTACATTATCAACTTGTCCCGGCAATAAAACTCTATCTTTTAATTTTAATTCATTTATCTGCTCTTCTAATTTATTTCTTAGGCTTCCTTCTCCATAAATTATTAATTTATATTCTTTAAATTCTTCTGGTAATTTTGAAAAAGCTTCTATTAGCATTTTATGATTTTTTTGTTCTTCTAGTCTTCCTACTGTAACAATTATTTTTTCTCTTTCTCCGTTATATGGTTCACATATAAAATCTTCATTTATTGGATTCGGAATAATAACTGATTTATTTTGTATTTTTTTACTAAAATATTCTTGTGCTTCTTTTGTTTGAAATACAAATCCATCTGCTAAAGGATATAATAATTTCATAATTAATCTATTAATTCGAGATTTATATTCTACTTTTGGATCATTTCTTACTGATACAATTACTTTTAATTGCCTATTAAATATTTTTAAAAATAGTACTCTATAGCTAGGTTCTGGTAAGAAAGAAACTATAATATCCGGTTTTTTATTTTTCAAAATTGCTTTTAATTTCTTAAGCCTTTTCTTGTTTTTTATTATAAAGTTTTTGTGTAATTTATCATCATCTAATCCATCCAAATTAATTTTTTTATCTAATTCATAAAATGATTTTCCTTTTATAGTAGTTATGATATTTACTTCTTCATTATGTTTTATTAGATAATTACTTAAGTTTGCAACGACACGTTCTGCTCCACCTTTTTTCATTTCACCTATACAAAACATCAATTTCATCTTATTTTCTCCTTATTTTTCATACAGCTGTTGATAAATACTTTTATATTCTCCTATCCATTCATTAATATTTGAGTTTTCTATTGATATTTTTTTTGCTTTGTTTGAATATTGCCTCCAATTTTTTTGAACTTTATCTATTGTTTTTGAATATTCTTCTATAGTTTCACATTCATCCAAATTCATTTTTTCTAATAATCTATTCAATCCTCCTACACCATTATGTATAACAGGTATTCCTAAAGTCATACATTCTAGCACTGCCATAGGTATTCCTTCCCATTTAGATGTTATTATCATTATCTTACAATTTTTGATAATTGGAAAAGGATCCTTTATATAGCCTAACATATCAATATTTTCTTGTAACTCAAGTGTTTTAATCTTTTCTCTACAGCTTTTAGCTAAATTTCCATCTCCTATTATAACTGCTCTTGTATCTGGATGAATTATTGAGAATGTTTTAACTATATCAATAAATTTTTCGGGGTTTTTTACTTCGTTTAATCTACCAAAAAATAATAAGTCATATTTTTTTTTGTATTCACATCGATTTTCATTGGCCAATTTTAAAATTTTACAAGAATCAATAACATTATTAATAGTACAATATTTACCTTGTAGCTTATCCTTGAAAATACATTCTTCTATTATGCTACTTGATACGCCTATTATCCTATTATACTTCTTGATTGTTATATAGTATATAATAGATTTCAAATTCCAATTATTTAAAAATTTCGGAGTTTGATGAATTTGTGAAATAATTTTGCATTTATTATAAAAGAGTGCTGTCATTATGCTAGCTCTAAAATCATGTGCTTGTATTAAATCAGGATGATATTTTTTTATTATTTTTCTTATTTCCTTTGTTGTTACTTTAGTCATTGGTATAAATTTAATTTTTTCTTTATCCAAAATATTTTTTATTGGTCCTTCTGGTGATGCATAATAGCATTTATATTCTTCTAACTGTTTCATTCCATTTATAAGTGTAATCACTACATTTTCCGCTCCAGAGTATCTATTAGAATTTAATATATGTATTATTTTTTTTTGTAATACTTCTTTATAGACTTTTTTCATTCTTTCTTTTACATTCTCTAACAAATAACAACTTATGTCTGCTTTGAAATCACCTTTATTACCACATACTTTTATTAATTTTTCTTTTAATTTTGTTGAATTGTTTTGTATTATATATCCATTTTCTTCATTTTCTATTAATTCTCTGTGTCCTCTGTTATCTGTAGCAATTATTGGTAATCCCATATATAAAGCTTCTAATATATTAACTGGTAATCCTTCTCTTAAGCTTGTTGCAACATATATATCAGTTATTTTTAATATTTTAGCTATATCTTTTCTTTTGCCTAAAAGTTTTATATTATTTTCTAATTTATGTTTTTTTACATATTCTTGATATTGTTCTTTTAATTCCCCATCTCCAACTAATAATAATATATATCTAGTATCTCCTTCTTTTACAATTTGCTCTATTGTTTTAATTAATAGCTGTTGATTTTTATTTTTATTTAGTTCTGCAATATAAGTTAATACAATATCATCTTTCTTTATACCTATCTCATCTTTTAATGTTTCTATTGCTTGATTGCTTATTTTTACATCGAATTTTGTAGTGTCTAATCCTACTCCATGTACTAATTCTATTTGTTTACATTTTCTAAATTTCTTTTTTGCTAGTTCATAATCTTCTGTATTTATTGTGATAAGGCAATCTGTATATCTTGATAGCCACTTTTCTATTGGATAATAAATTAACCAATTTAATAATGGAGCTCCTTTGTAGAAATGGAAACCATGTGCTGTATAAATTACTCTTGTCCCCTTTTTTCTTGCTTTCTTAGCAGCTAATCTTGTTAATACTCCTCCAACAGGCGTATGACAATGTATTATTTCATATTTATTTTCGTTTATTATTTTTTTTAGTTCTCTATATGTTTTTATATTATTTTTTCTTAATGGAAATCTTTCAAATGGTAAATTATAATGTTTATCACAATATTCTATTTGTTCATTTCCATTGCTTGCTACATGTAGTTCATAGCCTTCTTCTTTAAACCATTTTAAGTATGGAATATGAAATGAATTTATATGTTTTGTTACTGTCGCAACAAATAAAACTTTTTTCAATTTAATCCTCCAACTTTTTTGCTGGCACTCCAATATAAGTCCCCGCTTTTATTATATTTTTCACTACTACTGCTCCTGCTCCTACTGTACAATTTTTGCAAATAGTAATATTGTTCTTTACTACACTTCCTATACCTATATGTGTATTTTCTCCTATTCTTACAGTTCCTCCTAATGCTGAATTTGGAGATATATGTACAAAATTTTCTATTATATTATCATGTTCTATTATTGCTCCTGTATTTATTATGCAATGCTTGCCTATTCTTGCTGATGAATTTATGCATGCATTTGCCATAATAGCTGTTCCCTCTTCTATCTTAACATCTAACCCTATTTGAGCACTTGGATGTATTGCTGTATAGAACTTTAAATTAGGAGATGTGGAAATTTCTTTTCTTCTTTTATTATCTCCTATTGCAGTTATAAACTCATAATCTTTATTAGCTATTGATAGCGAAAATCTGCTATTTAAGTCTCCTATTACTTTATAGTCTTTAACAATAATTGTATTTTTTTCGATTTTGTCATCCAAAAATCCAACTATTTGATCACCAGATTTTTCTATTATGTCTGCTATAACTTTTGCATGTCCTCCTGCACCTATTATAATAACTTTTTTATGCATCCATTTTCTCCTTCATATTACCCTCAAATTTTTTCATTGTTTCTGTATTTATACCGAGAAATTCCTTCTTTTTTAAGTACCTTACTTACTGTCTTAAAAACTATTTTACAATCAGTTACGAAATTCACATTTTGAATATATTCTATATCTTCTTCAAATTTTTCTTCCCAGTCTATAGTGTTTCTTCCACTTATTTGAGCTAATCCTGTTAACCCTGGTCTTACGTCATGTCTGTGTTTTTGTTTTTCATTATATAAAGGCAAATATTCTACTAGTAATGGTCTTGGTCCTACTATTGCCATTTCTCCTTTTAATATATTCCATAATTCTGGTAATTCATCTAAACTTGTACTTCTTAAAGTTTTACCAAATTTTGTTAACCTCTCGGCATCTGGTAGTAGGTTACCATTTTGATCTTTTTCATCTGTCATAGTTCTAAATTTATATAGTGTAAATATTTTTTCATTTTTACCTGGCCTTTTTTGCTTAAAAATTATTGGTTTTCCTAGTTTTATTCTAACTAGTAAGCCTATTATAAGCATTAATGGACTCAATACTATTAATGCTATTAAACTTAGAATAAAGTCTAACATTCTTTTTATGTATTTTGCATACATTTCTATTCCCCTTTGTTTTTCTTTAATATTTCTCTTGCAAATTCACGCAATTCTCCTAAATGATTGTCTAAAATATTTTTTAATATTTCCAAATCTAATTCTTGGTATTCGTGTACTGCTATATTTCTAAAGCCTATCATTCCTTGCATATCTTTTGTCATTTCTTTATCTATTATATTGTTATCTTGTAAAATTGTAAAAGCTCCTTTTCCGCTTTGTGGTGCTCCTAAATTTCTTACTGAAATTATATGCATAGCAATATCAATTACTGCTTGGCAAGCTCTTTGTAAGTTTAATACAATTACATCTTGTTTGTTAAAGTCTTTCAGTGTTTCTAATTTTCCATCATATACACTATTTATTCTTTTTATACAGTTTTCAATTATTGTGTATTTGTTAAATATAACAAGTTCATTTTCCATATAATGTACCTCCATTTTTTATTTTATCTATTATAGGTTTTCTATCTTCACTAAATAATAGATAATTACTGTACATTTTTAATTTGTACATTTCAAACTCATACTTGTTTTGGCAATATAATGTTTTACCAGATAGAAGTATTTCATATTTAAAATCCTCATTTATGGTATTTAAGTTTATTAAATGAACATCTATGCCTATTACATCTTCTATTTTGTTCTTTATTTCTAACATTTTTTTAGAACATAATTCTTCTTTGGTTTTTATAGCAATATCTATATCGCTTATATCTTTTTGTTTTCCCCTTGCATAACTTCCAAAAAGAATAATAGCTTCTATTGTTGTTATTTCTTGCATTATTGTGTTCTTAACCTTTTCTATTATCTCGCTACTTTTCACTTTTCCTCCCAAAAATTCATAAATTATATAAATAAGTTTTTTATAATTTTAATTACTTTTTCCTGTTCCTCTTCTGTCATTTTTGTATCACTTGGCAAACATACTCCTCTTTCAAATATATCTTGTGAGTTGCTTCCTTGTTTTGCAGTTGTTATAAAATCACAGTTTTCAAATACTGGTTGCAAATGCATTGGTTTCCATATTGGTCTTGATTCTATGTTTTCTTTTTCTAAAGCTACTATTATATCTAGTGGTTTTATTTTTGAATTTTCATCTAATAAAATTGCAGATAACCAATGGTTTGGTTTTGATTTTTCTAAGTATGGCTGCATTTTTATTTCAGGTATATCCTTAAATAATTTTTGATATGTTTCATAAATTTTTGTTTTCTTTTCTATTCTTTTATCTAATACTTTTAATTGTCCTCTTCCTATTCCTGCGCAAATATTGCTCATTCTATAATTGTAACCTATTTCTTTATGTTCATAATGTCTTTCTGGCTCTCTGCTTTGTGTTGACCAAAACCTTACTTTTTTTATCTTTTCTACATTATTTGATACTAACATTCCTCCACCACTTGTTGTTATGATTTTGTTTCCATTAAATGAATATATTCCAAATTCTCCAAATGTTCCTGTTTGCTTATCATTTAATGTTGCTCCTAAGCTTTCTGCGGCATCTTCTATTACTGGAGTATTATGTTTTTTGCAAATTTCTAGTATTTCATCTAATTTTGCTGGTGTTCCATATAAGTTTACTACTAATACTGCTTTTGGATTTGGATATTTTTCAAATGCTTTTTCTAAAGCTTTTGGGTCCATATTCCATGTTTCATCTTCACTATCTATAAATACTGGTGTTGCATTTTGATATATTATTGGATTAGCTGTTGCTGAAAACGTTAAACTTTGGCAAAATACTATATCTCCTCTTTTTACATCTAGTGCTTTTAATGCCATATGAATTGCCGCTGTTCCTGCTGATAATGCTGTGGCACTTTCTATATTTGCATAGTTTGCAATTTCTTCCTCAAATTTGTCTACATTTTCTCCAAGTGGTGCTATCCAGTTTGTATCAAATGCTTCTTTTATATATTCTTTTTCAAATCCTTCATCAGACATGTGTGGTGAAGCTAACAATATTTTTTTCATAGTTTTCTCCTTAGCCTACTTCCTGTGAATTTGGTATTGTCCCTACCGTAGTTAAAATTTTCTTTGTAACATTTCTTACTTCTATCTCTTCTCTTGAATTTTTTATTTCAAAATTTACCTCATCTGGGGTATGATATGTAGGTACAACTTCTCTTATTGTTTGTTCC
>JABLTK010121989.1_pt1 | contig 9995 bp, 16 predicted proteins | sample 7160131 | NCBI WGS metagenome assembly JABLTK01 (sample SAMN14651221, study PRJNA627086) | human gut metagenome | isolation source: feces | host: Homo sapiens
AGTCAGAGACATCCTGCCTGTTCTGGAAGCTGTATTCTGCCAGTAGAATTGGAACCTGGGACTGCAGTCCGGTGGTGGGCGTTAAGGGTTCGTCATAATATTCAAAGTTGCCGCCGGATTTGCAGAGGGCGGCGCGGAACGCATCCGGCAGCAGGCGAGAGTGATCTCGGGGCTGGAGCTGCCGGCAGAGCGGGAGACGGCGCTGCTGGAGACGCTGGCCGCCCATGCGCTTGGGCATTGCGGCCGCGGGGATGTTCCCGAGGAGATGGAGGGCGCGCTGGCGGTTTTGCTGGCGCGGCTCTTCCGAGAGGGGCTGGAGCGGCCGGTGAGCTCGGTCAAGCGGGGCGATACCGCCATCACCTATGACCGGCAGCAGCCTTCGTTTGAGGCGCTGCTGGCACCCTTCGTCCGGCTGCGCAGCCCGGAAAGGAGCTGGAAGCGGGATGCTGGAGCATGAGATCCTGCGGGAGACCATGACGGACCGGGGGGATTTTTTCCGGCAGATCTGGGACGGGGAAGGGTATCAGACGGCGCAGGTCTATGAAGCGCTGCCCTGTGCCCTTTCCCGGGGCAGCCATACGGCGGTGCCCCGGCTGCGGAGCGCTCTGGCGGGCGCCGCGGAGAGCAGCTTCCGGATGATGCTGTATCTGCCGAAGGGGACAAGGCTGCTGGCCGGCGACCGGGCGGAGATCCTGCGGGAGGGACAAAAATACCGGGGAATCTGCAGCGCATCGCTGGGATATGAGAGCTTTGTGCTGGCGGCGGTGGAGATCCAGGAGGTGACGGAGGCATGATGGGCCTTTGGGAAATGGCGCGGCAGATCGCCCGGACGCTGACCCGGCGGACGGGGACGCCTGTTTTGGCAGGACGGATCGAGAACCCGGCGTATCCCTGCTGTCTGGCGGAGGTCTCCGGCGAGACGGAGCTGGGCAGCCGGCAGATCCGGCGGCGGGTGCAGGTGACGCTCACCTGCTACCCCTCGCCCCGGCGGGGCAGAGAAGAGGGCATGCAGCTGCTGGACAAGCTGGAGCGTGCGGCGGCGGAGGGCTTTGCGCTGGGCGAGCGGAAGCTCTGCCCCGCGGCGCTGGAGAGCGAGATCAGCAGCAGCCAGCTGCCGCAGGTGCGGTTTTCGCTGGAGTTTTATGATACGCCCGGCGGAAGCGGCGCGGAGGGCGGCGGAGAGATTGCGGAGAAGATGGGCTCTCTCTCGCTGACCATGGAAACGGAAAAGGAGGAATGAGAGATGGGCTTGCCCCAGATCATCATCAATTTCAGAACGGCGGGCAGCAGCGCTGTGCGCCGCAGCGCCCGGGGACAGACGGTCCTGCTGGCGGAGGGCGAGAAGGCGGAGCTTTACAGCTTTTCCGAAGCGGAGCAGGCGGAGAGCGCCGGGCTGGCGGAGGACTGCCGGAGACTTTTGCGGCTGTGCTTTTTGGGCGGGCCGGCCAAGGTGCTGCTTTACCGCTATCCCAAGGGAGAGGAGACGGCAGCACTGGCGCGGTGTGCGCCGGCGGCAGAGGGCGGCTGGCTCTGCGCGCCGCAGATGGATGCGCAGACGGTGACGGCCTTTGTCAAAAGCAAGCGGGCAGAGGGCCGGCCCCTGCGGGCCGTGGTCAGCAGCGAGACGGGGCCGGACTGCGCCGGCATCGTCAACCTGACCACCCAGGGCATCACTGTTTTGCTGGAGGGAAAGACGGAAAGCGTGGATACGGCGGACTACTGCGCCCGCATCGCCGGCATCCTGGCGGGGCTTTCTCTACGGGAGAGCGCCACCTATTATCCGCTGCCGGAGGTCACGGGCTTTGTGCGCAGCGAGGACGAGGAGGCGGACATTGCCGCGGGCAGGCTGATCCTGGATCAGGGCAGCGAGGGCGCACGCATCGCCCGGGCCGTTACCAGCCTGACCACCCTTTCCCAGACGGGAGACAGCGCATTTCAGAAGATCAAGATCGCGGAGGGCGTGGATCTGATCCGGGCGGATATCCGCAGCGTGTTTGAGAGCGAATATGTGGGAAAGGTACTCAACGATTATGATTCCAAGCTGCTGCTGGTGACGGCCATCAACAGCTATTTTGCCGGGCTGGAGGGCAGCGTTTTGGATACGGGACGGCGAAACACGGCGGCGGTGGATTTTGAGGCCCAGAAGCATTGGCTGGAAGGCCGGGGCGTGGATACCGCCGCGCTGAGCGATACGGCCATCCTTTCCGCCAATACCGGCAGCCAGGTGTTTCTCCGGGCAAATCTGCGGTTTGCAGACGCCATGGAGGACCTGACCTTTGAGATCAGCATGTAAAGGAGGAGAAGCATGGCAGCATGGAGCGCGAGCCGGGTCCTTTCCGGCTCTTTTGCAGAGATCTGGGTGGACGGCAGCCGCATCGCGGAGGCCAGCGGCATTCAGATGACCATTAAGATGCAGCGCAGCGATGTGCAGATCGGCATGGATGTGGATTCCAAGATCACCGGCTGGCGGGGCGAGGGCCAGCTGCGTCTGCGGCAGGTGTTCAGCCGGTTTTTTGACATCGTGGAGGGGGCCGCCGAGGGGAAGGATATCCGGGTGACCATCACCACGGCGCTGAAGGATCCGGACAGCGTCAACGGCGAGGAGGAGCGCTACAGCGTGGATAATGTGGCGCTGGAGAGCCTGCCGCTGGTGAACTATGCGGCGGGCAAGGTGAACGAGCAGACGGTGCCCTTCCGGTTTTTGCCCGGCGATCTGAAGCAGCTTTCCGCCATCGGCGTCACGGAGGCGCTGGCATGAGCACGGCGGAGCAGTGGGCCGCGGTGCTGGGTGCGGAGCAGGCGGGGTTTTCTCTGCGGTTCCAGCGGCTGGGGCTGGAGGCCCGGTGCCGGCCGCTGCAGGCGGACGAAGTGGAGGAATGCCGCCGGATGGGCGGCGAAAAGGGTCTGCGCTATGCGCTGTATCTTTCCTGCGGCGCCTTGCGGCAGGCGGGAGAGCAGCTCAGGCTGCAGGGAGCGCTGGCCATGAGCTTTGACATCACCCGGCGGCTGGCCTACGGCGATATTCTGGCGGCAGGCGGCGCTATCCTGGAAAAGAGCGGCGCGGCAGGCGCGCAGGTGAGCCTTTTGGAGGAAGGACCGGAGGGGCAGCGGGCGATGGAGCTTTCCGCCGGGGAGACGCCCCCCTTCTGGCAGAAGCAGCCGGAGGAGCCGGGAGAGACGGCGCCGGAAGACGAACCGGAGCAGGCGGCAGCGGAGGAATATGGGCTGCGGCAGCTCTTTCCCCGGCAGGAGGAGGAGCGCGGCGAGGACGCCGTTTTGGAGCTGGCGCGGGTCTTTGCCCGGCGGCTGGCCTCTGCCGCGGCCAATCAGTAAATCACTTAAACATAAAGAGGAGGACTTATGGCGCACAAGACGAGGACCGTGGTCCTGCAGCAGAGCGACGAGGGGGAGAACCGGCTGGAGCTGCCGGTGAACCCCAGAACGGTGGCGATCTCCCGGCCGCAGAACCTGCTGCGCTATCAGACCATTGACGGAGAGAGCATTCAGGCGGCCCGGGGAAAGGGCCTGACGCAGGTGGCGCTGGAGACCTTTCTGCCGGGAGAGAGCTCCCGGTTTTACCGGGGCACTGCGCCGGAGGAGGCGCTGGCGCTGCTGCGGCAATGGAAGGAGAACGGAACGCCGGTGCGGCTGATGATCTCCGGGACGGAGCTGGACGAGCTGTTTCTCCTTGCGGAGCTGCGGCAGAGCCTGCAGGAGGGGGATGCGGATGTGGGCATCGTGATCCTGCTGAAGGAATACCGGTTTCTTTCGCTGGGAGAAAACGGAACCGCGCTGCAGGGCGCGGGAGGTCTGCTGGTCCGGGCGGATGAACGGGAGACGCCGGCAGTCTATATCACGGGGCAGGGAGAGGATCTCTGGACGATCTCCCGCCGCCTGCTGGGCGACGGGAGCCGATGGAAGGAGCTGGCCCGGCGCAACGGCATCAGCGACCCCCACGGACTGCCCAAGGGAAAGGAGATCTGGCTCACATGACGGTATGGCTGGCGGGACGGGAAATCACCGGACTGTGTACCCGGGTGATCCTGGAAAAGGATCGGGCCGCCGCGGGGATGGAAGCGACTCTCCGGGCGATCTGCGCGCCGGAGGACGGTCGGCTGCCGAAGCTCAATCCCTCCTGCGGCGAGACATTGGAGGTCCGGGAGGGAGAGACCCAGCTGTTTTTCGGCACGGTGGAGACCATCCGGTATGACGCGGCGGCGCTGACGCTGATCCTGCAGTGCTTCGATCCGGCGGCGCGGCTGGCCCGGTGCCAGTGCTATGGGCCGCTGGAGGGAACGCCGGCGGAGATCGCGGCGGCCCTTTGCAGGGAATGCGGTCTGGAGCCGGGAACGCTGGCGGAGGGCAGCGGACAGGTCACCCGGCTGGGGGCGCTCTGCGGCAGGAGCGCCTACCGGGGCATCCGGCAGGTCTATGGCGAGGGCTATACGGTGGAATACCGGGAGGGAAGGATCTCGGTGGTGGCCGTGGGCGAGAGCCGCGCCGTATTGGATGGCGGAAGGCTGTTGGCGCTGACGGCAAAGAATACGGCGGAGGACGCGGTGAACCGGGTAAGGGTCTGCGGCGGAGGGCGGATCCTGGCAGAGGTCAGCGACCCGGCAGGACTGGCGCAGCAGGGGCTGCGGCAGAAAACGGAGAGCCCTTCTTCGGCCTATGCCGTGCCGCGGGAGCAGGCGGAGGCCGGGCTTCGGGGCATGAAGCGGGAGGCGAGCGCTGTTTTGGAGGGGCTGTATGCCGTCCGGTGCGGGCAGCGGGTGACGCTGGACCGGCCCATGGCGGGCGCTTACGGCGATTATGCGGTCACGGCGGTGCGGCTTTGCTGCGGCGGCGGAAGGAAGACCACGGAACTGGAGATGGAGGGCATATGACGGGAGATCCCTTTTACCGGCTGGCGGAGCTGCTGCGGCCGCAGGAGGACGGCTGGCGGCTGGTCACGGCGGAGCTGACCGATCCGGAGACGGGCACCGTGGCGGCGCGGGGACAAGGCTGCAGCCTGCAGGGGCGGGCTGCGGAGCTGTCGCTCAGGGCGCTGCCGGCAGGCGCGCTGCTGCTTTGTCTGGAAGGGCCGGAGGGCATGTATGCGCTGTGTCGCCTGACACAGCTGGAAGGAGCGTGAAAGGATGGCGTTTTTTGCCAAGAAAACGGCGGCGGAGCTGCCGCTGTTCCGGGAGCTTGAGACGGACCCCGCCACCGGGCAGCCGGTGATGGAAAACGGAGAATTCCGGTATGTTTCCGGGCGGGAGGCGGTGAAGGTCTGGATCTGGCGGGCGCTGCAGCCGGAAAACGCCCGGTTCGTTTACGCCGCCCACACCGGCAGTTACGGAAACCAGCTGATGAAGCTGGCGGGGCTGGCGCTGCCGGAGGCGGAAAACCGGCTGGCACGGATGGTGCGGGAGGCGCTGCGGGTCTGCCCCTATATCACCAGCGTGGAGCGGTTTTCCTTCACGCGGGAGAAAAGCGGGCTGAAGGCCGCCTTTACGGTGAAGACCGTTTACGGCGCGCTGACGGCGGAGAGCGAGGTAACACTGTGAATTATGATTTTGACGCCATCCTGGGCAGGCTGCGGGAGAGCATGAGCTCCGGCGTCAGCACCATGGAGGGCACCTTTGCGGGAGATATCCTGCAGGCCGTGGCGGCGGAGCTGGCCAGGATCTGGTCGCAGGAGATGGATACCGTCACCCAGCGGGGCTTTCTTTCCACGGCGGAGGGAGAATGGCTGGATGCCGTCTGCGGGAACTTTGGCCTGAGCCGGAAGACCGGCGAAAGCGACCGGGAGCTGCGGCAGCGGGCGCTGGAATGGATCCGGGGCCGGGGCGCCAGCGGCAACGCGGCGGACTATGAGGCCTGGGCCCTTTCCGTGGAGGGCGTGGCGGCAGCGGGCGTCGTCCCGCTGGCCCGGGGAAACGGAACGGTGGATGTATACTATGCGCCTGCGGAAGGCGCGGAAGCGGGGCTGCAGCAGCGGGTGCAGGCCTTTCTGGAGGAGCAGCGCCCGGTGGGCGCGAATGTTCTGGCGCAGGAGGCCCAGGCCGTGGCGCTGAATGTGACGGCCACGGTGACGCTGGACGGAAGCGCGGCGCTGGAGACCGTGAAGCAGAGCTTTTTGACGCGGCTGGAGGAATATCTGAACGGCGTGCGGCTGAAAAGCGGGGGAAGGCTGGTGAGCCTGAACCGGATCATCGGCCTGCTGGTGAGCTGCGCCGGGGCGGCGGATGTTTCGGAGGTCCGCATCAACGGCAAGGCGGAAAATCTCAGCCTTTCCGCCGGGAGCTATGCCAGAGCCAGCACGGTGACGCTGACGGAGGAAGCGCAGGATGGCTGATCTGAAGAAGACGCTGCCGCCCTTCGTGGGCAGGACCAGAGGCATCGGGGAGATCCTTTCCGCCCTGCAGCCGGAGCTCCAGCGCGTGGAGCAGGAGGCAAGGGCGGCCTGCCGCCGGCTGGCCATCCATACGGCGGATGAGACGGGGATGGAGCTGTGGGAGCGGGAGCTGGGCGCGGAAAACGGCGGCGGGCTGAGCCTGGACGCCAGAAGAGTGCTGGCGCTCTTGACGCTGGCCCAGATGGAGACCTGCACGCCCCGGCGGCTCTGCGCGCTGCTGGAGCAGCTGACCCGGGGAAGCGCCGCCATTCAGGAGGATTTTGCCGGGCAGACGCTGCGGCTGGAGATCCGGGGGAGCCAGATGCTGCCCTCCCGGCTGAGCCTTGTGGAAAGGGCCATGCAAAAGGCGGCGCCGGCCCACCTGCAGTGTCTGCTGCAGGCAAGGCTTCAGGCAGAGACGGCGCCGCAGGGAAGACGGGTCCTGATCCAGGGCGCGGCGCTGGAGATCCATACCACCAAGGAGGAAACGATATGACATTGACGGGATGCTATACTACGGCGGGCGCTGCGCTGGCGGCGGGCGTTTTGGCCAGAGGGACGGGCCTGATCCTGACCCGGGCGGAGGCCGGCGCAGGCCGGACGGAGACGGATGCCGCCGCGCTGGCGGAAAAGAAGCAGGATCTGACCCTGCTGCGCAAGGAGGCGGACGGCCAGCACTGTCAGGTACAGGCGGCGCTGAGCGCGCCGGATGCCGCACAGGAATATACCTTGCGGGAGATCGGCCTTTATGCCAAAGAACAGGGCGGCACAGAGGTGCTCTACAAGCTCTTCCGGATGGACGAGACGCTGACGGTGGAGCCGGAGACCGACCTGACCGTGACCTTTTATCTGACGGAGAGCATTTTGCCCGGGGAAGCCGTGGCGGTGACGGTAAATCAGCAGGGACTGGTGACCCAGACGGTCTGCGCCGCCATGGCGGCGCAGGCTAAGGCGGAGGCTGTTCAGTCGGCGGCCGGCGCGCTGGCGGCCCATGCTGCGGCGGCAGACGCCCACAGTCAGCTGCTGGCACAGAAGGCTCCCCTGAGCCACACCCACGGGGCGGGGCAGGTCACGGCGGGGACGCTGGGCGGCGTGGTGAAGGCACAGGACAACGAGCAGTATACCACGGCGCAGCTGCGGAATATCGTGCTGTCCACGGCGGAGCCCTCCGGCGGAAGCAACGGGCAGATCTGGATCCAGTACAGCTGAGGAGGACGGAGCATGACATTGGCGGAAATGGAGCTGGGGGCGCAGGTATGGGTCACCTGCCAGCGGCCGGGCGAGGATCAGTATCACGGGGAAAAGTTCACCGTGGTGCAGCAGGGCAAGCCCTCGGAAAGCTACGACGACAGCTTTGCCGGCGGAACGATCCTGATGCATTATGACTCCCGGGCCTTTTTGCAGGCGGGGATGCTGGAAAACGAAAAGGGGACCAAGTGTGACTATAACGAGACCAGGGCCCATCTGCAGTATCTGACGGCGGACGGCCTGTTTGAAGAGACGCTGGGGCTGGATCCGGAGGTGGCGGCCCATGTGATGACGGTAAAGATCCCCTACCGCGCCGGAAGATCCGGCAATACGGTGGACTGGACGCTGGAAGCCAAATACTGGATCCCCTCTGCCATGGAGGTGGCGCTGTTTGCCGACGAGAACGAGGATGAGGCGGAGGACGGCGACATCTATGTGCAGGAGGGCTACCGGTTCGCCTACTTCCGCGGGCTGTATTCCTCGGGCTATCAGCAATGGCTGGCAAAAAACGGCTATGAGCAGCTGGACCGCTGGTTCACCAGAACGCCGGCACGACTCTCCGCGGATCTGCGGTTTTATGCGGTGAACCAATATGGGAGAGCCTATCCCTACAGCACGGACGAAAACCTTGCGGCCCGGGTCTGCATGGTGATGCCCGGCAATACCCGGGTGGACGACGACGGCTATATGCGCTTTGGAAGCGCGCTGCCGGTGAAGACGGGCGGCGTCTGGAAGAGCGGCGCGGCCAGCTGCAAGGTGGGCGGCGTCTGGAAGCAGACCGGCCAGACGGCGGTCAAGGCGGCGGGCGTCTGGAAGACTTGAGAAAGGATGAGAAAAATGGATACATTGCGGTTTGGAACGGTGGAGCTTTTGGGCTCTGCCCATCAGACAACGGTCAGAAACGGGCAGCGGCAGGTGCCGGCGCTGGAGCTTCGGCTGGCGGGACCGGCGGATCAGGCGGCGCTGGCGGCCATGCAGGAACATGCGCTGGAGATCCTGGACGAAAACGGCGCGGTGCAGGGAACGCATTCGGGCTATACCGTCCTGGCAAAGCACAGCGTGGTGCTGGCCCAGGCGGATCCGGACGGACAGGCGCTGGAGCAGGCAAACGCCCGCTATGCCGCGCTGGAGGCGGAGCATGCGGCGCTGCTTTTTGAACTGCTGACGGACGGAGGAACGGAGAATGAGTAAATATTTTGAAAAGATCCGGGCGTATCGGCGCAAGGGCTATTATACCGAGGCGCAGGTGAGAACGCTGGCCCGGGTGGGCGCCATCACCCAGCAGGAACTGGAACAGATCCTGGCGGACTGAAAACGGAAAACTGCGGCAGGCCTTGCGCCTGCCGCTTGTTTTTTTGCCGGGAATCATTATAATGGAAAGCAGAAGCAAGGGGCGGGAGGATGAGCCATGTTTGAGCAGCTGGAGCAGGTGAGAGCGCGGTATCTGGAGGTGCAGCGGCTTTTGGAGGATGGCAGCGTTTATGCCGATCCCCCGCGGGCGGCGGCGCTTGGAAAGGAACAGAAGGAGCTGCAGCCGGTGACGGAGGCTTATCAGGGCTGGCTGAGCGCCGGGCAGGCGGAACGGGACGCCCAGGAGCTGATGCGGGATCCCGATCCGGAGCTGCGTGCGCTGGCGGAGCAGGAGCTGACGGAGGCCCGCCGGGCCGCGGCGGAATGGGAGCAGAAGCTGCGGGTCCTGCTGCTGCCCCGGGACCGGGACGACGACAAGAGCGTCATCGTGGAGATCCGCTCCGGCGTGGGCGGACAGGAGGCGGCGCTCTTTGCAGGCGATCTTTACCGGATGTATTCCATGTATGCCGAGCGGCGGCGCTTTTCCGTGGAGGTCATCAGCCGCAGCGAAGCGGAGCTGGGCGGCCTGAAGGAGATCAGCTTTGAGGTGCGGGGCGCCGGGGCATGGAGCCGCTTTAAGTTTGAAAGCGGGACGCACCGGGTCCAGCGGGTCCCGGAGACGGAGAGCCAGGGGCGCATCCAGACCTCGGCGGCCACGGTGGCCGTCTTGCCGGAGGCGGAGGAGGTGGAGGTGGCCATTGATCCGGCGGAGCTGCAGATCGACACCTTCCGCTCCGGCGGCGCCGGCGGACAGCATGTGAATAAGACGGAATCCGCCATCCGCATCACCCATCTGCCCACCGGAGTGGTGGTGGAATGTCAGGACGAGCGGAGCCAGTATAAAAACAAGGACCGGGCCATGAAGCTGCTGCGCTCCCGCCTGTATCAGCGGCAGAAGGAAGCCCAGGAGGCCCAGCGGGCCGGTCTGCGGCGGGATCAGGTGGGCTCCGGCGACCGGTCCGGCCGCATCCGCACCTATAATTCGTTTATGCCTCTGCTCCAACTGTTCGTCCCGTAC
>JABLTK010050319.1_pt1 | contig 9987 bp, 5 predicted proteins | sample 7160131 | NCBI WGS metagenome assembly JABLTK01 (sample SAMN14651221, study PRJNA627086) | human gut metagenome | isolation source: feces | host: Homo sapiens
ATAACATTTAGCACAAACACCTTGATGAGCCTTACATGTTAGAAGTGTTCTAATCTTTGCCTTTGTAATTCCTGCTGCTACGACTGCATCTGCCATCTTATCTGTTATTAATTCATTTCTATGAACTATTATTTCTCCCGTCTCAGGATTCTTTATATCTTCAGCAGCAAATCTTCCTGATAATCTTTCTGCTAATCCTTCTATTAATTCGTTACCGTTCTTTATGTCTGTTACCCAAACGCCATCTGTTGTACCACAATCATCTTCTCTTACTATGATATCTTGTGAAACGTCAACAAGTCTTCTTGTTAAGTAACCAGAGTCCGCTGTACGAAGGGCTGTATCAACTAGTCCTTTTCTTGCACCATGGGCTGATACGAAATACTCTAGTACATCCATTCCCTCTCTAAAGCATGAACGAATTGGAATTTCGATTGTTCTACCTGCTGTATCGGCCATAAGTCCTCTCATTGCGGCAAGCTGTCTTATCTGCTTCATGTTACCACGGGCACCTGATGTAGCCATCATGTATATTGGGTTTGTTTCTTTGAAGTTTGCAATCATGGCATCTGTAATATCGTTTGTAGCTTTATCCCAAACTTTGATTACAGAATTATATCTTTCTTCGTTTGATATTAAACCTCTTCTATATTGTTTTGTTATTTCATCAACTTTTGCTTCTGATGCTGCTAGTATTTCCTTTTTCTCTTTTGGAACTATAACATCAGCAATTGATACTGTAATAGCACCTTTCGTAGAATATTTATAACCCAAAGCTTTTATATTATCTAACAATTCAGCTGTTGCTGGTAATCCATGAACTTTGATGCACTTAGAAATAATCTTACCGATTGTTTTCTTTGTTATTGTAAAGTCTATTTCCGGATCAAACATCGTTTCTGGATTTGTTCTATCTACAAAGCCTAAGTCTTGTGGTACGATGTTGTTAAATATTACTTTACCTATTGTTGTTTCAATAAGTTTCTTGTACATTTTACCATCTAATTCTTTTTCATATCTAATCTTTATTTTAGCATGAATTGAAATGTCGCCATTTTGATATGCCATCATAGCTTCATCCTCGTCTTTGAATATCATGCCTTCACCCTTTACACCAGCTTCATCTATTGTTAAATAATATGAACCAAGAATCATATCTTGTGTTGGCACTGTAACTGGTTTACCATCTTGAGGTTTCAATAAGTTATTAGCAGATAACATTAAATATCTTGCTTCAGCTTGTGCTTCTGGTGTTAACGGTAAGTGGATAGCCATTTGGTCTCCATCGAAGTCAGCATTGAATGCTGTACATACAAGTGGATGAAGTTTAATAGCCCTACCTTCTATTAAAACTGGTTCGAATGCTTGAATACCAAGTCTGTGAAGTGTTGGAGCACGGTTTAACATAACAGGGTGATCTTTAATTACGTACTCTAATACATCCCATACTTCTGGTTTTAATCTCTCTACCATTCTCTTAGCATTTTTTATATTATGTGCAATTCCTCTAGAAACTAATTCTTTCATTACGAATGGTTTGAATAATTCAACAGCCATTTCTTTTGGAAGTCCACATTGATATATCTTAAGTTCTGGTCCTACGACTATAACGCTACGTCCAGAGTAGTCAACTCTTTTACCTAATAGGTTTTGTCTGAATCTACCTTGTTTACCTTTTAACATATCTGATAAAGATTTTAAAGCTCTATTACCAGGTCCTGTAACAGGTCTACCTCTTCTACCATTATCTATTAAGCTATCTACAGCTTCTTGAAGCATTCTCTTTTCGTTTCTAACTATTATTTCTGGTGCTCCAAGTTCAAGTAATCTCTTTAATCTGTTATTTCTGTTTATTATTCTTCTATATAAATCATTTAAATCTGATGTTGCAAATCTACCACCATCTAGTTGAACCATAGGTCTCAAATCTGGAGGTATAACTGGCAATACTTCAAGAATCATCCATTCTGGTTTATTGCCTGAAAGTCTAAAACTATCAACTGTTTCAAGTCTTTTAATGATTTTAGCTTTCTTTTGTCCATTTGCTTTGTCTAAATCTTTTCTTAAATCTGCAGCTAATTTTTCAACATCAATTTCTTTTAACATCGCTTGAATTGTTTCAGCACCCATACCAGCTTTAAAAGAACCTTCACCATATTGGTCAATAAATTCTCTATATTCTTTCTCTGATATAACTTGCCCTTTCATAAGTGATGTATTTCCCGGGTCTGTTACAACATATGCTGCAAAGTATAATACTTTTTCTAATGCTCTTGGTGTGATATCTAACATAAGTCCAAGTCTACTTGGAATACCTTTAAAATACCATATGTGTGATACTGGGGCTGCAAGCTCTATATGCCCCATCCTTTCACGTCTTACTTTTGCCTTAGTAACCTCAACACCACATCTATCACAAACAATACCTTTATATCTAGCTCTTTTATATTTTCCACAATGACATTCCCAGTCTTTCGTAGGTCCAAATATCTTTTCGCAGAATAATCCATCACGTTCTGGTTTTAACGTTCTATAATTTATTGTCTCTGGTTTCTTAACTTCACCTTTTGACCATTCTCTAATCTTTTCTGGAGATGCTAATCCTATTTTTATGCGGTCAAATACTTCTAAATCAACCATTTTAAATTCCCCTTCCTTTTTTATATAACCAACGGTTTTGACTAATTCTTTTGATGTGCCTCCAAGAGACTTTTTTACAGTCTCTCAGACAAGTTTATTATATTTCATCATCAAAATTTTCTTCATCGTCTATAAACATCTTGCTCTCATCGAATTCTTCGTCTTCTCCAAATTCATCCTCTTCGTCTTCTGTGTCATCTACCAAATTTCCGTCTTCGTCCTCAATTGACATTCCGTTTTTCGCAAGATCTTCATCATCTTGTGAAGGTGATACAATATTTAATGTGATATCCTCATCATCATCAACACTTTCTTTTAGTTCAATCTCATTTTCATCACTTTGATTATATAATCTGATATCTAGTCCTAAGCTTTGTAACTCTTTGACAAGAACTTTAAAGCTCTCTGGGATACCTGGTTCAGGAATATTTTCACCTTTTACTATTGCTTCGTATGTTTTTACTCTTCCTACAACATCATCTGATTTAACTGTTAAAATTTCTTGTAGTGTATATGCTGCGCCATATGCTTCAAGTGCCCAAACTTCCATCTCACCAAATCTTTGACCACCAAATTGAGCTTTACCTCCAAGTGGATGTGGTGTAACTAATGAGTATGGTCCAGTTGAACGAGCGTGAATTTTATCATCAACAAGGTGATGTAGTTTTAACATATACATGATACCTACAGTAACTTCGTTATCGAAAGGCTCACCAGTTCTTCCATCATATAGAACAGTCTTTCCTGATGCAGGAAGTCCTGCTTTTTGGAACATTTCTTCGAAATCCTCATCTTTTGCGCCATCGAATACTGGTGTAGCAACCTTGAAACCTAATGCCCTTGCAGCATAACCTAAGTGTACTTCTAGTACTTGTCCTATGTTCATACGAGAAGGAACTCCTAGTGGGTTTAATACTATTTGAAGTGGTGTACCATCTGGTAAGAATGGCATGTCTTCTTCTGGAAGTATTCTTGAAATAACACCCTTGTTACCATGACGACCAGCCATCTTATCACCAACTGAAATCTTTCTCTTTTGAGCTATATATACTCTGATTACTTCATTTACGCCTGTTCCAAGTTCGTCTGAATTTTCTTTTGTGAATATCTTAACATCAACGATTGTACCATAAGCACCATGTGGGCAACGAAGTGAAGTATCTCTAACTTCTCTTGATTTCTCACCAAAGATAGCTCTTAATAGTCTTTCTTCAGCAGTTAATTCTGTTTCTCCTTTTGGTGTAACCTTACCAACCAAAATATCTCCCGATCTAACTTCTGCACCTATTCTTATTATTCCTCTATCATCCAAATCTTTTAGTGCATCATCACCAACGTTTGGAATATCTCTTGTTATTTCTTCAGGTCCTAGTTTTGTATCTCTACATTCACAGTCATATTCCTCAATATGTATTGATGTCAAAACATCTTCTTTTACTAATTTTTCATTTATTAAAACAGCATCCTCGTAGTTATAACCTTCCCAAGTCATGAATCCTACTAGTATGTTTTTACCAAGAGCAAGCTCTCCCATTTCTGTTGAAGGTCCATCACCTATTATTTGGCCAGCCTTAACCTTCTCACCTTTTGTAACTATTGGCCTTTGGTTTGAACATGTACCTTGGTTTGAACGTTTAAACTTAATTAGATTATATTCATCTAAACCTTTTTTAGTTTTAATGATTATCTTGTCAGCTGTAACTTTTTCAACAACACCATCATTTTTAGCTATTACGCATACACCAGAGTCTTTTGCCGTTCTATATTCCATACCTGTACCAACTATTGGTGAATCAGTCTTTATTAGAGGCACTGCTTGACGTTGCATGTTTGCACCCATTAGAGCACGTTTTGCGTCGTCGTTCTCTAAGAATGGTATTAATGCTGCACCAACAGAAACTAATTGTCTTGGAGATACGTCCATCAAGTCAACTTGATTTGGGCTAACTTCCAAAAGTTCATCTCTGAATCTTACTTTTATCTTTGAATTTATAAATTTATTTTTATCATTTAATGGCTCTGTTGCTTGAGCTATAATGTATTTATCTTCTTCATCAGCTGTGAAGTATCTAACTTCATCAGTTGCCATTCCCTTTTTCTTGTCAACAATTCTATATGGCGTCTCGATAAAGCCATACTTGTTTATTATGGCAAATGTTGATAAAGAACCAATAAGTCCAACGTTTGGTCCTTCTGGGCTCTCAATAGGACATAATCTACCATAGTGTGAATGGTGAATATCTCTAACTTCGAATCCTGCTCTATCTCTCGATAAACCACCAGGTCCTAATGTTGAAATTCTTCTCTTATGAGTAAGCTCTGTAAGAGGGTTGTTTTGATCCATAAATTGAGATAATTGGCTACTACCAAAGAACTCTTTTATAGAAGAAACAACTGGCTTAATGTTAATTAAAGATTGAGGTGTAACAACATCTAAATCTTGTACTGCCATTCTTTCTCTAACAACTCTTTCAAGTCTTGTTATACCTATTCTGAATTGGTTTTGTAGAAGTTCACCAACACATCTTACACGTCTGTTTGCTAAATGGTCGATATCATCTGTGCTACCAATTCCATAAGCTAAGTTATTTAAATAGTTTATTGAAGCAATCATATCTTCTTTTGTTATATGATTTGGAAGCAATCTATCATAATTTTCTTCAAGAGTCTTATATAAATCCTTTTCCTTTGTATCTGCAAGGATTTCTTTTAATACTGCATAATTAACTCTTTCTTCGAAACCAAGTTCTGATAAATCTCCATCAACAAAGCTACCTAGCCATACTGTTCCGTTACCAATTACTTTTACTATTTTGTCTTCAACTTTTAGGCTTACTTCGTTAATACCAGCTTCTTGTATATTTTCTGCAACCTCTTCAGTTATCATTTTATCCTTTGAAACAAGTAATTCTCCCGTTTCTGGGTTTACTATTTTCTCAGCTGAAATTTGACCAGCTATTCTCTTAGCGATTGATAACTTTGTGTTGTACTTATAACGACCAACTTTTGTTAAATCATATCTTCTAGGATCAAAGAATAAAGCTGCCATTAATGATTTAGCTGCATCAACAGAAGGCATTTCACCCGGTCTTAATCTCTTATAAATTTCTATTAAAGCCTCATCCTCTGTTTTAATTGGATCTTTTGCTAGAGTAGCAACTATTCTTTCGTCCTCTCCAAACAATTCTAATATTTGGCTATCTGTTGTTATTCCGATAGCTCTCAAGAACAATGTTATAGGTAATTTTCTAGCCTTATCAATTCTAATGTTATAAATGTCGTTAGAATCTGTCTCAAGCTCCAACCAAGCACCACGGTTTGGCATAATTGTAGCTGCATATAATTTTTTACCCAATTTGTCGTATGTTCTATCATAATAGCATCCTGGTGAACGAACTAATTGAGATACTATAACTCTCTCCGCACCATTTATTACGAATGTACCATAGTCAGTCATAACAGGGAAATCACCCATAAATATTTCTTGCTCTTTTACTTCGCCTGTTTCTCTGTTAATAAGTCTAACTTTAACTTGCAATCTTGTTGCATATGTAGTATTTCTAGACTTTGCCTCTTCAATAGTATACTTTGGTTCCTCACTAAAATGATAATCTACAAACTCAAGTATAAGTTTTCCTGAATAATCAGTAATTGGTGAACATTCATTCAAAACTTCTTTTAAACCCTTTTTTACAAACCAATCATAAGAGTCTTTTTGTACTTGAATAAGATTTGGCATTTCAATTGCGTCTTGTATTTTACCAAAGTACATTCTGCTAGTTTTTTCGTTTTTTACTTCACGCATAAAATAACTCCTCCAAATATTAAATTTTTAAACTTTTTACTAGCCACCACGTTATATTCATTACCTAACCTACGTTCAAGATGCTACGCGAATGTCAATATTCATTTGTTTTCGTTAATTAGCCTAAGGCTTGTACAAATATAAAGTTTTCATACAACGACAAAAAAGCAATTGGAAAAATTCTTTTAAAAACTAACCAATCACCTATACTACTTTATCTTACTGTACCTAGAAATAACTTTTTTATTTTAATCAACCCTTACCTAATAACAATATCGTGTTTATTTTACCATATTTTATAGTACTTCGTCAACATCTTTTGCAGAAAAATCAGCACTTTTTGGCACTTATTTTTTTAGTTTCGAAATTCAAATTAATTATTGACATAATAAATTTATGTATATATAATGTCCTTGCAATTACAAAATTTTTTACAGGAGGTTCTTTCACTATGGAACTTACTCAAAAGAAGGCATTGCCACGGCTTCCTCTTTCTCTCAGGCAACTGAAAAGAAAGTTGGAAAAACAGCAGGCTACCGTTTTCTTTCCATATGAGATCGGCATAACATTCGACTCTCTCTACGGTCTCGACCAAGAGAAGGAAATCATGCAAGACATTATAACCTATCTTTCAAGTGATAATAAGAATCGCATAAAACCCCATTTTAGCTATTGCATTTACGGAGAGCTCGGTGTTGGTAAAGCTTCGCTTGTATATGCAACTTCAAAAGCCGCAAACATTCCGGTCATTACAATCGACTCTAGCGTCATTTTGAGCCAGGCACCGAAAAAGCTCGGATCGATTCTTGACACCATATACAAGACCGCTAAAGAGATGAAAAAGATATTTGGTGGTTGTTCGGTGGTTTTCAAGAACGTTCAAGAATTTTTCGAAATGGAAAATGACTCTATCTTTTTCTCGAATCTCATCAAGAACGTTTCCGGCCTCGAGGATGTCTTCTCTTTTATGCTTTCGATAGTTGGTCCCATAGATGTACCCGCTGCAGTGGTTGAAAACAACCTTTTCGTCACGGATATATACATCGATGAGCCCAACCTTGCAACAAGAGAAAAGATTTTTGAAGATTTGATTCGAAAATTCGAAGTCAAGGTTGCTGACGACGTTTCGATTTCCAGACTGGCGAAAGACACCTTTGGTGAAACTCCACTCGGTATTTCGTATATCATAAAGGAGGCTTATCTTTTTTCTCAGAGACGCAAGCACGCTGTTGTCACAGCCAACGACTTTTCTGAGACAATCATGAAACTTGCTGCTGGAGAGAAAAGGGAGAAAATGACTGACAAAGAAAAACTCTCCACTGCCTACCATGAAGCCGGTCACGTTATTGCGGGATACTTTTCTACTCCTAATTACCAGTTAAAAAGAGTGGAAATCTCTCCTCGTGCTTCCAGTCTCGGTCTCACCGCTACCGATATCGATGAAAAGAAATTTTCATACTTCAAAGAGGACTTTGAAAATCTAATTGTCGAGTATCTTGGTGGCCTCGCTGCAGAAGAAGTCATCTATGGTTCACATTCGTCCGGAGTTCTCGCTGACCTTGCATACGCAACAACCGCAGCCGCCAATATGGTGAAAGCTTTCGGCATGTGCGATGTAATCGGACCTATGCAAGTTATCCCTGACGTTACCAATTCTGAAGCTACAAAGGCGATGGCCGATGCCCAAATTGCAGAGATTCTCAAGAAAATGAAAAAGAAATCTATCGACGTCGTCTCCAAACACATTCCCTACCTCGAAGCACTTGCGAAAGCGCTTGTCGAAAAAGAAGTGATCCTTGGTAACGAAATCGAAGAAATCTTCACTAAAGTAAAAAAATCGCTTTCAAACGAAAATGATGGACAAGCAACCTGAAACGAATTGCTTATGTAACCAGTTAAGAAGATGTTAATAGCAAATTTGCATTTGATATCTTCTAACTAAAAGAACTTTTAAGTCTCTATGTCTTTTTGACATAGAGGCTTTTTTTTGTTATAATTTGAGCATTGGTTAGAATATATTATGTTAAATGAAAGGAAAGTTATAAAATGCTTATTAAAAATCCAAAATTTGAAATATCTGCTATGAATAAATCACAATATCCTAAAGGAAGAACGCCTGAAATCGTTCTTGCTGGTAAATCTAATGTAGGCAAATCTTCTTTTGTTAATTCACTAACAAATAGAAAAAGTCTTGCTAGAACCAGTAGCGCTCCTGGTAAAACAAGACAACTTAACTTTTATAATATGGATGATAGATTTTACTTTGTTGATTTGCCTGGATATGGCTATTCTCAAATGTCTAAGGCCGAGCAAAAAAAGGTTGCAGACTCAATTGAGGTTTATCTAAGAAACAGACAAAATATAAATCTAATTATTCTGCTTGTTGATATAAGACACAAACCAACAGCTGATGATAGAACAATGATAAACTATATCCGAGATTCCGGGAAAAGATATATAGTAATAGCTTCAAAATCAGACAAGATCGCTAAAACTAAAGTTAAAACGTATGTAGATGATATAGCAAAAGAGCTTGATGTTCCAGGTGATTTGATTTTTCCATTCTCTTCTGAGACAAAATTTAATTTAGAAACTATATGGGATGTTATTGAAGAAAGTTTGAATAGCTAGTTTTAAACTTATAATACAAATATCTTCATTGTAAGCTTTTTTATTTTTAATATAACGAAAAAACGTGTAAGGCTTATATTCCTTACACGTTTTTCGTGTCACTTAGAAGAGTTTGAGCATGCAAAAAATATAAGATAATATTTTTCGTTCTTCTCCACAAAGAGACATTTCTCGGTGTACATTTGGCGAATACTTGCCGGTACGATAATCCGCCCCTTCTTATCCACCGTCGACTCAGCTCCTGCAACTTTTGTTACATTATACGGCCTATCATCGGTGCAATATAGTCGGTAACAAAAATGACTTTCGTAAGCATAGGAAATTTTGTCTCCCGCCATTATGTCATACGCTTTTCTGAACTCCTCCGGTAAAAGAACTCTCCCTTGTGAATCTAGCATTTCACTATCCTCCATTAAAATTTTTGGGGTACATTGCGATTATAATATATTTTGTAAATTATGTCAATTATTATATTTTCTTTATGATTTCTTCTCTTGATATTCCAAGTTTTTCAAGCTCTGCAACAGTATCTTTAATTAATTTTATTTTTTCTGCAACTTTTCTTTCTGCAATATCTTTTATTTTTTCTGTAACAAATGTTCCTTTTGTTGATACTGTTACTATTGCACCTCTTTTTTCTAGTTCTTCATATGCTTTTTTTACTGTATTTGGATTTATTCCAAGCGAAGCAGCAAGCTCTCTAATTGACGGAATTTGCTCTTTAGGTTTCATTACACCGAAAGCTATATATCTTTCTATTTGCTCTACAATTTGTTCATATATAGGAGCAGGATTTTGATAATCTATATTTATCATCTATTCCACCTCCATTATATTTCTATATCGTCAAAAGAATGGGCTAAAAACTTATCCTCTTTATAAAGTTTGTCATCATTCTTTTTTATAATTTC
>JABLTK010033027.1_pt1 | contig 9984 bp, 8 predicted proteins | sample 7160131 | NCBI WGS metagenome assembly JABLTK01 (sample SAMN14651221, study PRJNA627086) | human gut metagenome | isolation source: feces | host: Homo sapiens
TATTGAAAAAGTAAAAGTAGCAAAAGGAAACATTGAAGAAGTAGATGTAATTATAGAAAATGATATTTCTGCTTTGCTTACAAAGGGAGATGAAAAAGACTTAAGAATTGAGAAAATATATAATAAAAAGATAGTGGCTCCTTTAACTTATAGAGAAAAAGTTGGAGTGGTAAATTGCTATTTAAATGATGAAATGATAAAGAGCGAAGAGATTGTAGTAAATCAAGAGGTTAAGAGAAAAAACTTTGGAAACTATTTAAATGAACTTTTAATATTTTCTTATACTCTTGGAAGAGATGGTATAAACCAATAAAATAAAGCGGCATCTTTTTTAGATGCCGCTTTATTTTATTTTACTTCTTCTGTAACATTTTCTTTATTATCGGTTTTAGAAAGTTTAGTATTTATTTCAGATGTATTTCTACAAATTAATAATAAAACTAAACTGAATTCATAAACCATTCTTACAACTAGGTTTCCTAGAACTAGAGAACCTATAAATGCAATGAAGCTTTGACCTATGTAACCAAAAGACGAAAGTGTTACAAACAAAGCACAGATTAGATATAAAATCTTAAGTAAATTTTCTATCAACATTTTTTTGAATGTTAAGAAATCATACATCCAACCCCAAAATTTTTTAAACTTTCCCTCTTTTGATTTGCTTAAGAATGTGAAGTGTAAAGCTATTGCACCACATACAGCAAGTACTGCCGAAATTATCATCCAAATTCCCAAACCAGTAGAATGTGATGAATATGCATCATATGGCATTTCAAAATCCCCCCTTTCGAATAGAATTTTATCATTAGGTTAATAAAAAAGCAATGTGAAAATTTAATATTACAAAATCATTACAGAGGTATTACATTTGTGTTAAAAATTTTTGCATTTATTGAATTGAGAGCACCTCTATGCTAAACTTTATATAAGTGAAAGAATGAGAAAAAGAGGAGAGGATATATTATGATGATGGGTCCAACTAAGAAAAAAGTCATTGCGACAGGTATTATAGCTTTTACAATCCCAGTTGTGTTAGGCAGTGTTGCTTTTATGCAATATAATAAGAAAAAAGAGGCTGAAATAGCAGAATTAAAGAGAAAAAGCGAAACAACTAAAGGATATGTGTTTGCAGATAATTTGTTAGAAGGAGACATTATTGCTGCAAGTGATCTTTTACTTGTCGATATAAAAGGAGAGAGTGCACCGATTGATTCATTCTCAGGAAGTAGAGATGAAATAGTTGGAAGAAGATTGAGAATTAATGCAGAAAAGAGGACAATTGTTACAGAGTCAATGCTTATGGATGAAGTTGACATACATCCTGAATTGAGTGAAAGATTACAAGAATTCAATATGCTTCTTTTACCTAGCGACTTAAATCAAGGTGACTATGTAGATATAAGAATTACTTTCCCAAGTGGAGAAAATTATGTTGTTGTAGCTGGAAAAGAAGTTAAAAAATTAGGAACTACTGTTGATTCAAATACAATATTCTTACAATTAGATGAAGAAGAAATTGTAAGAACAACAGCAGCAATATTAGAGTCATATATGTCTGATGGAATTAAAGTATATGTTACAAAATATGTAGAACCATCTGCACAATTATATAAATCAGAAAGAGTTGACTTTGTTAAAAAGTTTGAAGATACATTAAGGAACTTATATACAAAAAGAGAAGCTTTGATAAGTGGAGACAATGCTGATGTAGAAAAATACATTGCACTATACAGCAAGAATGAAGAAGATGCAGAAGCGATAAGAAAAGCTGTAGAAACAGGAGAAAACGTATTTGCAGAAGAAGACATAACAAATGCGGAAATAGCATCAATTATAGGATTAACAGAAAAACAAACAGCGGATATTAGAACTGCATTAGCTAAAAACGATACAAATGTTTTAAACATGTATAATGATAAACTAGTAAGAACAAGAGTAGATATGAAAGAAACATACCCTGTAAGAGAAAACATAGCAGTTGCTATAGCAGAAAACCCAAATATATTGGATGACTTAAAAGCAAGATATAATATTGAAGATTTAATGACTAAGAGAGCAAGAATTCAAACGTTTGCAGCATACAAGCTAAACGAAGAAACAGGAGAGATTGAAACAACAGAGGCTTTGAACAATATCCAGACAAACTTAAACAAAGAAATTGAGCTACAAAAATCAGAAAGAAAAGAATATCTTCAAGCATTGCTTTTAGATGAATAAAAAATAAAAAGTGCATAAGAGGAAACAAATTCCTCTTATGCAGATTTATGTAATTAGATTAGTGTGTTTTATCTATTATAATTAGGAGGAAAACAATATGAGATGTATTGGATTTATTGGGAAAACTAATAAAACAGAAATTGTGCAATATGTTGCAAAGATTATAAACTCGCTTGGAAATAAAGTTATGGTTATTGATGCTACAATGTCACAAAAAACAAGATATACTGTACCTACAATTGTTGGTACTGAGACGCAAAGTCAATATGTTGTTCAATATGATGGAATTGAGGTCGCAGTCGGTTTTGGAAATATGTTAGAACTAAAAAAATATCTTTTATCAAAAGGCGAGGATTTTAACGAGTATGATTACATATTAGTTGATACTGATATGGAAGAGATGATAGAAGAGTACGATTTGAAAAGTGCTAATAATATATTCTTTGTTTCATCATATGACAAGTATGATGTAATAAAAGGCATAGAGTTGCTTAGATTTATTTGTGCTTCTAAGAGAAGAGCAGATCCAGAAGGAACTTTATTTATTGAAAAGGTACTTTATTATAGCGAAATCAATTCTGCAGATGGTAGATATATAGATAGATTATCAGATAATCTACCAATTGAATGGGATTATACAACTATAAATTATCCTTATGACCAAGGAGATTTGTCAGTTAATATTCAAAATCAATATGCCGCAAAACTTGATTTGAGATTTTTAACTAAAGCATATAAGGAAGCCTTAGTCACAACAGTAAAGATGATAACAGGAGAACAAGAAGGTTCGCTTAGAAAAGTCATAAAAAATATTGAAAGAAATGCTAGATTTTCAGCATAGAAGGGGGAGAGAGTAAATGCCAATAGTATCTTTTTGGAGTCCAGAAAATTCTTCACAATTGTCAACGACTGCTGCAGCAGTTGCGGTTTCTGCAATGATACCTACAAAATGTCATTACAAATCAATTGTAACGCAAACACATTATTCGGATATGTCATTAGAATCTTCATTTTTTAATATGGACAAGCTAGGAAATAAAGGAAGCTTAGATATAGCAGACGTTGGAGTTGATGCACTAGACAGATTATTAAGAAGTAATAAACTTACTCCTGAAAATATTTCGAATTATGCTAAACCAATTGCAAAAGGAAGATTGGAATTATTATATGGAACATTTAAAAATGACCTTGATTCATATTCAAGGATTTTGGAAACTTTTCCATTGATTTTAGATTATGCAAGTCAATTTTATGATATTGTTTTGGTTGATTTAAATAAAGGGTATGATAGTCCAGAAGTAAATCAAATATTGCAAAAATCTGATTTGATAGTGTTATCAATGAGTCAAAATTTTCAAATATTAAAGAAAATATTTAAGAGCATGGAAACGCTTAAGATATTGCAAGAAAAACCAATTATTCCTGTACTAGGAAGATATGATAGATTCTCTAAATATAGTGAAAGAAATATTGCGAGAAATTTATTTAATTACAAGAAGAAAATTTATACACTTCCTTACAACACTCAATTTTTTGACGCTTGCAATGAAGGAAGAGCAATGAATTTCTTTGTTGAGAATATTCGTGCTGACATAGGGACAGACAGAAATGGATATTTTATATCGGAAGTTTCAGCATTAACAGATGCAATTCTAGAAAGTATAAAACCAAAACTAACAGATAGGTAAGGCATTTTGTAAAAATAGAGAGGTGGAGAAGCCCAATGATTTTAAACTATGCTTTGATTGCTGCTTTGATAATCGGTCTTTTAGTGTTCATATTATATTTGTTTAAGAAAACCGATTCGACAGCGGTACTAAGAGTAAACAAGGATGGTAGAACATACAACGTTGAACAAATGACTAGTTTTATCAAAGACAGAATGGATGAGATAACTCGTACAAATCTTTATGATATTGGTTTATCAGAAGAGGAAATGAGAAGAAGAAAAAATAAAAAGTATGAGTTGAAAAAAGCTTTAAAAGGATGTACATATGGAGATGTCAATGATAAAAAATATGTAAAAGAATTGATATTCGACTTGCTTCATAGAGAGTATGGAGTAAATCAAGTTAATATTACGAACGCTATCGATTTTGATAATATTGATAAACTAACAACGCAAGACAAATTTGATATACTTTTATATATGTACAAACAACAATATGGCTATAATGCTCTTAGTGAGTTAATAAAAAAATATAATCTAGATGAACTAAAAAAAGTATATGGTTCAACAATTGCATCATATGTTATAACTCCTGAAGAAATTGATGAGATATTCCAAAAAGAATATGAATACTTATCTTTTGAAGACAGATTAAATATCCTTTCGCAAAGAATATATCAAAATTATAAAGGTTATAGTGTAATAGATGAAGTTAGAGATATGAACATTGATGGTGTTTCTGGTGGCGTTTCTGGTCTTCCAGAGTCATTTATGTATCAAGTTGGACAACTAGGAGATTTTATAAAACAAACAAATGAAAGAACAATTCCTAAAGCTTATGATAGCGTATGGATATTCTATCATGGTAAATCAATTAGACTTGCATGCCTTTCATTTGGTTCTTTTGCAGAGCTAAGAAGAGTTTGTCAAAACATTTATAAATATAACAATCCAGGTCAGTTGTCTGATACAAACGGTTATAAGATAAATGAAATGAAAGATGGTTCACGTGTCGTTGTTTTAAGACCAAGTATGTCAGAATCTTGGGCATTCTTCGTAAGAAAGTTTGATACGCCAAATGCAGTATTAGAAAACTTAGTAAGACAACCAGGAAGAGAACCAGTAATAGAGCTATTAAAATTCTTGGTAAAAGGTGCAAGAGTTACTGCTCTTACTGGTGAGCAAGGTTGTGGTAAAACAACAATGTTACTTGCAATGATAAAATATATTTATACAACGTTAAACATAAGAGTTCAAGAGACAGCATTCGAGTTGCACTTAAGAAAAGTTTATCCAGATAGAAACATATTAACACTTAGAGAAACAGAAACAGTTTCAGGACAAGAAGGTTTGGACGTTCAAAAGAAAACAGATGGTGCGGTTAACATTCTAGGAGAGGTTGCAACAGATGGAGTTGCTGCTTGGATGATTCAGATGGCACAGGTTGCATCTAAATTTACAATGTTTACTCACCATGCTAAAACATTTGATAACTTAATACTTTCACTTCGTAACTCACTATTAAAAGTTGGTATGTTCCATAACGAAAAAGTAGCAGAGATACAGGTTGTTGGAGTATTAAACTTTGAAGTTCACCTAAAGAAATCTTATTCTGGTGACAGATTTATTGAAAGAATAACAGAATGTATTCCAGTAAAACCAAAGAATACATATAATCGTGATTATAAGAACGAGCCTACCATGGAAGGCAAGATGGACAAGTTCATGGATAACGCAACAGATTACTTTACAAAGATAACAGAAACAGAAACATACAAAGCAGTTAATATAGTAGAGTATGTTGATGGCGAATATGTAATAAGAAATCCAATTTCTCAAGAAAACATTGAAGCTATGAGAGAAAATATGTCAGAAGAGGACCAAGTAGCATTTGATGAATTCTGCAATGATTATTTTAGCGGTGTAGGATCAACAAGAAGAATAGTGGAATAATTAACACAGAAGAATTTGAGAAAAGGAGGATTATTGATGGATGCAAGATTATTGTTACTAATAGGCGTTTTGGTTCCATTTTCTTTCTTTACAATCATATTGATAGTATTTATGATTCGAAGAAAGAAAATAGCCAAAAGCCAAAGTGCTGTATTACAAAGATTGATAAATTCCGAAAGTTCAAAAGCAACGTCGGCATTTTATCAAAAAATGTATAACAAATTAGTAAATATTCCGTTTGTAAATCGTTACGTTTATAAGATTAGAAGAAGGCTAGAACTTATAAATAATGACGATGAATACATGATAAGAAATGATACAGCAAGAATAGCTTTAAAAAATATTTTTCTTGCGTTGGCATTCTCAATATTGCTAGCATATATAAATAGAGACGATTTATTTATGATGATGGTATCTATGATAGGTGTGTTAGTTGTAATAGAAAACATGACTGAGAGGGGAGTAAATAGGATAGAAGATAGACTATTAACTCAACAATTAGACTTTCTTTCAGAAGTTAGACATGCGTTCCATACAACTAACATGGTTGAGGAAGCGATATATGATGCTTCTATTATGGAAGAATACGAGATAACAGCGCAAGCAAATAGAATATATGAAATATTGATTTCAGCAGATCCAGAAATGGAACTAGAAAGATATTATGATGTTGCACCAAATAGATTCTTAAAAGCCTTTGCAGGTGTATCATATTTAACAAAAGAATTTGGTGATAGAAGAATTGGCGGTGTTTCATTATATTTAAAAGACTTAAACAATATAACACAAGAATTGCAGATGGAAGTATTAAAAAGAGATAAGTTAGATTACTTATTCAAAAGCTTAACATACATAGCAGTACTTCCAGTATTAGCAATAAAACCATTAGAAAACTGGGCAATGAGTTCATTTAATGCAACAATCGACTTTTACGAAGGAAAACTTGGTTTTCTAGTACAAATGCTTTTACTTGTTACAGTTTTTGTATCATATGCGCTTTTAACGAGAATAAAAGATAATGGAGGCAAGCAAAAAGTTTTTGCGACATCTCCGAATGATGTATGGCAAGAAAGAGTTTATAGATTACCAATAGTAGAAAATATTATAGACGGTTTAATACCTTCTGTAACATCAAAAAAATACAATGCAGTAAAGACATTGTTAAAAGACACAGCGTCAAGACTAAGAATTGAATGGCTATATGTAAATAGATGCATTTGTGCACTTGCAGGTTTTTGTGTAGCAATAATAATAATAATGCAAATGCACAATTTAGCAGTAACGCAAATAATGTATTCAGCTACCAAGAGTAGTAATGGCGGTATGGGACAGATGACAGAACAAGACACTATAAATGCTAATGGCGTTAGTTCATTTGATAGATACTTTTTAAATGTATTTATGAATGATAACAAATTTTTAAACGCTGTCAGAACGATGGAACAAAAGGATGCCATAAAACTTATTACAAATGAAATGTTAAAAATCAGTAGCGCAAAATTAGATTCTGAAACAGCAGATGGATTTGCAAAAAGAATATATAGAGAACTAAGTAGTACTCGTCTAGACAAATTGGACATCCAGTATGCGATAATTGAATCTAGAATTGAATTGCCAAGAGAAAACTTTACAAGTGAATTAGCAGCTAAGATTATAAATATTTCAAGAGAAGAAGAGTTAGAAAATGTTACAGAAAAAACAATTAAAAAAGCGCTAATAGAAATATACAATTTACCACTTACTCAAGAGCAAGCATCTGCAGCAGCATCAAGAATTTATGAAAAGTTAAAAACATTAACAAGTGAATATTTTGCTTGGTATGAATTAGCAATTGCAATATTTGTTGGTTTGGTTATGTATCAAGCACCAATACTTATGCTTAAGTTCCAAAAGAGGATGAGATATATGGAAATGGAAGATGAAGTAATGCAATTCCAAACAATCATCTTAATGCTTATGCATATAGAAAGAGTATCGGTAGAATATATGTTAGAGTGGCTTGAGAGATTCTCAAATATATTTAAGGAACCACTTGCAAAATGCTTGAACAACTATGAAAGTGGAGCATACGAGGCATTAGAAGAATTAAAAGACGATGCACCGTTTAAACCGTTTGTGAGAATTGTCGAAAGCTTACAATCAGCAGTTGAAAGTGTTAAAATAACAGATGCATTCGACGAACTTGAAAGTGAGAGAGCTTTCTTCCAAGAGAAGAGAAAAGAAGCAAATGATAGATTAATAGCCAAAAAAGCAAAGATAGGAAAAATACTCGGATTTGCACCGATGGTAATGTTATTTGTTGGATATCTAATAGGTCCAATGATGATAGCAAGTTTGAGTGACATGGGAAGCTACTTTACAGATATGGGAGCTTCTATGTAAGATTTAATTAGATTTCAAATTTTAAAATTTATATAACCAAAAAGAAAGAAAGGGTGATTTTTTATGGATAATGCATCAAAAGCATTAATCATGGCAGGTGCTATATTAATAGCAGTTGCATTAGTAAGTTTGGGAGTTTATTTGTATCAATCAGCAGCAGGAAAGGTTAATGATGGTACAAGACAAGTTGATGCATCACAAATGTTGATGTTAAATAGCGAAATTGAAAAATTTGAAGGAATAATAAAAGGTTCTGAATTAAAGCAATTGGTACGTTTAATTAATGCAGATAACAAAAATCAGGTTTTTCCAACAAATTTAACAATAACAGATAGCAGTACAAACGCTAACCCAATTGCACTTAATGGTACTTCATATGAATTAGGAAGCACTAGAGATTCAGCTAATTATACTATAGGGATAGTATATAGTGCAGATGGTTGGGTTACTGGTGTTACAGTAAACTAAACTATTAATTAATCTTGCTACAGTTTTTTACTGTAGCAAGATGGATTCTATTTTAATTTGAAAGGAGAATTTGCGTTATGGAGAATGCGTCAAAAGCAATTATTATGGCAGGAGGAGTATTGATAGCTGTTGCAATAATTTCATTAGCACTTTATGCATATGCAACATATAGGGACTATGCTAATTCTTCAGAACAAATACTTTCAACTTCTCAAATAACGAGTTTCAATCGATACTATGAATCATTTGACACTACTAACAAGGTAAGAGGAATAGATGCTTTAAATATTTATAAAAAAGCTATGGATGACCACGAAAAAGATGAGTCACTTCAAGTTGAATATTCACCAAGCGATTTAATAAGTAATTTAGAGGGTGATTCAAGCAAGTTTTTAGATGAAGATTATGTGATTAGTTACAATTATGATAGTAGAGGCAAAATATGCAAAGTTAAAATTGTCAGCCGGAAATAGAATTTGTATAAGGATATGATAAAATGATACTATTTTATCTTCGGGGAAACGCCTACATTTGCGCACAGCTAAATGAATATAGAATCTAAACAAGAAAAGCATGAATTTCAAGAAACGAACAAATTTCCTCTTTGGAGTACTGCTGCTGACCGGCAGTTTGTTGGCTCAAAACGTATGTGTATCCACTCCGAAAACCTCTTTGGTGCTTTCGGCTCCTGAAGGCGGTACACTGAGACACTTGTATTATGGTAACAGACTTTCTGAAGCCGACTTGCAGAATATCTCTGCGGCAGAAGCGAACCATGCAGCCTATCCCGAATATGGATTGAATGCTCCCGTGGAGACGGCCCTCGCTGTGAAGCATGCCGACGGTAACATGACCCTCCAGCTCGAAGTATTGAACGTGACTACCGAAAAGGAAGGGAATGTCGTGACGACTGTCGTGGCACTGAAGGATAAGGTGTATCCCTTCTTCGTCAACGTCTGTTACCGTGCCTGGCAGGATGCCGACGTGATAGAATCCTGGACTGAAATCTCCCATCAGGAGAAGAAGTCGGTGGTGCTCAATCAGTTTGCTTCCGGCTATCTGCCCATCCGCCGTGGCGATGTATGGCTGTCCCATCTCTCCGGTTCCTGGGCCAATGAAGGGGTCTTGACGCAGGAACCTCTCACTCCGGGCATGAAGGTTATCAAGAATAAGGACGGTGTGCGCAATTCCCATACTGACCATGCCGAAGTGATGTTCTCCCTCGACGGTCGTCCGCAGGAGAACACGGGCAACGTGATTGGTGCAGCCCTCTGTTACAGCGGCAACTACAA